>Ga0299913_10000857_pt1 | contig 20818 bp, 21 predicted proteins | sample RVTome_9_FD_201360 | JGI IMG/M metagenome (GOLD analysis project Ga0299913, IMG submission 201360) | Soil microbial communities from uranium-contaminated site in the Upper Colorado River Basin, Wyoming, United States - RVT155D38 (version 2) ... | reverse complement strand
CGTGATCTCCGGCCTGTCGGGCGCCGGCAAGAGCCAGGCGAGCAAGCTGTTCGAGGACCTCGGCTACTCGTGCGTCGACAACCTCCCGCCCGCGCTCCTCGACGACTTCCTGGCCCTGCGGCGTGCCCAGCCGGAGCGCTACCGCCGGTCGGCGCTGGTGCTCGACATCCGCGCCGGTGACCCGGCACCCGCCATCTCCCGCGCGGCGGCGGCGCTGGAGGCCGACGGGGGAGAGCTCGAGCTCATCTTCCTCGAAGCCAGCGACGCGAGCCTCGTGAGCCGCTTCAGCGAGACGCGTCACCGCCATCCGCTGGAGGCGACGCGAAGCGGGATCCAGGCGAGCATCGCCGAGGAGCGCCGTCAACTGGCGCGCACCCGTGAGCTGGCCGACCACGTGGTCGACACCACCGGGCTCTCGATCGGCCAGCTGAAGGATCGGCTCTTCGCTCTCGTACCGCGCGAGACGGTCGTCGACCAGCTGCGGATCGACATCGTCACCTTCGGCTTCAAGTACGGCATCCCGCTCGAGGCGGACCTCGTCTTCGACGTCCGGTTCCTCACGAACCCGTACTGGGAGCCTGACCTCAAGCCGCTGTCCGGGTTGGAGCCGCCCGTCCGTGACTACGTGCTGAAGCAGCCCACGGCCGCCCGATTCCTCGAGCTCGTTGCCGAGCTGCTGGAGCTCACCGCCCCGGCGTACCGGGCCGAGGGCAAGACCCAGCTCCGGGTTGCGCTGGGCTGCACCGGCGGCTACCACCGGTCGATCGCCCTGGCCGAGGAGCTGGCGTCCCGCCTCGAGCACCTCGACGCGGTGCGGGTCTCCGTGTTCCACCGGGAGCTGGGCCGATGAAGGGACCGCGTCTGCCGCGCTGGCTCTACCCGGGCATGCATCTGAAGAGGTGGCTCTTCCTGCTCTTCCTGGGCATCGCCATCCTCGGCCTGGGCGCCGCGATCTTCATCCGCGACCTGTATCGGACGAACGCGGCCGACGAGATCGCGATCGTGTACTGGCTCACCGGCGCCTGGATGGAGCCCACGATGCGCGCCGCGGTCGTTGCCGCGCTCGGCATCGGCCTGACGATCGTCGGGATGTGGGGCCTCATGCGTTCCGTGATCTCGCCGTTCGTGGCACGTGGCGACAGCGTGATGGAAGTGCTGTACACGAAGCGCTACCTCGCCCGCGGCCCCCGGATCGTGGCGCTCGGCGGCGGAACCGGCCTCTCGACGCTCCTCCGCGGCATCAAGGGCTACAGCGCGAACATCACCGCGGTCGTCGCCGTCGCCGACGATGGGGGATCCAGCGGCCAGCTGCGGCAGCAGCTCGGGATCGTGCCTCCCGGCGACATCCGGAACTGCATCGCCGCCCTGGCCGATGCGGAGCCGCTCATGACACAGCTGATGCAGTACCGCTTCCCGGCCGGCTCCGGGCTCGACAACCACGCCTTCGGCAACCTGTTCATCGCCGCGATGACGGCGGTGACCGGCGACTTCGAGGAGGCCGTCCGCGAATCGAACCGGGTGCTGGCCGTCCGTGGCCAGGTGCTTCCGGCCACGAGCGTGCCCCTGAACCTGTCGGCACGCCTCGCGTCGGGTCGCACGCTCTCGGGCCAGTCCTGGATCACGACCGCCGACGAGGCGATCGAGCGCGTCTCCATCGAGCCGGCGGACGTGCGGGCCAACGGGGAGGCGCTCGAGAGAATCCTCGAGGCGGACATGATCGTCATCGGGCCTGGCAGCCTCTTCAGCAGCATCCTGCCGAACCTCCTCATCCCCGACGTGCAGGACGCGCTTCGCGCCGCGCCGGGCCTCCGGGTGTACGTGTGCAACGTCGCCACCCAGCCGGGCGAGACGGCCGACATGACGGCATCGGCGCACCTTCGCGCGCTCTTCGCGCACGTCGGCGACGACCTCATCGACTACGTGATCGTCAACCGCAGCACCGATGCGCGCCATCCCGCCGGCTGGCGCGCGCGGCCTGTCGAGGTCGACGTTCGCAAGCTGGAGGAGCTGCCGGTGGTGATCGTGGAGGAGGACGTCGTCGACCCGGGCAATGCCCATCGGCATGATCCGGCCAAGCTCGCCGCAGCACTCATGCGGCTCCAGCAGGAGGACCGGATCGAGCGACCCCGGCAGCGACGGGTGCAGCGACCGACCGCGCACGCGTCCTGAGCGGCACGGTGCTCGTCGCGGGCGAGGTCAAGGGCGAGCTCGCCCGCATCCATCCGGCCCGAGCGTGCTGCCGTCGGGCGGAGCTCGTTGGCCTGCTCACCGGCAGCGGCGGATCGGTCCTCCGCACGCTCGACCACGCGACCGCCCGAACCGCGGTCCATCTCGCCACCGCGCTCGGCATGCCCGTCGGACCGCCGCGGCCGGCGGCTCCCGATCGACGCGGCGAGCGGTCGCGGCACCACCTCGTCGTCGAGCTCGACCCGGCGGTCGCCGATGGCTGGTCCTGGGCGGATGCACCGGCCCACGACCGGCGCGCCTTTCTGCGCGGCCTGCTTCTCGCCTCCGGCTCGATCTCGTTCAGCTCCTCCGGGCCGCACGTCGAGTTCGTCCTTCGCGATCGCGCGGCCGCCGAAGCGCTGCGCTCGTCACTCGCCGACCTGGACGTCCACGCCCTGCCGGCCGAACGTCGTGGCCGCCACGTCGTGTACCTGAAGGGCCAGGAGGAGATCGCCGCCCTCCTGCGCCTGGTGGGCGCGAACCGTGGCCTTCTCGAGCTCGAGACGCATCGGGTCGGCCGTGACGTGCGCGCGCGCCTCAACCGACTGCTCAACGCCGAGGAGGCGAACCTGGCGCGCACGGTGCGGGCCGCCGGCCGGCAGCTGTCCGCCATCGCCCGCCTCGACGCCGAGGGGCGGCTCGCGACGCTGGGCCAGGGCCTGCGCGACGCGGCCGCGATGCGGCGCCGCATGCCCGACGCGGATCTCGATACCCTTGCCTCGGCGCTCGGCGTGAGCCGATCCGCCGTCAACCATCGGCTTCGCCGGCTGGTGGAGCTCGCCAGCGACGAGGAGGAGTAATGCGGCGTCCGGTGATCGCGGGCAACTGGAAGATGAACCCGGGCTCGCTGGACGATGCCCGTTCGCTGGCGGCCGCCGTCGGTGCCGCGGCCGCCGAGATGCCCGACGTGACGACCGTCGTCTGCCCGCCCACGATCTGGCTCGCCGAGGTGGCGCGGTCCGTGCGTGGCGGCAATCTTCATGTCGGCGCCCAGACGATGCACTTCGAGGAGAAGGGGGCCTTCACCGGCGAGACGAGCCCGCTGATGCTGGCCGGGCTCGCCGAGTTCGTAATCCTCGGGCACTCGGAGCGCCGCCAGTACGACGGCGAGTCGGACGAGAAGGTCGGCCGCAAGGTGGCGAGCGCCGTTGCCCACGGCCTCCGACCGATCGCCGCGGTCGGCGAGCTGGCCGATGAGCGCCGGCGCGGCCTGACGTCGGAGGTCATCGACCGCCAGCTGCGCGCCGCCCTCGCCGGGCTCGACCGGATCCTTGGCACGGGACTGGTGATCGCATACGAGCCGGTGTGGGCGATCGGCACCGGTGACGCCGCCTCCGGGCGGGACGCCCAGGCGGTGGCCGCGCAGATCCGGGCGATCCTCCGGGAGCTGGATGAGGACGGCGCCGAGGAGGTGCCGATCCAGTACGGCGGCAGCGTGACCGACGAGAACGCGGCCGAGTTCTTCGGGCAGCCCGACATCGACGGAGCGCTCGTCGGTGGCGCCTCTCTGAAGCCCGACGCCTTCGCGGCCATCCTGCGGGCGGCCGGCGACCCGCGGCGCTCCGCATGACGGTCGTCCTCGTCGTCCTCGACGGCTTCGGCCTGAACGACGACCCGGCCCGCAACGCACTCCTCGCGGCACCGATGTGGAACTGGCATCGGCTGCTGGACGAGTACCCACATGCGCAGCTGGCGGCGTCCGGCGAGGCGGTCGGCCTGCCTCCCGGCCAGATGGGGAACAGCGAGGTCGGCCACCTGAATCTCGGCGCCGGCTTCCGGGTGCTCCAGGATCTGCCACGCATCACCCAGGCGATCGCCGACGGCAGCTTCTTTACGAACGAGATCCTGGTGGGTGCGTGTCGCGAGGCTCTCGCCTCCGGCGGGCGGCTCCACCTCATGGGCCTGGTGGGCCCGGGGGGCGTCCACGCCGTCGACGAGCACCTCGTCGCCATGGTCGACCTCGCCGCACGGTCTGGCCTCCCGCCGGACCGCGTGCTCTTCCATGCCTTCACCGATGGACGTGACACCCCGCCCCGCTCTGCCGATGCGTTCCTTCCCGCCCTCGAGGCGGGCTTTGCCGGCCGGGCACGCGTTGCCACCGTCATCGGTCGATACGACGCGATGGACCGCGATCACCGCTGGGACCGGACGGCTCGCGCATATGAGGCGATCGTCCATCGGCAGGGAATCGAGGCACCGACCGCAGCCGACGCCATCGCCGCTGCCTACGCGCGCGGCGAGAACGACGAGTTCATCCAGCCGACGCTGGTCGGCAGCGCACCGCCGATGGCGGACGGGGACGCCGTCGTCCACCTCAACTTCCGCGCCGACCGCGCGCGCCAGCTGACGCAAGCCCTGGCCCTTGCCGACTTCGATGGCTTTGACCGCGGGCTCGCTCCGCGGGTGTCGGTCACGACGCTCACCGAGTACCAGGCGCCCGACGAGCTCCCGGTGCGCGTCGCCTTCCCGCCGCTCGTCATCGACTCGCTCGCGGCGCACCTGGCGCGGCTCGGGAAGCGGCAGCTCCACGTGGCCGAGACGGAGAAGTACGCCCACGTGACCTACTTCTTCAACGGCGGCGTTGAAGACCCGTTTCCCGGCGAGGAACGGATCCTCGTCCCCTCGAACCGCGAGGTCGCCACCTACGACCTGGCCCCGGAGATGAGCGCCGGACCGATCACCGATGCGCTCGTCACGGCCATCGAGGGCCGCCAGTACGACTTCATCGTCGCCAACTACGCGAACCCGGACATGGTCGGCCACACCGGCGTCTGGGAGGCCGCCATCCGGGCCGCGGAGGTGGTCGACGGCTGCCTCGGACGGCTGGCGCGGGCCGCGCTCGGGACCGAGAGCCCGCTCGTCATCTCCGCCGATCACGGAAACATCGAGGAGATGCGCGATGCCGCCGGCATGCCGCAGACGAAGCACACCACCTCGCCGGTGCCCGTCGTGCTGGTGAGCGATGCGCATCGGTCCAGCCGTCTCCGCGACGGCGCGCTCTCCGACGTGGCGCCGACCCTGTGCGAGCTCCTCGGCATTCCGCCAGGCCCGGAAATGACCGGGACGAGCCTCATCGGCTGACGGCCGTCGCCTCGCTGGAATGAGGCGCCCTCGGAACCGGCCCGAGGGCGCTCGGACCGGCTCCTCTGCTATCCTGCGCCGGTCATGCAGACCCCCCTTCTCATCGCCCAGATGATCCTGGCCATCGCGCTCATCGCCTCGATCCTGCTCCAGCAGCGGGGGACCGGCCTGGGAGGCGCCTTCGGTGGCGAGGTGACCGCCTATCGCAGCCGGCGCGGGATCGAGCGCACGCTCTTCCGCCTCACGGTCGTGCTCGCGGTCCTGTTCGTCGCCTTCAGCCTGCTCAATCTGCTGCCCCAGACCTGACCGATCGGTCGTGCTATCATCGGCGCCGCCGATCCGGGATTCGTCCCGGTACGGTCGTGCCGAGGTGGCGGAATAGGCAGACGCGCTAGGTTCAGGACCTAGTGACCGCAAGGTCGTGTGGGTTCAAGTCCCTCCCTCGGTACCACCACAATTCGGTTCGGGCCCAGGTGGCGGAATTGGTATACGCGTACGTTTGAGGGGCGTATGAGGCAACTCATCCGGGTTCAAGTCCCGGCCTGGGCACCACCACCCTCCTGACCACCACACCGATGCGCCGCTCGCCACCCGCGAGCGGCGTTCGTGCTTCCACCCATCGGCTACCATGCCGCCCACGAGTCGGGCGGTTAGCTCAGCTGGTCAGAGCGCCTCGCTTACACCGAGGAGGTCGGGGGTTCGAGCCCCTCACCGCCCACCACGTCGCCACCGGGAGGGACCGTGCTGTTCGACGAGGCTCCGTCGATCGAGATCGAGTTCAGCGGCGAGGTCGTCTTCTGGAGGGGGCCGTCGCCGTTCCACTTCGTCGCTGTGCCGGAAGCGGCGTGCCGCGAGATCGCCGACGTCGCGAGCCTGGTGACATACGGCTGGGGCGCGATCCCCGCGACGGTGCGCATCGGCGACACGACGTGGACGACGTCCCTGTTTCCGCGAAACGGCGGCTACCTGCTCCCGGTGCGGGACAAGGTCCGGGCGGCCGAGGGCATCGAGCTGGGGCAGACCGTCGCGGTCAGCATGACGATGACGCTGCGGGAGGCCATCCCACCCGACGGCTGAGTGCGTGCTGCTAGCATCAGCGCGTCAACCTCCCGAGCCCGAGGAGCACTGCACCGATGCCACTCTGGGGATGGATCCTCCTGATCGCGATCGCGGTCATCGTCCTCTTCCTGATCTTCACGTACAACGCCCTCGTCCGCCTGCGGAACATGGTGGACGAGGCGTGGAACCAGATCAGCGTCCAGCTGAAGCGACGCCACGACCTGATCCCGAACCTCGTGAACGCCGTGAAGGGCTACATGGACTTCGAGCAGGAGACCCTGACGAAGGTCATCGAGGCCCGTACCGCGGCGGTCAGCGCCACCGAGCGGGGACCCGGGAACGCGGCCCAGGCGGCCCAGGCGGAGAACTTCCTGACCGGCGCCCTGCGCCAGCTGTTCGCCCTGGTCGAGAACTACCCGGACCTCAAGGCGAACGAGAACGTCCTCCAGCTCCAGGAGGAGCTGACGACGACCGAGAACCAGATCGGCTTCAGCCGGCAGCACTACAACAGCACCGTCCGCGAGTTCAACACCACCATCCAGACCTTCCCGAACGTGCTCATCGCCGGCCCACTCGGCTTCCGGGAGCGCGACTACTTCCAGATCGCCGAGTCCGATGCGGCGGTGCCCGAGGTGAACCTGCGGTCCGCCTGACAGCTCTCTGCGCAGACCGATGACCGCCGAGGCGCGCCTGGCGCCGACGACCTTCTACCGGGAGATCGCGCGCAACCGGCGCCGCAGCTGGCTGCTCATGGGGATCGTGATCGTCCTGCTCGGCCTGCTGGGCGGGGCGATCGGCTACGCCACCGGGTTCGGCTGGGCCGGCGTGGCCTTCGCGGTCGTCATCGCGACCGCGATGAGCATCGGCTCCTTCTTCGCCGGCGACGCGCTCGTGATGGCCACGAGTGGTGCCCGGGAGATCGACCGCGCCAAGCCCGCCGAGCAGTACCAGCAGCTGCTCAACGTCGTGGAGGAGATGCGGTTGGCCGGCGGGCTGCCGCCGCCACGGGTATGGGTGATCGACGACACCGCACCGAACGCCTTTGCCACAGGCCGGGATGCCGAGCATGCCAGCGTGGCGGTGACGACCGGGCTGCTGCAGAAGCTCGATCGCGAGCAGCTCCAGGGCGTCATCGGCCACGAGATGAGCCACATCGGCAACCTCGACATCCGCTTCACGCTGCTGGTCGGCGTCCTGGTGGGCAGCATCGCGCTCCTCGCCGACTGGTTCCTGCGCTTCACCTTCTGGGGTGGCGGACGCCGGTCCAGCAGTGACTCCGACCGGGGCGGCGCGGGCGGCCTCATGGCCGTGATCTTCATCCTCGCGCTCGTGCTCGCCGTGGTCGCGCCGATCATCGGCAGGCTCGTGCAGGCGGCGGTGAGCCGAAGTCGCGAGAGCCTCGCCGATGCAACCGCCGTCGAGCTGACCCGCAACCCCATCGGCCTGGCGCGCGCGCTCCGCACGATCAGCGACGATCCCGAAGTGCTCGAGGTCGCCAACCGGGCGACGCAGCACCTCTACATCGTCAACCCGATCAAGAGCTTCGAGGAGCGGGCGAAGTCGCTGTGGGACACGCATCCGCCGATCGGCGAGCGGGTCCGCAACCTGGAGAACATCGCCGGCCAGATGGGGCTCCTGGACGGCTAGCGGGCCATCCCCTGGGCGTTCGCTCCATCGGTCAAAGTGCGCCCGAGGCCAGGCCGCGTTGAGTTTCGGCGCTACAGCGAACGCCGGTGAGCGTGAAGGCCGCCGCTGGTCGTCCTTCGTGCCTGCCGGTGTCCGTTGCATCGGCCAAACCCCGCCCGAACCGCTCATCCGGCGGATTCTCGTCGGTGCAGCGAACGGTTGATGGCATCCGTGGCCGAAGTTGCGGGCGCTCGGACGCATCGGTATCCTTGCGACCGCCCGATGCGGAGGCGTTCGAGGCCGAGGTAGCTCAGTCGGTAGAGCACCGCCCTGAAGAGGCGGGTGTCGTCAGTTCGATTCTGACCCTCGGCACCACCACGCGGTATCATCGGGCGAGACAAGCGGGCGGAAGTGGCTCAGTTGGTAGAGCATCACCTTGCCAAGGTGAGGGTCGCGGGTTCGAGTCCCGTCTTCCGCTCCATTTTCATGTCCGGGCTGGTACGCGTCGCGACCGACCTGCTAGCGTGAGACGAGGCGGTGCCCCGTCGTCTAGTGGTAGGACAGCGGACTTTGGATCCGTGAACCGAGGTTCGAATCCTCGCGGGGCAGCCAGCCGAATGGTTCGGTGGCGACGTGCCCGAGTGGTTCAGGGAGCGGTCTGCAAAACCGCGTACACGGGTTCGATTCCCGTCGTCGCCTCCACCTTCAACCCGAAGAACGCCCGGGTTCCGGTCATGCGCCCCATCGCGACCGGAAAGAGGAGGATCGCCGCGACGATCGCGAGGAACACCGCGAGGACGAGGCGAGGCGGCGTCACTCGGCTAAGCGCCCCGGAGCCCACGGTGAGCGCCATAGGATCTTCTGAGGTATCTCCGGGGTGCCCTGGAGGCGGGCACCGTCCGGCCCGGTGGCCCAGGCGACCCGTCCCGTGCCGTGGATGGCCGGGTCAGCCTCTCTCGGCCCGCCCACGACGCCACGCAGCGTCCAGTCCGGACGGCTTGGCGGCCATCGCTCCGCGCCAGCATTCGGTGAGTCCCTTGGCTGCCATCGGTGCGGGTGTAGAGGGCTCCCGCATGAGGTGGTGTAGCGCGGCTACAGCGGAGAGAGGCAGCCCTTCGTCTCCCCGCGAAGCTGCCTGGCGATTGGGCAACCGCGTTGACCGCTGGGCCTACCATGGTGCTAGCTGCCCGCGGGAGGCGATGACGCGCGGGTCGGTTCAGCACTGGTCGCCCCGACCCTCGCGCAGCCACTGGCGAACCCGACCCGCGGGTAGGTTGGGAGGACTGACTGTGACGATGTTTGGCACACCTCAATTTCGCCCGCTGCGCGGGCCTCTGACCGCGGGGATCTTGCTGGTCCTGCTGACCGCCCAGATCGCCGTGGCTGCACCACCCGACACTTCGGGGGTCGTGACGCGCTACACCGATGTGCTCGCAATCGGCTACGTTGACGAAAAGGACGGGCTGATCGCCCTCGGAGGTCCGCCACCCGAGGAGGGGTGCTTCGGAGAAGGCTTCGATGACCCGGCCCAGTTCATGGAGGTCCAGACCCCCGCCGGCCCTATCGTGGCCGTGGCGCATCAGGCTCAGCTCGACGTGTCCGTCTACGACCTCACCCTGGGCCATCCCTGTGAAGTCATTGAGGCCGGCGGGACGCCGATTCCGCTCTACACGGGGACCATGCGGACGGTCCTCAACGATAACGATCTCGAGGTGAGCCTGACACGGACCAACTCATTCGGCGCGCGCTCGACTGGCTGGGTCGAGGATGCGGACGGCAACCGCTGCCGGTTCAGCGCACACGTCCGCCTGCAGATCACCCGCGACGAGGAGTTCCGGGTGCTCACGGAGGGATTCACCATCGCGTGTTGATCCGGGGAGCATGCGTATGCGACCGGTAAGCCGCATCGGAGCCGCCGCGAAGCCCGGCATATAGTCGGCCGACTGTTTTAGACGGTCGGGAAGGTGCGTCGGGATAGCGGCGGCTTCGCGTGGCGTAGCGTCAAGGCCCGCGCAGTTCATGCTCGACGCTCACAATGAGCCGATCCCACTCGACCACGACTCCGCCATCTGGCGCAAGGTGGCCTCCAAAGTAGATCACCACCTCCGCGGTGCCCGATGGCATCTCTTTGGTGCCACGGGCGAACGGTGACGTGTCGGGCCGATCGTCCACGCTGAGCACCCAGCCTGCAGTCTCCAGGCTGTCAATGGCCGCGTCCCACGCTTCCGTCGCCTCCACGGTTAGATCGACGCCATACACGCTCTGCATTCGGGCTCGACCCGGCTTCCCCAAAGGGATGCTTGCGCCTACATCCGTCTCCCGGCGGTCTTCCAGGGTGAGCCCGACGACGTCAAGCTCGGCAATTGGGTCAGCGCGGAGCTCTTGCAGGTCTGAGCCCGGGCCGCAGCCGACACACACGAGCGCTACGGAAAGCGCGACCGCTAGTCGCTTCATTCGTTCGGAGCATGGTCGTTGTGGGGGGTGCGTGCAACCGTCCCGGGTTCCACATGGCCCGGCATGACTACGGTTGGGTTGTGTCGCAGCGCGTCGACGATGTCCGTCGGCGCTGCGCCGATCCAGAGCTTCTTGACGCTATATGCCGCGATGGCGGCCGCAATGCTGTAGTCCAGAGCGGCCACCAGGAGGACCGTCGCAGCCAACTGCGGCTCGCCGGCCGGAGATAGGTTCGGCACCACCAGGCCCGAGACGATCAAAACTGCACCAACGGTCGGGGAGGTGCGCTGAGACCGACTCTCGGCCTCTCAGCCGCCCGCGGAGTAGACCACCACCTCCCAGGCCGGGCCGGCCGTCTCGACTGAGCGTCTGCGAAGACCGTATGGGGCGACAACGCGATCGAGTACATTCAGCGGCACGGTCGCCGCCCGTACAGGGTTTCCTCGCCGCCGAAGAGACAGGTTGATAACGCCGATCACCGCGCGGACAAGAAGCGTGTCGCGTGGGATGACCACGCCCAGCCGCCGGCGCGTCCGTTCAGCCGCCAGCGCCGCCAGTTGCTCCCACGTGCGGCTCACGTTGAGCACCCGCTCGAGGATGACGATGTCGGCTGGTGATATCGACGACGCGAGCTGGATGAAGTCGCCGTGACGGTAGCTCGCCCGGTCGCCGTGGCCCCGACGGTCACTCTCCCCTTGAGCGGCGGCCACGTAAGCGCTCGAGGCGTCGATGGCGACGGCGCTTGCTGCGCCAGACTCCAGGAGCTCGTGGTGAATCGAGCCGATCCCGCCGCCGATGTCGAGGACGCTGGCGCCGGCCACGCCGTCGGACTTAAGCCGCTCGATGAGCACCTTCGCCCACGGCGTGAGCCCCTTTGTCCGGTAGGTGCGCAACTCCCCAGCCGCCTTGGCGGCGTCGTACAGGTCGTCGTACGGGTCGCTGCCGTTCACTCGCTCGTCTCCGCGAACGTCCGTCACTCCGTGGTCCTCAGTCTGATATTTGCTCATGGGTCCTTCTCCTGATGGCTTGGCGTCCAAGCCTCCGGCGGGACACGGTCGGAGCGCATCGGGTGATCTCCCTATTTCCCCGATTCAGGTCTCATGGCGCGTCAGCCGTCGGGTCGAGGAGGTCGTGCCGCATGGCGAAGAGCGTGGCGCCCACGCGCGTGGAGACGCCGATCTTGTCGTAAATGTGCTGGATGTGGTGGTCGACGGTCTTCGGCGACAGGACCAGCAGTTCGGCCACATCGCGGGTTGATCGACCCTGGCTAACCAGCCGCAGCACCTCGAGCTCGCGTTCGGTCAAGCCTGCCGGCCGGCCGCCTGCGGGAAGTGTTGGCTGCGAGCGGCTTCCAGCCGCGGCCAGCACGGCCTCGACGACCTGCGGCGTCCACCGGCCCCTCTGGGTTTCGGTGCGTAGCGCCGCCGCCGCATCCTCCGGCGTGAGTGCGGGCCTGTGAGGTCGCGGCTCGACCCGCGTGCGGTAGGCGTCGGCTGCCGCCAGCACCTGGGCCGCGACCGGGAGCAACGAGGCCGGAATCCTACGGTAGCCGGAGCCGTCGACTCGCTCGTGGTGTAGTCCCGCCAGCATCCCGATGTGGCCCAGAGCGCTCGACCTGGCCAGAACGAGCTCGGTCAGGGCCGGGTGTCCCTCGATGCGCGAGCGTTCGCCTGGTGTGAGCGCCTCTGCCTTGTCCCAGACGGCCGCCGGCACGCCGCACCGTCCGAGATCATGCAGGAGGGCCGCCCGGCGGATGGTGGCGGCCTCGTCGCGGGAGAGCCGCAGTTCCTGCGCCGCCGCTTCAGCCAATTGGGCCACACCGGGCGAGTGCCCGAGCGTGTAGGGCGAGCGGATGTCGGCCACGTTCGCCATGGTCTCGATAACGGTGTCCAATTCCCATTCCACGAGGCCACGCCACGGATCAGGCTCCGCATCGAGCACGAGATCCCACGCCGATGCCCCCTCGAGCCGAGACAGCAGCCCAGGCGCCAGAGGCAGGAACTGTTCAGTGAGCTGCGGGTCGAAGATTCGGCCGGTACCCCGACGCAGCATCGCAACAGCCGCGTCAACGCCAGCCGCCCGATGGAACAGGTCGGCATGGTGCGCCAGGTTGAAGATGCGGGCGGGAAGCAAGATGTCGCTGCCCTTTAGTCGCGCCGGTCCGCCGCGGCCGTCCCAGCGCTCATGGCACTGGGACACTGCCTGGCGTGTGGTCTGGCCGAGGTCGAGCATGTCGCCCACCTGGCTTGCGACGTCGCGGCAGACCAGCTGGAACTGCGACTGTCCGGAGCGGAGGGTGGAGGCAAGGATTCGCAGGCGCGTCAGCGCCGGCTCGTCGGCGCCGAAGTTGCGCACAACCCACGCCAGGAGGTCGCGCGTACTGGTCGGGTCGACGGTCGCGCCGTCGGCCAGCACGGCCAGCTCGTCGTGTGAGACCGACGCAAGCAGCGTCCCCTCAACGCTGCAGCCGACGGTGCCGAGGAGGGCGACATAGTAGACGTCACTCAGCTCTTGTTCGGAGAGCTTGATCTCCTGTCCCAGCCAGACGGCCAGCAGCGTGCGCCGGAGCCCATGCTCGAGTGGCACGCCCCCGGCAAGATCGGTCGCCAGCGACAGTGGAGCGATCACCTGCGCCAGGCGGACGTTAGGCGTGGAAACCGTCACGCTGACATCATGCCCGCCCCTGTCGACCTCGGTGTTGGCGCCACCCTCGCGTCGCACGGATCTTCTGGTGGGCCCGATCGGACGGCCAACGCGACAGCCTGGGCCGCGGCTTGACTTGGACGGTGACAGACGTTCGTGACATCGGGCGCAAACGAACTACTCTTCCCGAGGCGGTGGTCGAGAACTGCAAGACCGCATACACGGGTTCGATTCCGTCGTCGCCTCCACCTTCTGAGCACCAATCCGGCCCATCGGGACAGGTTTGTGGGGTTGCGTAAGCACGCCGGTCCCAACCGGGATGAGTTGAGCACCGTTCCTGCATAGCAACCTCGCGTGGGGATCGACTGGCTTGCGCAACCCCTAGCGTTCCTCGGGCTCCTGATCGGCACGGAGTTGTACTTCATGCTGATTGTCCGGCGCCGCCGTGCAGCCGATGATCGGGAAGCCCGCGCCTTCGATGAGAGCAGGCGCAAGTCCATGAGCCGCTTGCGACATCTGCGACGGCATGACGACACCTAGTCCTGACAGGTGGCGGCTTCCTTTCCCCCTGAATTTCATGCGCAAGAGCCGGCGGACCGACTACGGGGGGAACGTAGCTGAACCGCCGGCTCATGCTCATCATACGAGAGCATCCGACCGACCTCTCTGTTCCCCCCAAAGTGATCCGCCGGATGCACCAACGGTCCAAAGCAAGTCGCGTACCCGGGCTCATCCAGACCGTCGGGGGGAAAGGTGCGACGGACGGCGTCAGCCGCTGAGCCGATGGACCGTGCGCTTCACCAGCAATCGCCGCATCCTCCGACGCCGGCTTCCGCGCGCGGCGCGAGGCGGGACGCAGGGCGGCGCGGACGGTGCGCTGGGCGCATCATCGGCCGGGGCCAGCTCCTGCTGACCGGGCATCGGCGGCGGGATGAGCGGGTCGACCGCGGGCCCGACGACCGGTGGCTCGATGCGGATGGAACCCGATGCCTGGGTGAACCCGCGCTCGCCTGACGGCATCGGATCCATGGCCTCGGCGAGCGCCGTAGCGGTCGTGCCCGACACCGGGAGCCAGAACCCCGCCAGGGGTCCGGACACGAGGTAGACCGATGGACGGCCGTTGATCCTGGCCCGGGACGTGTAGGCCCACGTCGTGGCGGCCGTCATCGCCTGTTTCTGCTCGGTGACCCCTCCGTTCGCGTCGAAGCGGTACCCCGTCCGGGTGCCGGCCGACACGGTGAGGGAGCGCTGCCAGTAGTACTCCAGCCGGTCGACGAAGCCGCGGGCGTAGGCCTTCGACGACTCGCGGATCCAGGTCCCGGCGAAGAAGCCGTCCGACATGCTGAACCAGATGCCGTTACCCGGGGCGACCCAGCCGTACGGGACCGTGCGGCTGGCATACGGTGCATTGCTCGAGCTCGAGAGGGTAAGGGTCTTTGCCGGCGTGCCGGCCCCCGAGCCGCTGAACGTGTAGCCGACGTGCGTGCCGGCGTGGAAGATCACCGTCCCGCCGGTTCGGAAGTTCGGGTTGTCGGCGGTGAACGTGTCCGCAAGCCGGGCGAACGGCTCGTGGCGCGTATATCGGAACAGCTGGATGAACTGGCCGATGTGGGTCAGGTGGTAGTCGGGGTTGCGAACCCTGCGGTCCAGGCAGCTCTGCGCGATGCAGTAGTGGCTGATCCCGCCGGGCGTGCGCACGGTGCCCGCGACGCGGGCGCTCGTCGTCATGGCGCCCAGCGTCATCTCGGCGGCGTCGCGGCTGCCGGTCAGGCGCCAGTAGTCGTAGAGGCCCCACGTGGCGAAGTTGTGGCCGTTGAACGTGTGGTCCAGCGGCTGCCACGGGTACTCCTCGAGCCACAGCAGCCCGTTCTCGACGGCCGTCACCCACGGCTTGCCGGCCTGGCGGGGCACGAGGAACGAGGCGAACGTCTTGTGCGCCGCGTCGAGCCATCGGGCCTCGCCGGTGAGCTCGTGGAGGCGCACGAACCCGGCGAGGGCGATGCCCTGCGCCATGCCGGAGTACCAGGGCGCCGCGAGCGTTCCTCGTCCGTGGAGGCCCCAGTCGAACGGATAGGGGAAGAAGATGCCACCGCCATGGGCCACCGAACGGTCGAGAAGCCGATCGGCGTTGGCAATCGCCAGGTCGAGGTACTGCTGGTCGGCACGCAGTCGGTAGTTGCGCAGCATGTTCACGACGTACTGCGCCTGACCGACCGGGTGGTCGTACCACTTCCCATCGGCTGCGCGATAGATGAAGACACCGTTCGCGTCGCGCGTCCCATACAGGTTGATGAGGGTGCTGCCGTTGAAGGCGAGCATGTCCTCGGGGACCGCCGACAGGCCGAGCCCGTCGACCCGGAACTCCCAGGGCCCGACGCGCGCGAACGTCGTCGCCGTGCGGATCGCGCCGGGCAGGCTCGGACCGATGACGGCCTCGCCTCCGAGGAGCCGCACGCGTCGCGGGTCGAGGCGTCGCAGCTCGGTGGCGGTCGCGCCGGGGAGCCCATCACGTGCGGTCAGCAGCACCGGCGCCCCGAGGGAGGCCGCCGCGGGAACGCCGGCGACCGCATCGGCGAAGCCTGATCCGCTGGCGATGTGCACGGTCAGGCCGCTGTCGCGGCCGAACGCCGCCGCGCTGACGGCCGCCGCCGTGGCGTAGCGGTCGGCGCCCGCCTGCCGCGTGACGCCGCCGGTCGTGTACGACCGCAGGGCGGTGACGACCGTGTCGCTGACCGATGCCCGGCCACCGACCACCACGATGCGCTTCGGCGCCAGGCGGCTCAGCTCGGTGCGAACCGTGGACGGAATCGCGGCGTGATCGACGAGCAGCACAGGCCCGCCCAGTCGAGCGGCGGCCGCGCCCGCGCTGAGCGCGTCGGGGAAGCTGCGTCCGGTCGCGACGTAGGCGACGGGAGCCCCACGCGCGAAGTACCGCTCGCTGATTCGCGCCGCCGTCGCGAAGCGATCCGCGCCGGCGATCCGCGTCACGGACCCCGTGGTGAACGGGACCAGGGCGGCCTCCACTCCTGCGCCGATGGCGGCCGTCCCACCGAGGACGACGATCTGCTGCGGATTCAGCCGGTCGAGCTCGGCGCTGGTGGCCGGGGGGAGGCCGGTTGCCGTGGCCAGCAGGATCGGGCCCTTGAGCCGACCGGCGGGGGATCCGGCGGCGAGGGAGTCGGGGAATGTGGCGCCGGTGGCCACGAAGGCGACCGGGACGCCGGGAGCGAAGGTGGCCGCACTGATCGCCGCTGCGGTCGCATAGCGATCCGAGCCAGCCAGCCGGTCCACAATCGCTGCGGTGGCGGCTGTCGGCGCCGGCCGGGTGGCGGGAATGGCCATCGCGACGATGGCGACCCCCACGAGGAGCCGAATTGCCCGACCGTGAGCCAGATCCCCCCTCGACATCTCCGTCCCTCCGTTCGCGCATGGGCCGCCGCTGCTGGCCGAAGCATACTCGCGCCCCTACGCGTGTTGGTAGAGCCCTCCGAACCGTGCGGTACGCTACGCGGCGCGTCGCCGGAGTGGCGGAATGGCAGACGCAGCCGGCTTAAACCCGGCGGCCGCAAGGCATGGGGGTTCGAGTCCCTCCTCCGGCACCACGCGTGGTCCTACCGGCGTCCGAACAGCTTGCGACGCTCCTGGCGCTTTGCCACCGGCGTCTGGTGGTCGATGCCGATCACTGCCTGGGCGATGAGGCGCATGGCCGCGGCAGCCGGAGAGGCCGGGCGCGCGATGACGAGCGGGATCCCCTCGTTCACCGAGCGAATCATCTCGACCTCGGTGTAGGGCACCTCGGCGGCCGGCTTGGCGCGCAGCAGGTTCTCCACGTCGCGCGTCTTCAGCAGCTCCTTGGGGAAGACGTGATTGACCACGAGATGCGTCCGCGCCCGCAAGGGCGTCGTGTCCGACAGAAACGCGAGGAGGAGGCTCATCGCGCGGAGCGCCGCGATCTCGGGGAAGAGGACGAAGACGTGCGCATCGGACTGCTCGAGGACCCAGAGCGAGCGAGGGTCGAGGCGGCTGCCGAGGTCGACGATGATGTGATCGAACTGGGGCCGCATCAACTCGATGATCCGCTGGAGGTGGTCGAGGGTCACCCGGAAGTCGGCCTCCGGGCGGGCGGGCGCTGCGAGGACGGACAACCCGGAGCTGTGGGTCGCCAGGTAGCTCCGCGCGAGATCCGGATCGGCAAGCGCCTGGTCGTCGGTGGCGAGCACCGCGACGTCATAGCGGGGCGTCAGGTTGAGGTGGGTCGCGACCTGGCCGAACTGCAGGTCCAGGTCGATGAGCAGAACGCGGGAGGCGGGGATCGAGGGCCCCGCACCGTTTGAGCCCGCAGGGAGGGGCGTGGCGCCGCCCGCGAGCAGGACGGCCGTGTTCACCGCCAGGGTCGTGGTGCCTACGCCACCCTTCGGGCTGAAAAAGGCGACAACCTCGCCGCTCGTGGCGCGCGATGCCAGCTCGGGGCGCACCTTGCCAGAGCGGATGAGCAGCGCCATGACGCGGCCCTCGAGCTCGCTGCGGTCGAAGCCGCCGTCGATGACGTCGTCGGCCCCCGCCTCGAGGAACGCGATCCTCGCCTCGACGTCACGGGCGGGCGCGACCACGAGGATCGGGGTGACGCCGGCGGCTCCCGCGGTCCTTAGCGAGGCGATGGCGCCGGACGCGGCAAGCCCCTCCGCGACGATGAGGTCTGGCGCCTGCCCCCGCATGGCGGCCACCGCATCGGCCGGGGTCGTGACGGCGTGCGTCGTATAGCCGGCGCCGGCCAGCGCGGCCTCAAGCTCGGTGCGGAGCTCGGGGCTTCGGGCGCAGATGAGAATCGGATTGGACGCCATGCACATCAGCGGCAGCGGGTTGATTGAGGCGGAGTATAGGGGCCAGCCCGCTGCGGTGGCGGCGGGGGGTCTGAGCGCGTATACTCGGCCGGCGCCTCCCGTTCGCGGAGGCGTGATCGTTGTGATCCAACCCTTTCTGCCGCGTCGGCGAGCTCCTGCTCGGCGAACGCCGCAATCCCAGAGAGAGGAGTCCGACGCACCCGTGCGCCGTTACGAGCTCATGCTCCTGCTCCGCCCCGACCTGGAGGACGACAAGCTCCAGGCTGCGGTCGAGAAGGTCACCCGCGCCATCGTCAATGCCGGCGGCAGCCTCAGCAAGGTCTCGCCGTGGGGCAAGCGCCGCCTCGCGTATGACATCAACCGGCATCGCGAGGCCAGCTACTTCCTCATCCACTTCGACATCGAGCCCTCGCAGGTCCGCGAGATCGAGCGCGGCATGCTGATCAGCGAGGAGATCCTGCGGCATCTCGTCACGGTGCTCGAGGATCGTGGCCCGATCGACGAGCTCGTGCCGGCAGCGGCCGCGCGGTCGGTCGACGATGACGGCGAGCCGCTGGATGGCGACGCCGAAGAGGACTCGGACGACACGTCGGACGACACCTCCGACGACACGTCGGATGACACCTCATCGGACGCCGATGCCGCCGACGAGCAGAATGACGGAGCCGACGCCGACCAGGCCGCCGAGGCCGAGGTGCAGGGCCCGGACGAGGAGCGCGCCGAGGGCTGACCGCCCGACGGCACAGGAGGACCGTGACATGACGCTCAACAAGATGATGATCATCGGGAATCTCGGCGCCGACCCCGAGCTGCGGTACACCCCGAACGGCAAGGCCGTCACCGAGCTCCGGGTGGCGGTGAACAACAACCAGCGGGGCGCGGACGGCGAGTGGGTCGAGGAGACCCTCTGGTTCCGGGTCAGCGTCTGGGAGCAGGCGGCCGAGCGACTGGCCGAGCAGCTCCGCAAGGGCAACAAGATCTACGCCGAGGGTCAGCTCCGCGCCCGTGAGTACGAGAGCCGCGATGGCGAGAAGCGAACCTCGCTGGAGCTTGCCTTCGCCCGCGTCGTGAACCTCGAGCGCCGGCCGCGCGACGAGGAGGGCGGCGCGGCCCGGGCCGGGGGCTCGTACGGTGACGCCCCGCCCGCGGTCCGTCCGCGCGGTGCCGAGCAGCGCGGGTCGTCCGCGCCCGGCAGCGAGATGGACGTCGACGACATTCCCTTCTAGATCACACGAACCGACAGAGGACGAAGCATCCCATGGCCAGCCCACGATCCCGCCGTGAGTCGGCGGACTACTACCGCGACCGACGTCGGCGCAAGGTCTGCAACTTCTGCGTCGACAAGGCCGAGACCATCGACTACAAGGAGGTCAACCGCCTCCGTCGGTACCTGAGCGAGCGGGCGAAGATCGAGCCGCGGCGCAAGACCGGCACCTGCGCTCGCCATCAGCGGATGCTGACCACGGCGCTCAAGCGCGCGCGGCACGTCGCACTGCTGCCGTACGCGCCGCAGCACCTCCGCCCGTAGGACTTCGACCGGCCCTCATCCCAGGGCCGGTCGACTCGTCTGCGCCGATGCCGACGGATCTGCTGCTCATCCTCAGCGGCCTCGCGGCCGGCGCCTTCGGCGCACTCCTGGGGCTGGGCGGCGGGATCCTCATCGTGCCGATCCTCACGCTCGGATTCGGCGTGCCGCTGACCGCGGCGGTCGGCACGAGCCTGATCTGCGTGATCGCCACCTCGACCGGCGCGGCGGCGATCAACGTCCGTGCCGGGCGCGCGGACGTGCGCCTGGGGATGACGCTCGGAGCCGGCACCGTCGTCGGCGCCCTCACCGGCGCCGTGGTCGCCGGGTTCCTGCCGGAACGGCTGTTGGCGGCCCTGTTCGCGTTGCTCCTCGCGTACACCGCGTTCACCATGGCCCGCGGGCTCCTTCGTCGCCGGCCGCAGGCCGATGACGACGCCAGCCTCGACCCGGCCGCCCCCGACGGGCCTCGAGCGCCGGCCTACCGGTCGCGGCGCATGCCCCTCGCACTCGGCGGCTCCTTCCTCGCGGGCAACGTGTCCGGCCTGCTCGGCGTCGGCGGCGGGATCGTCACGGTGCCGCTGATCCATCTCGTGATCGGCGCGCCGATGCGGATCGCGGTGGCGACCTCGAACTTCATGATCGGCCTCACGGCCGCGGCGGGCGCCTACGCCTACCTGTTCCGTGGCGACGTCGATCCGCGCCTGGCGGCGCCCGTCGTGCTCGGCGTGGCGGGGGGCGCCGCGATCGGTGCCGCCCTCTCGGCCCGGCTGAGGACCAGCTGGCTGGTGGGGCTGTTCGTGGTCGTCGTGCTGTACGTGGCCGTCCAGATGGCCCTGCGGGCGGCGTCCGGCTCATGACGCGCGGCAATCGTCCAGACCTGCTCGGCGGTGGCATCGCGGCAGTCCTGCGGATCGGCACGCTCGTTGCGATCGCCGCGGTCGGCGTCGGCTACGTCGCGATCCTGGCGAGTGGCGAGGAGCCCGGAAGCCCGGCCCTCGTCGAGCTGCTGGGCGGCGGGGGAGCGCCCGCCCTGATCGGGATCGGGCTGCTGGGGCTCACGATGATCCCGGCCGGCGTGCTCGCGGTCGCCGCCATCGGCTTCTGGCAGCAGGGGGAGCGCAGGCGGGTGGCGACGGCGCTCGTCGTGCTCGCGCTCCTGCTCGCCAGCCTGGCGACTGCCCTCCTCGTCACCCCGCCCGGTTGACCCGATCCGCAATTCCGGCGACACTCGGCAGGCCCGAGGGGGAGTACCCCACTCAGGCGTCATCGTCAGGACGGCAGGTCGAGTGACCTCGCCCGGTGACGCCGGCCGATCCTTCTGGTCGGGAGAGACCTTCGGTCCACCGCAGGAGGCCGCGCG
>Ga0299913_10000856_pt1 | contig 20847 bp, 19 predicted proteins | sample RVTome_9_FD_201360 | JGI IMG/M metagenome (GOLD analysis project Ga0299913, IMG submission 201360) | Soil microbial communities from uranium-contaminated site in the Upper Colorado River Basin, Wyoming, United States - RVT155D38 (version 2) ... | reverse complement strand
TGGCGATGGGACTGCTGACGGGCAAGTACTCGAGCGATGTCACCTTCCCCGATGGCGACTTCCGCCGGGCATGGATCGAGGATGAGGCCCAGAACGCCCAGTTCCACCAGGACCTAGAGTCTGTTGAGCAGCTCAATGAAGTGGTCCCGGCCGAGGACACGATGGCCGCCTTCGCGTTGCGCTTCGTCACGTCGCACCCCGCAGTTTCGGTTGCCATCCCCGGCGCCCGAAACCGTCGCCAGGCGGAAGCCAACGTGGCTGCCGGATCGCGACCGCCCCTTACGATGGAGGAGCGGGATGCGGTGGACTCCATCGTCGCGCCCGGAGACGGCCGTAAGATCTGGCCAGAGGTCACTTAGCTGTTGTCGAAAGCAGCTATCAGGGTATCCGTGAGCTCGCCAGCGAGAACGCCCTCGAGATCCAAATCGGGGTCGAATACGGTGACCTCCAATCCGACGCTTCGCGGAGAGGCGAGGAGAGTGCCCAGGAGCGTCACCAGCTCATGATGTTCGAGTCCACCCGGGTCCGGGCTGTCAACAGCAGGCATGATCTTCGGGTCGAGAACATCGACGTCCAAATGGATCCAGAAGCCGTCTAGGTCGCTGCGTTCCAGGCGCTCGAGACCGGTTGCGAGTGCCTCACTCGATCCGCGGGATCGAAGGTCTCCTACCGTCCATACCGCGATGCCGGCATTTCTTAGCTCGTCGACGTATTCGTCATCCGACCGTGGACCGATGACCGCTACGTCCCCGTCGTCGATATACGGGGAGAGGCCTTCGAGGTCGGTCAGGTCTGACTGACCCCGCCCGGTCACCAAGGCCAGGTCCTCACCGGCCGCGGCCCCGACATACTCGGCGTTTCCAACATGACGAAAATCGGTATGACCGTCGAGGAAGGCGAGCCCGAACCGCCCAACGCGACGCATCGCCAGGGCCGCGCCGAGAAGGATGCTGCAGTCGCCGCCTAACACAAGAGGGAAATTCCCCGCCTTCAGCAGCGAGCCCACCCGATCCGCCAGGCGAGGTGTGTAGAAGGCCAGCCCGGTGGCATTGGCCACACCTTGACCCGGTGCCCAATCGCGACGGTCATAACGTGGTGGCGTGACGCAACCCGCGTCCTCGGCGCCCAGCCGGTCCACTATCCGATGATCGCGTAATGCTCCGGCCAGCTTGTAACAGCCCGGAACGACACCGGGCGATGGTGGCCTCAGCCCAAGATTGGACGGTGCATCAAGGACCGCTACCCGGCCTTTCAAGTGTCACCTCTCTCCAGCGAAATTTCGGTGGACAACCGCGGGCAGATTCGGTGCGTTGGTTGTCGGGTCATGGAACAGCGTTGACGATCTCAGTCAGTTGTTGGTGAGTCTCTTGATCGGCGGCGGCGAGGAGACCCTCCACTCCTGTGTGGATGGACCCACCTGCCAGATTGGTCATGACGACCCCGGCCGCCTCACAGATGGCAAGCGCTGCTGCGAAGTGAACACTTCCGAGGAGTCCGCCGTCCGTAACGTAGGCAGCCCGTTGCCCCGTTGCTACCCAGGTCAGGGCGATCGTCGACGACACCACACGAGGTTCGAACCACTGGGTGAAAGTTTCGTCGGATGCCAGCACATGAGGCCTGAACCAGTCCCGATTGGGAAATGGCGGATCCATGTTGATGTCGATGAGCTTCGATCGTGAAGACGGCTGTAAAGCCTGGTCGACTTGGTCGTGACGTCGCACAGAGGTTCGACCGTCAGTCCAATAGATCTCGTTGACAAGCGGATCGGCCACGGCACCAGCTATGGGACGGTCGTTCTGATTCAAGGCCACGTTGACGGCAACGGGACCGGTGCCAGCGTAGTAGTTGGTGGTACCGCAAATCGGGTCCACCAGCCATGTGCGGTGATTTCCTGACCGGCCCGTCGCTCCGGACTCTTCTGCGTGAATCGAATCGTCGGGCCGCTCGGTTCTGATGATCTCGACTATCGCCTCTTCTGCTGCGATGTCGACGTCCGTAGCGAAATCACCGTGTCCCTTATCTAGACGGCGAAGTTCCCCGCCGAATCGTCGGCGGACGATGTCGGCGCCAGCCGACACGGCAGTTAGCGCTACCTCCACGTCGGTCAACATTCGAAACCCTGTGATCCGGGGACTGGCAAGTTCGACACCACAGCGACGGCTTTGGAACGCGAGGACACACAGAGTTGACTAGCCATGGAGGCTTCTGTTTCTGGGTTGAAGTAGCCAATCAACTTCAGGCTCGTTGCTCAACAGTATTGCCCGTCCCGGTCTCCTTGCGCGCGCATCGGTACTGAATCGAGCCACACGGGTCCCTGATCGCTGACGACAACGCAATAGGCCATTGCGATGATTCTAGAGGCCCGGTCTTTACGACGGTCGCCGCATCTCCGTGCCATTCGGAACGGTTGACTTCGGTCCTGGACACGACGTCGAGTCGAGCACTTCCAAGCCGTCATAGGATCATCTCAACGTCTAGAGATTGGAAGGTCATGAGCGGATCCACCACCGATCCATCCGTTCTGCAGATGCGACTCGTCGTCGAGGCAGAGGACTTCGACGAAGCCGTCGCCTTTTACCGGGATTCGCTGGGGCTTCGCGAGGAACTCTCCGTCGCAGGCGAGGGAGGTGCAGACGTCGTCATCTTGGACGCGGGTCGAGCCACCCTGGAGCTGATCAACCCGGCCCAGAAGCGATATATCGACGAGGTAGAGGTTGGGAGGCAGGTGAGTCGGAAGATCCGTGTCGCCTTCCAGGTCAGCGACGTCGGCAGCGAGACCGACCGGCTGGTCGCTTCTGGAGCAGATCTGATCGCTGACCCCGTCGAGACCCCGTGGCGTTCCCGAAATTCCAGAATGGAGGCACCGGCAGGCTTGCAGATCACCCTCTTCGAAGAGCCCAAGGCCGAAGACGCCGCTGGCACGCCGACAAGGTGATGTCGTGTCGCCCTCGCCGGCGACACCCGGCACAGCGCGGCCATGGCCGTAAGATCTCAAACGAGTTGGAGGAATCTTGAGCGAATTGTCCGAGGCCCAAGCCCAGGTGCGCTCCAGCTATCGCTCATCGTCTATAGGCCAGATCTACTCAGGGACAATATGGGTACTCTCCGCGGTCGGCTGGTCACTCGTCGACACCACGCTGGGAATCCTGGTGCTCCTGGTTGGTGGGTTCTTCATTTACCCGGTGACGGTCTTGTTTTCGAGAGCACTGGGACACGCCGCGTCGATCCCGGCCGACAACCCTCTCCGCGAGGCTGGTTTCACCATCCCGATCGTCGGAGCCTTGGGGATACCGGTGGCCGGTGTCGCCGCGTTGCACGATATCGACCTCTTCTACCCGGCTTTCATGGTCATCATGGGGGCCCATTACCTCCCGTTCTCTCATCTCTACGGAATGCGGATCTTCCTGGGACTCGGAGCCGGCATGTGGGCCGCAGGTTTGGTTATAGGCCTCTGGTTCGCAGACTGGGCAGTGCTTGGCGCCTGGGCCACGGGTCTAGCGGTGATCGCAGCCGGAGCAGTCGCCGAACATAGGCACCGAGCGGAGTTCGGCTAGGAACTGTCTCCTGGCTGCGCAGAGGGCTTTCGGGCACCTCGAGACAGTCCAATGTGGATGGTCAGGACTTTCGGCTCCGGGCAGGGACCTTAGCCCCTAGCCGCGGTGCCGAGTGGTGACGCATCATGCACTGCTCGAGAATATTGAGGTACCTGATGACAACGGCCCGGGATGAGATCAAAACACCGACTCCCACGCACCCAACGGCCTTAGCTCCGCCGGCGACCAGCGCGGCTGACCTGTACACGCTGTGGGTCGATCATGTCACCAAGCGCTACGGCGGCAACACCGTTGTGGACGACCTTTCTTTCACCGTTCAGCCTGGTCGTGTGACCGGATTTCTCGGACCGAACGGATCTGGCAAATCCACGACGATGAAGATCCTGCTCGACCTTGCGGCCTCGGACGGAGGACGTGCAACCATTGGAGGACGTCGTTACAGAGACTTTTCGGATCCGACCCGCACTGTCGGCGTGATCCTCGAGCCCAACGCCTTCCACCCGGGGCGCAGCGGAAGAGACCATCTCCGTATTCTCGCCGACGCCACAGGAATCGCTCATGACCGGGTAGATGAGATGCTGGAGTCCGTGGACCTGGCGGAAGCTGCGAGGCGCCATGCCGGGGCCTATTCACTCGGTATGCGACAGCGCCTCAGTCTTGCTGCGGCGATGCTCGGCGACCCACCGGTGCTGATTCTCGACGAGCCCGCCAACGGTCTGGATCCGCAGGGCATTCGAACCCTCCGTGATCTTCTCAGGGACCGGGCGGTCCGGGGCAACACAATCTTCGTTTCCAGCCATCTTCTCTCAGAGATGGAGCACCTGGCAGACGACATCGTCGTGATCAATCGCGGCCGGCTGGTGAGCCAAGGCCCTCTGAGCGAGCTGCAGGACGCAACTTGTCTGGTCCGCACAGCCTCACCCGAGAGCCTTGAGGAAATCCTCAGGGCCTCCGGCGCCACCTCACATGTCCAGGACCCTGAAACCCTCGTCGTGCGTGGACTTCCGATCGATGAAATCGGCGAACTTGCATTTCGAGCAGGGATCGCTCTTCACGAGCTCGCCCCGCATTCGGGTTCGCTTGAGGCGCTCTTCCTGGACTGGACAGGCGGGGACCGGGGCCGGGCGATCCCGCACCACACATGGAGATGATCTAGACATGAAATGGTTAAGACTCGTGCGATCTGAGCTCCGCAAGCTGACATCCACCAAGATGCCGTGGGCGTTTCTCGCGGTGCTTCTGGCTATCGGCGTGACGACCGCGGTCGCCGTGATCTTGGGCGAGGATATGGATGGAAGCAAGGCCTTCGTCTCAACTGCCGTCGATCAGCAGTCGCTCATGGCCTTTGCGGCGAATGCATTGATGATCGCCGGGCTATTCGGCGCTACAGCCGTGGCCCGTGAGTATGGCCACAACACAGTTGTTCCAACGTTCCTGGCGACGCCGCGGCGCCACAGGGCAGTGTTGGCACAACTCACGGCGGTCATCATCGGCGGAGGCCTCCTTGGTCTTGTCGGCGCCGGGCTAACGGTCGGCGCGGTTGCCGTGGGGCTGCCGTCTAGCGGCTATGCCTTCATGGTGTCGGTAGGAGACGTTGCACGAGTTCTACTTGCCTCTACTTTCACCGGCGCGATCGGGGCGGTTCTCGGAGCCGGCATTGGCGCCTTGGTGCGTAATACGGGTGGAGCGGTAACGGGGGCTTTCCTCTTGTTGGTCGTTGCGCCGCCGCTCGCCATGCAGCTCGCCAGCGCCACCGCTTTATGGGTCCCGGGCTCTCTGGCAAACGTCCTCTCCGGCGTCGGGGATCAGGTCACCGTCCTGGCCGCTTTCGGAGCGTTGGCAGCGTGGGCGATCATTCCCGCCGCCGTCGGGCTCATCTCCGTCCAGCGACGCGACGTCATTTAGAAAGACATTGGGTCCCGCCGGAATCTGTTCGTCGGGGTTGTCAAACCGAGCCGATCCACTGACCGAAGTTGAGTGCCAGCCATTGTGTCGTACGTTCTCGGGCGGGATTCTGTGGTTCGGTCACGAACTCGAGAACGGTCCATACCTTCCAGGCGAGCAGCCTTTGATAGGTTTCCTCCGGAGATCCTCTGCCGGGCAGGGCCGAGTAATGGCTGGCAACTGCCTCGATCTCGCCACGGCTGGGCAATCCTCTCATGACAATGGCGACGTCCAACTCCGGTTGACCGACCCCGAATCTTTCCCAGTCGAACAAGACCAGCTGGCCTCGTTCTCTTCTGCCCCAATTGCTCGGGTTGGGGTCGCCAGAAATGACACACTCGGGAGCCCACGCATCTAACGTAATGTCCCGGCATTCCCCGGCGCGCCGCCAGATCGCACGGTCGGATACGTTGAGCCGTTCGAGTGCTTTGCCCGTGAGGTCGGACGGCCACTGAGGCTGGAACAGCACATCGTCGCGTTGCACCGCCACGGTCGTGTGAAGTCGGTGGAGCTCCTCGACCAAGGTCTGCGGTTCGATATTCGGTTCGAGATCGGTGTCGACTCGCTCGAGCAGCAAATACTCGTCTTGGGAGTGACCGAGTAAGCGTGGGACGCCAAGGCCGGACTCGCTGACCTCCATGGCAAACCGTGTGTAGAACTTCTGCTCGATCACGTGCGGGTCGAGCTTGAGGACGCACGACCCTCGAGATCCAACCACGGAGAAGACTTTCCGACCACTCTGTCCCCCAAGCCGGGTCCACTCCTGGTCGGGTCCCGTCGAAGAGACGATCTGACGTCTCAACACATCGGACATCTCGGTCGGCTTGTCGTCAGCCATACCGTCAGGTCGATGAGGGCGGAAATGTTCGAGACTGGATTGCCATTGAAGTCCAGAGACGGTACCTGATGGAGGTGGGTCCCTCGCCGTATTTCAACGACAGACCACTAACAGCCGCTGGTCTCCCACTCGGTGACGGTCCACCCGCCCTCGACCTCGATGACGGTGACGGAGATGACAAGTCCGTTGTCGGGTCGGGGGTCTGGCGAGTTGTCGTCCAGCGGGTTGCCGTAGGTGACAATCCCGTCGGGGGTTACCAGCTCGAAGTAACCGACATTGGGCCAAGTTTCGGCGATATCGGTGCCCAGAATATCCTGCAATGCCTCCTCCGGGGTGTCGAAGACTGAACTGTCCGGAGTCGTCCCAGCCTTGTTCGGCGGTACGTCTTCCACTCCGGGTCCGTCCTGGCATTCCACGACTTCGGGGACTTCGGTGGTCTCTAGAGTCTCCACGACCAGGACCTTGTCTCGCGGACGGAGCAGATCTGGGTAGATCGTCAGCTCCTCGACACCGTTTGCGCCATAGGCAACTCCCCGGCGGCCCAGGACACCATCGTATCCCGGGCCGTAGGTGACCACCTGAATGGCGTCACACGGCCCTGTCATCAGATCTGTCGGTAGCAACTCGAAGCCCCCGATCTCAGCGGGCCATTCATCCTTTGCTGGAATGACCGAGAAGAACAACGCAAAGTCCATATCAGGACCACCCCAGACTGGTTCGGATCCCCATTCCGCTCGTTCGAGGTACTCCTGGTTGGCGGGCCATCTGATCTCCACCGAGCCATCCCGACCAAGCCAGTGCATCACGAGTTGTCCGTCCTCCGCAGGATGGGGTCCGTGCGGGGCCGGGCCCGCCATGGGGCCGATGAAGTCTTCGGGCAGCGTGACCTGATAGGGCAGCTCGGTGCCGCAGGCGGGAGCAGCCGATTCCGTCGTTGTCGTGGTGGGAGTAACCGACGTGGTCGTGGTGCCGAGGGAGCCCGTCGTCGTGGTTTCGCCTGGGGCGGCGACCGGAGCACCGTCCGGCGGCGAGGTCCGCGCCAAGTAGAGGGGAACGCCGATCATGAGAGCAACGGCCAGCCCCGCGGCGAATGCCATGAATCCCTGCCGGATCGGTTTGCGCACGCGCATTTGAGGGAAGGGCATCGATGCCGAGGCGGCGCGAAGGTTGGCCCCCGCGCTCTCGAGGTTCTGTTCAGCGCTCATGTTGAGTCTCCCCTGTCTTCCAGTCGTCGGTCGAGTGTCTGACGTGCCCTTCGGAGGTGCGTGTTGGCGGTCTCCTTCGTACAGTCGAGGACTTCGGCAATCTCGGACAGCGAGAGTTGGTCGTAGTAACGGAGAGCGATGACCTGGATCTGCCGCTTCGGGAGACGCCGTACCTCGCGCCAGATCCACTCGCTCTCTTCGGGTATCTCCGGCAGCTCGCTGACCGTTAGACGGGCGGCCAGGCGGCCCAGCCCTTTGGCTTCGGCGATCCGCCGGCGCACTGACGAGACCGCCTGGTTGGACACGACCCGTCGCACCCACCCGGCCGGACTGTCCAGCCGTCCCACCTCGTCCCATTTCCGATAGGCGGCCAGCATTGCTTCCTGGGCGATGTCATCAGCAGCGAGACGGCTCCCGGATACGGCATAAGCAAGGCCGACGAGACGGCGGATTTCCCTGCGATAGAAGTCGTCGAACGGCTCGAGGCCCGAGACCAGAGGGTCGTGCTGGCCGCTCACGTCCGTCCGCCGGTGTACTTTTTCGTCGATGAACACAGTCTTAACTCGTTTCACAGGACGCGATCGTGTGACAAGGGATTCCTCACTACCCCGTTAACACCCGACTGTGGACCCTGTCACCGTGGTCCTCCTCTCGACGTCGGTTGTCCCGGGTAGGCATGTCGTGGGTCGACGTGGACTTGCAAACCACGGACCTCATTCTTACAAGCTTGGCGATGTCGATACGCTCTGTGGCCGCAGCTGAATGCTCACAGTGAGGAGAACGGTGGCGACGTTTGCGCTTGTCCCTGGCGGCGGGGGCGACCCGTGGGAGTGGCACCGGCTGGTGCCTGAGCTCAACGCCCGAGGCCACGAGGCAATCGCGGTCCGCCTCCCGGCTGAGTACGACACCGCCGGTTGGTCCGAGTACGCCGACGCTGTCGTTGAGGCTTTGGATGACCGCAATGAGGTCGTTGTCGTCGCCGGATCGATGGGCGGGTTTACCGCTCCGATTGTCTGCGCAAGTCTCAATGTCGAGCTGCTAGTGATGCTGAATGCCATGATCCCTTTGCCCGGGGAGACCTTCAATGCGTGGTGGTCGAATACCGACTCCGGCACTGCGCGGCGCGAATACCACGCCAGCATCGGAGTGACACCCGGGGAGGCCGACGACGAAGCGGTGATCTATTACCACGACCTGCCAGCTGAAGTCCGTGCCGAAGCTATGAAGCGGGCATGGCAGGACCAGTCGATGACACCGCTCGATGAGCCCTGGCCGTTGCAGGCATGGCCCGACGTCCCGACTCGTGTGCTTGCTGGTCGCCATGATCGGATGTTTCCGCTCGAGTTCCAAAGACGGATCGCTCGCCAGCGACTGGGTCTGGAGGTTGATGACATCGACGGAGGTCACATGGTCGCGATGAGCAACCCGACCGAGCTAGCCGACCGCCTGGAGGAGTACCTCATCGATGTCGATTTGACGCGCTCGTCATAACCACGCCGTCGGACCGCTCAGGTCGTGAAACTCTGACCCAGGCCCGCCTCGCGAGCGGCGACGATGGCTTGGGCGCGGTCGGAGAGGTGGAGCTTGGCGAAGATGTTGGAGATGTGATTGCTGACCGTCTTGTTGCTGATGTAGAGCTGGGAGGCGATTTGGGTGTTGTCCCGCCCCTTAGCAACGAGATCGAGCACCTCGCGTTCGCGGTCGGTGAGCTCCGGGAACGGGCTAACCGATAACCCCTTGCCCTCGGCGTGTTGGAAGAAGGCGGTCAAACGTTTAGCGATCGCTGGCCCGAAGAGGGCCTCACCGTCGGCAACTGCCCGAACGGTCCGTAGCACCTCGGCCTTGTCGGCGCCTTTAAGGATGTATCCATGCGCGCCGGCACACATCGCTGCGAACAACGAGTCGTCGTCTTCGAGCATCGTGAGCATGACGATCTGGATCCCGGGGTGATCGCCCCGAATCCGCCTGGTGGCCTCGATTCCGTTCAGGTCGGGCATCATGATGTCCATCAGCACGACATCCGGAGCCAACTCCTCCATCCTCCCCAGAGCCTCTGTACCGGTCTCGGCGTGGCCAACGACGACGGTGTCCGACGCCCCGTCCAACAGTGCGGTCAGGCCGTCGCGGAAGAGGCGATGGTCGTCGACGACCATGATTCGAATCGGATCTCCTGCCGGACCACTAACCACGATGGGCTCCCGCTGGGTTGCGATCACCGGCATCCGATATGCCCAGCTCGACGGCATCGTTCACCAGCGGCAGAGTCGCGATGATGTCAGTGCCGTGACCTTCTGACCACAGTGCCTCAAAGGTTCCTCCCAATTCTTCGCTGCGCTCCTTCATCGCGATCAGCCCTATTCCATGTTGCGGGCTCGAGCCGATGCCCTTTCCGTCGTCGCGCACAGAGACGGTCAACTTCGTGCCCGCCGCTTCGATAGCCGCTACGCACCAGGTGGCGGCAGCATGACGTATCGTGTTCACGATGGCTTCTCTGGCGATCCGGTAAGCCGCGACCTCGATGGCAGCGGGAAGGGAAGGCAACGGATCCGGGACCGTTCTCACCTGGACCACGAGTTTGCCCGACTGTTCGAACTGGGCCACGTGCGCTCTGAGGGCACCCGCCACACCAAGTTCGTCGAGGGCTGGTGGTCGAAGCTCGTATACCAGTCGTCTGATCTCGGCCACCAGCTGCTGATTCTGTTCCTTCAAGGACGCCACCATTTCGCCGGCGGCCACTGGATCGTCCCGCAACCGATCCAGTACCTCATCGAGCAGGAACGTCTGGCTCGCCAGCGACGGCCCGAGCCCATCGTGCAGGTCCCGACGCAGGCGACGCCGCTCCTCCTCCCGGGCCATTACTAATCGCTCGCGTGAGCTCTGCAAAGCAACTGTCAAGCGCACCGAACGCGCGATCACCCCGGCCGGGTGGGCGATGTCGTCGAGCAGGTCCATATCCTTGGCCGCCAACGGATCACGGGATGATCGTGGCATGACGACAAGCCGTCCCATCACCTCTCCTTGGTCGCGCAGCGGAATCGCGACCCCGCCCGTTTCTACATCCGCGCCGGTTCCGGAGGAGGCGCGTTTCGTCCAAACTCCGTTTTGTTCGAGCTCGATGCTGACGCCGGGCAACTTGAGGGAGCTGGCCACTGTCTCGGTGAGTGTCTGCAGGGTTTCGTCTGGCGTCGCGATCTCGGTCATCAGCCGCCCCATCTCCACCAGAACGGCATACGGATCGTCTCGCTGCCCGTACATCAGCCGATTGACCCAACCCTGGACGCGATCTTTGAACGGGGCAAACGCCACGGCGACGACTCCGGTTGTGACCAGTGCGAGCAACGACTCCTCCACGGGTACCAAAGCACCGATGGCAACGACGACGGTGATGTAGGCCAGGACCACGACTCCGGTCAGGACGCCGTAGACGAGGGTGCGGTTGATCACCAGATCGACGTCGTACAGACGGAACCGCAGCACGGCAAAACCCAGAGCCACCGCCAGTCCCAAGAAGGCGGCTGACGTCAGCCATTCCAACAAGGTCGAGACCCCGAGATCGACACCGGCTTCTATGAGAATGGTGCTGACCAGACCGAATCCGATCATGGTCAGGAGCATTGCGAACGCATAGAGGATCCACTTGAACCGCTGTCGGAACTCATGATCGGCGTGTCGCCATCGTGTCACCAGGCTGCCAATCCCCGTGACGACGGATGCCAACACCAGGATGGCCCAACCGACATTGAAGATGTCCATTGGGACCGGCAGGATCCCGGTCGGGTTGGGCGGCGGGTTACTGACTCCCAGGAAGAGGTTGGTCGCCGGCCTGTCGGCGAGCACGAAAAGAACGATCAGAGAGATCCAAGCGGTCGAGGTGACCGCCACCGCGATACGCCACCGGGACGAGGCGGCTCTTCCATCGGGGAACAAGGCCGGGAGGAGGAGGAATCCGAGCATCTGTGTGGCCATCCAGAGGTCCTGGACCCAGACGCTCGCCGGATCGACCCGCATGCCAGATTCGAGGGCGTGCCGCGCGTTGAGTCCGGCGAATCCGACCACACTGATCGCCACCGCCGTACCGAGAATCACCCAGCCGTAGCGCGGCGAGTCACCCCGGAGCAGCACGAGAGCACCGATTGCTGCGAGGATGAGCGTCACGAGTGACGCCACCAGAGTCGGAGGCAATTCAGGCGATGCATCGCCCGGCGGCCAGTCGGCTGCCGCTAGCCACCATTGTCCGGCTCCCGATGCCAGGACTAGGACGCACAGCACCGCGACGCCGGCGGTGGGCCAAAACATGTCAACTATCCGGCGCGAAGGGCCAAGGGCAGGGACTCGAGGTTCTGTCGGGAGTCTCACTGTCTCAACCAGCGCTCCTCATCACCGCAACTCTACATTGTCGCCGGGTGCGTGATCCCGGGCTTGGCTTCCAGTGACTCTACGCATTTTCCGAGCCGGCCGACTTGCCTTGCCACCCAAACGGCCCAGATCACCTCCGGCAGGAACACCAGCCGCTGGGTGACACCCGACGCCGTCGAGCCCTCGGGCAGAAACACCAACAGTGCCACGCCCGCTGCGAGCCACCAGGCCAGCCATCTCGTTGGCGATGCGGCCTGGGCCCACCGGGGATCTCGCCGGAAGATCCCCTTCACCACGAAAACGACGACGAGGAGTGTGAGGAGCCCGACCAGGCCGAAGACAAAATGGAGGATGCCGGTTCGGGTGTAGCCGACGGTGCCGTCATCTAGTGGAGCATCCGTGGGGAACACGCCAGTTCCGATGACGGCTAGGCCACCAAGAATCATTGCAGAGATGGCAAGCCTGACCCGTTTGCCGCGGGCCAAGGATCTGTGCAAACCCAACGCCAGGATGATGGTCCCGACTCCGGTGATCACCGCACCCGACTGCCACAACCACCCCAGGCGTCCCAGCGCATAGAGGCTGTCGGCGTCGGAGAGGGGACGATCCGACTGGATGAGAGCGAAGGCAAATACGAGGATCTGCTGAACAGGCACCATCGTCACCGCCAATCGTGAGAGTGTCGTCGTCGTGATCATGTCCGGGCGACGCGGGAGGTTTTCCGATGCAATCTCAGGGTCCCTCAGGCTCAACTGTCGCGCGTCCTCGACGGCCGAGTCGTTCGACCACCACTCCTAGAGCGAGCGATCGCGGCGACCAAGAAGGTGAAGCCCCAGAGAACGGCTGCCACGCCCCACGACGTGGAGGCGTTGGAGGCCGCCTCAGGGAACACCAACGAGTGCAGGCCGTAGTCAATCGATGCCAAGCCGGCTATCCACGCGGGGAGCCGCCAGCCCGAGTGATCACTGGATCCGACGAGCCCGCACCACAGAACCACTATGCCGAGCAGTGCTGCGGTGGCCCAATGCTCCATCTCGGCATGAGTGTCACCCGCGACATTGCGCCATTGGAGAATCGCCTGATTGGAGATGAACACCAGCCAGGGAACAGCGGCGAGGGCTACGAGACCAGCCATGCGGGGCTCGAGCCGCGGCATTTTCACCAACTCCCGGGCACGGGGGTGCAGCCATGCCAGTATCAGCACGAACACTACCGGAGCGACGTCCTCGGTCAACCACTCTGTGATGGTTCCGCTCAGACCGTAGAAGGCCATACCCGCAACGACGATGCCGACAGCTTGCAGCATGGCGGCAGTGCGGCGTTCGGGCTTGCGCAGTTGGACCACGACTCCGGTGACCAGGGCCCACGAGACGATGCCGACGATATTGAAATGGGCTCGATGGATCTCGTCCCCTGCGGGCAGGTCGTCGATGAAAGACATCAGCGTGTCCCATGACAACCACATGATGACTGCTTCCAGGAGACTGAAGACCATCAACACCAGTAGCGACAGGGAAACCACGATTGCGAATACGCGAAATGCGATCATTCGCCCTCGGCCTGGCTCCTCCATCTCGCGCCTACCCGACGGGTCGCCCGGTGCAGCCTCCTCGACGGCCTCAAGGTCTTTGCGCTCGCTCATAATTCCCTCCTAGGTGCGGACACCTCGCGACAATGCCCGACACCCCTTCCCGTTGTCACGGGTGCACGCCCCCGTTTCGTCCGGGAAAAGGGTGGGAATGGGCTCCATGCTCTAGCGCGTTCAGCGTGTTCTACGGCGTCTCGAACAAAGAGGCGGCGAACTCGGATGGTGCAGTTGGAAGAGACCGTCTTGCTCAACCCTCCGATGGCGCCAGGATCAGGGAGTGTGCTTACGAGGTGAGCAGGCATCGGCGTGCCGGAGGATCTCAAGTCCAGTCACCGGAGCGTTTCATCGACGACGAGCCGCAGAACATGTGGATCGGCAACGACGTCTGACTTGCGCAGATGCCGGTCGTAGCTGGATCGGACCAGCTCCGCGAGCGGATACATGTCCGTAGTCGACGATTCCGGTTCGGTGGCAGCTTTGTGTTCGATCAGGTCCTGACGTAGATGATCTGTGCTATCAGACCCGGCCGGTCTCGTGGGCCCACATCGCCAGCTCGACTCGGTTGCGGGCCCCGAGTTTGGTCATCAGACTGGAGAGGTGGGCCTTCACCGTGCTCAGGCTTATGTGGAGCGCCTCGGCGATCTCGGCGTTGGTCAATCCCCGAGCCACGGTCGCAAGCACCTCCTCCTCCCGATCGGTGAGCGGCCAATTCGGCTGGGTTGGCTCGCTTCGCGCTCCCGCGCGGGCGAACTCTTCCAGCAGTCGGACGGTCACGTTGGGAGCGATCAGGGCATCGCCGTTGGCGGCGGCGTGGATCGCCTGGACCAACAAGTCCGGGCCGGCGTCTTTGAGCAGGAACCCCCGGGCTCCCGCCTTGAGTGCGCCATGGACGTACTCGTCGAGGTCGAAGGTGGTGATGATGACGATGGCCATCGGGTCGGCGACATCGGGTCCGGCGAGCAATCGGGTCGCCTCGAGCCCGTCCATCTCGGGCATTCGGATGTCGAACAGACAGACGTCGGGATGCAATTCCCGGGCCAGCTGCACCGCCTGGCGGCCGTCGACGGCCTGGCCTACCACTTCAATGTCGGGCTGGGCGTCGAGGATCATCGCTAACCCGGTGCGGACCAGCTCCTGGTCGTCGGCGATGAGCACGCCGATGCTCATCGAGGCGAGCCGTCCTTGGGCAGCCGGGCGCTGACCACCCATCCCCGTACTGGACCGGGCCCCGTCTCCAGGCTCCCTCCGAGGAGCTTGACTCGCTCGCCCATCCCGAGGAGCCCGAACCCCGGCTCCGGGTTGCCGGTGTGGCGGGGCTCGCCGTCGTCTTGAACTGTGAGCCTTGCCCATTTGCCATCCCCGGTGACAGCAACCTCGATGGTGGTGGCATGGCGGGCATGACGGAGGGCGTTGGTGATCGACTCCTGCGCCAGCCGGTAGATAGCGGCGTCGACGGACGGCGCGATTCCGTCGAGATCTCCTGAGATGGAGACCGACAGCTCAGGCCCGTCGCCGGTGTCGCGGGCCAGTCGTTCGATGTCGGCGATGCCAGGCACCGGGGCTAGCTCCGGCTCTTCCCCGCCGCGAAGCGCCCCCACCATCGCCCGCATCTCGGCGAGGGTCTTCGACGCCTCCTCTTCGATCACCCGCAGGGCATCTAATGGCGCGTTCGGGTTGGTCCCCGCCAGGGTTCGGCCGGCCTGGGCTCGAATGGCGATTGCCGAGACATGGTGAGCCACGGTGTCGTGCAGCTCTCGGGCCAACTCCGCCCTCTCCTGGAGCACCGCCTGGTCACGGTCGCGAGAGCGGGCGAACGACCGGTAGCGGACGGTAGCTCCCATGAGGACGGGGCTCATCGCGAAGATGAACCCGGCGATGGCCTCTCCGACGTCGGTGAAGTCGGCGGCGAGCCCGGTGGCGAACCCGAGCATGACCAGGCCAAGCCCGATGACGATCTCTCGGCCTGAGGCCCAGCGAAGCAAGGCATAGGGAATGATGAGGATGAAGACCATCGTGTAGAGGCCGAAATCGGGGTCGGAGGTGATGAGCGCGACCACGTTCATCACGGTGATCGCGGCGAAGTCGATCACCACGACGGTCAGCGGGTGCGTTCGTCGCCACAGCAACGTGACGGCGAGGGCCACGGCGAAGAGGATCGCCAGAGGGCTCCAAAGCAGCGAGTCCCAGCGCACGACTCCCTCGACGATCGCGGTGACAACCAAGCCCGCCACCAGCCAGCGATCCCACCACAGGATGCCGGGGTTACCCGGTGCTCTCGGTTCCGCCCAGGGCGAGCGCAATGCCTTTGTCATCAGTCGTCCACGTTAGGTGAGGACTACACCAGGCGAATCAGCCGAAAGTCCAATTTCGGAACCGCACGAATGGCCAGGGCAAGTCCGACCCATCAGCTGATGTGCCCGATCGGCCGGTGCGACACGATGCCCATTGAGACATCACTCATCTCGATTGGAGAAAATCATGTCAAACCGTCTCTACAGGCTCGGCCACTTCGCGGCACGGCGTCCCTGGGTCGTCATTTCCACCTGGGTGGCCGTCGCCCTCGTGGTCGTCGGTGCCGCCTCTGCTTTCGGCAAGGATCTGGAGGACTCGATGGAGGTACCAGGTCTCGATTCACAGGCTGCGGTGGACTTGTTGTCGGCCGCCCGGTCGGACTCGGCGGGGCTGACCGCCCAGGTGGTGGCGACGCCGATAGATGGCGTGACCTTCACCGAGTCGGCCCCGGCCCGGGAGGCTCTGGCCGATCTCCAGGCTGGGCTGGCCGCTCTGCCCAATGTGACCAATGCGCCCGACCCCGCGCTCTCACCCGACGGACGGGTGGCGCTGATTCGGGTCCAATACCCGGTGCTCGAAGAGCTCAGCGTCACCGACCTGGAGAACCTGAAGACCTTCGGTGAGGAGGCCGGCGCGGGCTCGCCACTGCAGATAGAGATGGGTGGAGATCTCTTCGCTTCCTTCGAGGAGGCCTCCACCGGCGTCGGTGAGCTCATCGGCCTGATCACCGCCGGGGTCATCCTGCTGGCGGTCTTCGGCTCGGTGATCGCTATGGGGCTTCCCATCGGAATGGCAATCGTCGGTCTGGCACTGGGAATCACCTCGATGGGGCTGGTCACCTATCTAATCGACATCCCCAGCTGGGCGCCGGACATGGCCAGCATGATCGGGCTCGGTGTCGGCATCGACTACGCCCTATTCCTCCTCACCCGGCATCGTGAGTTCCTTGCTGAGGGACTGGATGTCGCCGAATCGGCGGGCCGTGCCGTGGCCACCGCAGGCAAGGCGGTGATCTTTGCCGGCGGGACGGTGGTCATCGCCATTCTCGGCCTCGCTGTTGCCGGATTGCCCTTCATGACCGCAGCCGGCGTCGCCACCTCCGTCGTCGTCGGGATCATGGTCCTCGGGTCGGTCACTCTGCTCCCTGCCCTTCTCGGGCTCGCCGGTCACCGCATCAACGGGTTCCGGAGAAAGGCCCCATCGGCCACGGTGGGCTCCGGTTGGAGACGCTGGGGAGAGCACGTGTCCCGGAATGCCTGGGTCTACGCCATCGGGGTCACGGTATCGCTTCTCGCTCTGACCGCACCGGTGTTGAGCCTCCAGCTCGGGTTCCCCGACGAGGGGACGCTGCCCGAGACCCGTACCGAGCGGCGAGCCTACGATCTGGTCGCCGCAGGTTTCGGCCCCGGGATCAACGGGCCACTGCTGATCGCCGTCGACATCTCCGATGACGTCTCGGTGGTCGAGCCGCTGGTGAGCGCGGTCACCGGAGACGAAGGTATCGCCGCGGTCGCTCCGGCGAGCGTGGACCCCGTCGCCGGTGTGGCGACACTGGTCGCCTTCCCCACGTCGTCTCCTCAGGACTCGGCGACCGTCGAGACCATCGAGCGTCTCCGCGCCGAAGTGTTCCCGGCGGTCCTGGAGGGAACCTCAGCGACTGCGCATGTCGGCGGGGCCACTGCCAGCTTTTCGGACATAGGCGGCCAGGTGAAGGACCGGCTCCCGCTGTTCATCGCCGCGGTGATCGCCCTGTCGTTCCTGCTGCTGGTGGTCTTGTTCCGCTCGATTCTGGTGCCCTTGAAGGCGGCGATCCTCAACCTGCTGAGCATCGGCGCCGCCTACGGGGTGCTGGTGATGGTGTTCCAGTGGGGCTGGGGAAAGGACCTGATCGGTCTCGAGGCGACGGTGCCCGTCATCTCGTTCATCCCCATGTTCATGTTCGCCGTGCTCTTCGGATTGTCGATGGACTACGAGGTGTTCCTACTGTCACGAGTGCGCGAGGAGTACCTGGCCACGGGTGACAACCAGGGTGCTGTCATCAGAGGGATCTCGAGCACCGCCCGGGTGATCACATCCGCGGCGCTGATCATGATCTCGGTGTTCCTCGGGTTCGTGCTCGGCGACGACCCAGCGATCAAGATGATGGGTCTCGGCCTGGCGACGGCGATCTTCATCGACGCCACCGTGGTCCGCATGGTCCTGGTCCCGGCGACGATGAAGCTGATGGGCGATGCCAATTGGTGGCTGCCGTCATGGCTCGACCGTCTTCTCCCCACGATCGACATCGACGGCGCCCCGGCCATCGACCAGTCCAACGAGCCCGAACTGGCCCGGGTCTCCTGACAGTCCCACGTCGGCGAGGCCGAGCGTGAGTAGGTGACGTCTTCCAACGACGACGTCACCTACTCACATACTCTCAACCACTACGTAGGAGGTCACCCGGGCACGTCGAGACGCGCCGCCCTGCGGGCGGGGCCGACAGGGGAAAAGCTCGGCCTGCCAGGGTTTTTGGCGGATCGGATTGATTGTGGGCCCAGGAAGACTTGAACTTCCGACCTCATCCTTACCAGAGATGCGCGCGTCGATAGCCTCAAGGCGATCTACCAGGGCTTTTGCGCTAGAACGAGCCCGCTAGAACGAGCCTCCTGTGATACACGGCGAACTGTCCAGGAGACGCAAAGCTCCTCCTATTGAGAGTCCCGGCGCCGTCTCGTCGGGTCGCGCGGTGGCGGTGAGAAGCCCCGCCTACCCGCGACGTCCGGTGATCAGATCGACGACTCTCCCGGGTCTTGATCGTTGTCTGAGTGCGAGTAGTCATCGAATCCAAGGATGCTTCGCCTCGTTGCTTCTCTTTCGCTTGCTCCTTCTATTGCCGGTCTGTACTCCTCAGCTTGACCTAAGCGTGACCCGGAACCGTCTCATGGGGTCAAAGGGCTATCGATAGCCTCATTGCAACGAAGGGTCAGGGGTTGAAATCTCGTGAGGTCCACGAGTGAGACTGTCCGAGCTTCGGTGTAACTGCCGTTGGCATCTCTAGCTGTCGGCGGGGTGGATTCGGCCTTTGAATGCGATGGCGAAGGCGCTGAGTGCTGCCTTCCATCTCACTGTCCAGCGTCGTCTCCACCGGGTCCGGTTTGGTCGAGACCACGCACCACGATTTAGAGGCATCTCAGTGCTGCTTGTTCAGTGGGGAAGTGGCCTCGAGCTCAGGTGGCTCGCTGCATCCGTGCGTGCAGTGACTCCACGGCGTTGGTCGAGTAGATGACCTGCGGATTTCGTGCGAGTAGTCCAAGAGGAGTCTCTTGGCTTTTAGGCGGCTGGTTTCCAGGGTGGTGGGTTGGCGGCAATGGTCTTTTTGGTGAGGATCATGTCGCCGAAGTCACGCCGGGCTTGGTCGACCGCTTCGTCGTTGGGTAGTGGCTCGGAATACCAGGGGGCCAGATCAGGCGCTTCGACTAGGTAGCGGTCGGGTCCGATCTTCTTAGTCTTCCATGCGGCGAGGTCGTTGGCTAGTTCGAGGTGGTTGCCGGTGAGGATCTGGATTCCGTGGGCGTCGGGCGTGTAGTGGGAGAGGAGATGCCGGTTATACCGGATGTTGTGTTCGAGAAGGTTTGGCAACTCTTGGCGCATGTGGATGGAGGACCAGAACTGTGCTCGGGGAGTGGCCGGGCGTATGAATGCGAGGTTGAGATCCTCGGTCGGACAGGTCAGGAGACCGGTGCGGGTGGCGTCAACCCGGTGTTGCCAGGGAACACTGGCGCCGATCACCTGCAGGATACCTTCTCCTCCTGATGAGAGGTAGGCCGTCCGGCCCGATCGCTCCTCTGGCCGGTACCGGATACATGCCGTGTTCTGGTTGCGAGCGAGCGAGGCTTCCATTATCGGGGAGACGTCAGCATCAGGAGCTAGGGCCATTGAGAAGAGCCCAAGGTGGACGATGGAGTGATCGCCACCACCGGCTGTCCAACCGGCAGCGTGTTGTGTAATGGCTTTGGTGGCGGCTGGTTCTACGTGCCAGTGCGACTGACGTTCCACGGCGGTTACGTCCGGGTTGATTTGGTGGCTCCACGCCAAGAAGCCGGCAGGTGTGGCATCGTCGGTGGGCCACGCTCCGACGCGGGCTTCTTCTGCAGCCTGTATCAGTCCTGAAACGCCCACGGCGGACAGCTCCTCCACCAGGTGAGCAAGCCAACTTTGGAGGCCCTCCTTGGACGTAGAGAGCCCGAACGCGAACCCGTCAGGAGTGATCGCCGGTCCAGTGCATATCAAATCCAGTCTCTCGTCAGCGATATTCAATGCATGAACGAGTTCCTCTCTGGAGCAGTCACGAGTGCGAAACGCAAGCCAGATTTCGATGAAGTCGTCGCCACGTACTGCCCTCTCGATGGACCTTCTGTCGATCGTGATCTGGTTGCTTGTCATTGCTGGAGGCCCAGTCTGGCACGCGGTCAAGGCCTGAGACAGGAGGGATCGTTGAGCAGTCGGAACATGGGACACGTGGTTCGAGGCCTGATCGTCGGGCTTGTTGTTGCAGTGGGTGTCTCGTCGACTGGTATCCCCATTATCAGTCCATCGCCGCCGTCGGCGGCCGCACAGGAGGCTTCGCAAAACTGTCCGCCAGACAGTGAGGATGAGACCATTCCCGGCGGGGTTCGAACCGAGTGCATTGCCGAGGAGTGGCGGACCTCCAGAGCAGCATATGTGAGACCCGTGTGCCTCGACACTCGTGCTCTCCTTCCCGGCACCGAGTACCACCAGACCGAGTGCGCCGGCGGCGGCAATACCAATTGGATCGAAGCGATCGCTCATGCCCAAAGAGATGCCCGAGGTTGAGGAACGAGAGCTCGAGCCGGTTGCTATCTCGGCTGACGTGTTGGAGGCCAGGTGCACCTCAAGCGCTTGAGGCACCGGATGAAAGCTATCGGCGCGCTGCCACCTACTATGACGACACCCAACTACAGGTGCGATTGGACTTTACCGCCGACTTCAGCGGCATGCTGCACCTCTACTCTGTCGACTGGGACACGACCTCACGAAGGCAGATCGTCACGGTCGACGACGGAAGTGGCT
>Ga0299913_10000854_pt1 | contig 20855 bp, 20 predicted proteins | sample RVTome_9_FD_201360 | JGI IMG/M metagenome (GOLD analysis project Ga0299913, IMG submission 201360) | Soil microbial communities from uranium-contaminated site in the Upper Colorado River Basin, Wyoming, United States - RVT155D38 (version 2) ... | reverse complement strand
ACGACCATCTTGGCGGCCCGACGAGTCGCACCGCCCGACTTGATCGTTCCAGCAGACGCGTCGGCGCCGCGCATGAACGAAACGGGGCCCGACGCGGTTCCACCCGACTTCAGTCGTTCGCGCGAGGAACGCAGCTTGCTGAGGTTCACACCGGCCCCCGAGCCGTGCTTGAAGATGAGGCCCTCCTCCACGTACCAGTTGAGGATCGAGCGCATCTCGTCATCGACGGCCAGGATGAAGCAGTTGTGCACGCGGAGGTTGCCCGAGAGGTACTCGCCGCTCTCGGTCTGGATGTCGTAGACCTCCATGGGGCCGAGGTTCTCGATGCGGGCGATCTCGAGGTTCTTCGTGTCGGCCCTCTCGACCCCCGGGATCAGCAGGCTCTGCTCGAGTCTGTCGGACTTGACGGGATCGATGAACCCGATCAGCTGTGCGAACAGATCGCGATCCCCCACCGTCTGGATGCGGAGAGACCAACACCCCTTGCGATCCGGACGGGAGTCGGGCTTGAAGCCGACTCGCGAGAAGATCCCGTAACGCAGGAGGAGCTTCTGCATCCCGCGCACGAGCTTCTCGGAGATCATGTCCAGCGCCACGACCGCGCTGTTGTCCCGCACACTCACGGAGCCCTCGGCCTGGAACATGCTCTTCAGGTAAGCGGTTACGACCGGCAGAGGAGCGGTGAAGAGATGCGCCGGGACGTCCATGTCGGTCCCGCGCGTCCTCAGCCCCCACTTCTCCACGAAGGGAGACAGAGCGTTCCCGTAGAGACGCGTTCGACGGCAATCGAGGTTCGGGTTCTGGGTGTCGACGCGGGTCTCCTTGCGGTGGATGCCCGGAAGGACGTCGTCCAGGGCTTTCGTGACCCACTCGAGCTCGGCGTCGTTGACGGTGATCGCCTCGATCGTCAGTGACCTGTTCGTCCCCTGGTACCGACCCACGAATCCATCCGACTGGAGCCAACCGGCCAGGGCGGCCTCGGAGATCTCGTGCACATCGAGCTCGGCCTCACCGTAAGCATCGCGACGATGCCATTCGAGAACGTCGTCGGCGCGGAGCTCGCCGGCCGGGACGAAGCGGTTGCCGTTGACCTTCCACACGAGGTGGTCGGCCGTCACGTCGAGCGTGTGGCCGGCCTTGGTGTGGATGCGCAGAACCTCTTTGATCCCGTTCGACTTCACCGCGACGATGCGCGTGACGCCCTGAGCGTCGTAGACCTTCTCGCCCACGGCGTTGTCTTCCACAAGCTTGCCGATCGGAACGAGACCAGCGGGGGTGCTGACGAGAGCGTCGTAGGGCTGGCACGCCGAGACCTGCTCCTCGCCCTTGGGGCGCCAGCCGACGTTGAACCACACCGGCGAGTTGAAAGCGGCCTTCTGGGTGACCAGCAGGTGGGTCAGCTCGTCCTTGAAGGTCTGGGCCTCGTCCTCGTCCGCGAAGTAGCCGCGGGCGAGACCTTCCTCGTGGTAGCGGTCGACGACGCGGCCGATCATCTGCTTGACCGAGTGCTCGCGCTGAGGGGTGCCGAGGGAGCCGCGGAAGTATTTCTGGGTGGCGATGTTGGTGGCGTTCTGCGACCAGGACTTGGGGATCTCGACGCCGCGCTGCTCGAAGGCGATCTCGCCCGTCCGGTAGTTCTGGATGACGGCGTCCCGCAGGTCCCACTCCACCTCGTCGAAGGGATGGACCCCCTCGGTAGTGAAGAAACGCTTGATCGCAAGCGTCCTGCTGTCGGACCTCGTGTCCATAGCTGGCTTAGCCGCCGTCACCCTTTTCCCCCTCTCCACCCTCTTTTCAACACAATATGTGGGGTCTGGCTTCCTCTGGAGCCCTACATATTGAACAACATCAGTGAAATTACGCCTCTGTTACCAGAGGGTCAAGCCATTCGCGGACAATCGCCGCTAAGCCTGGCGGACACCGGTTGCGGGCAACAAGTGGGGCATCCTGTGGGTTGTTCCGGCAGGGGTGTTAGGGAAGCCGGACCCGCTGGCCTGCCTCGGGCGAGCCGCTCATGCCGTTGAGGCTCAACACCGCATCGACGTAGGCCCGGGGATCGATCCCCTCCGGCGCGTAGCGCTCGGCCAGGTCCCACAGGCTGTCGCCGGAGCGCATGACCACGGCCCTGGGGGCGTCGTCCCGAGAGGCGGTGGCCGTGCCCGAGGGGCCCGTCGCGAGTAGGAGGCCGCAGGACATCACGATCGTGACCCCCGCCAGTGCCAGGCGACGCCGGCGGGCGACCAGGCGCCGCCGCCGTGCGGCCAGGCGCCGCCTTTGCTCGCGCACCTCGACGCGCTCGCTCGGGAACCGGTAGACGACGGCATCCCGGCCCCCACTCAGATCCTCCCGTCGAAGAGCCACTCCCACCTCTCCTTCGCTCGTTGCCGGACCCATCCCACGTTAGGGAGGGCCTGTGACAAGAAACCCCGAATGCCGCGTACGAACGTGTGTTCGGTATAGTATGCGAACGTACGTTCGGGTGCAACCGGCAGAGGCGAACAGACGTTCTTGCCGCAGAGCCCCGATTCATCTAAGGTTGCGAACACGCGTTCGTATCGAAGGGGGTTGAGGATGGTCGAGGGCCTAACCGACAGGCAGCGCCAGTGCCTCCAGTTCATCGCCGAGACCGTGAGCGAGCGCGGCTATCCCCCGTCGGTGAGAGAGATCTGCGAGGCCCTGGGCCTGGCGTCGCCCTCGACCGCCCACTCCCACCTCCACGCCCTCCAGACCAAGGGCTACATCCGCATCGACCCCACCAAGCCCCGCGCGATCGAGGTCCTCTTCGACCCCGAGACCGGCCTCGCGACCGAACGCCGCGCAGTGCGTTCGGTCCCGCTCCTGGGACGGATCGCGGCCGGCACCCCGATCCTGGCGGAAGAGCACGTGGACGAGATCTATCCGATGCCGGCCGACCTGGTCGGGGACGGCAACGTCTTCATGCTCGAGGTCCACGGCGAATCGATGATCGAGGCCGGGATCTTCGACGGCGACTTCGTGGTCGTGCGGCAACAGCCCACCGCCCATTCCGGCGAGATCGTCGCGGCCATGATCCCCAGCGAGTTCGGTGACGCCGAGGCGACCGTCAAGAAGATCCGCCACCGCGGCTCGGCGATCGTGCTCGAGCCCGCGAACCCAACGATGGCTCCCTTCGAGGCCCCGCAGGGCACCGAGATATTGGGCCGCGTGGTCGCGGTCCTCCGCAAGCTCTAGGGAGAGGTCTCCCCTCAGACGTTGCGAATGTGGGATCCCTTTCACGGGACCACGAGGCGTCGATCCATGTCTGGAGCCGAGGCGACACCTCGTGTCGCCTGAGAACCCCAGGTTCGGGTCGTCGTTTAGGAGCGCTTAACCCCTTGCGGCGCCCCGCGGTGGGGTTCAGCATCTTTGATGTGAGAAGGGGAACGGCGGTCATCCTCGCGGTGGTCATGATGGCGGCGATCCCGCTGTCCACGGCGGAAGCCGCCACCATGACCGCCGACTACGGCTTTCAGAACACGTTCGCCAGTTCCGTCGGGGGATCACCCAACCTCGTGGTCGCCGGTACCACCGAGGGAGGCGGATTCGCCTCCGATCTCGTCGGGGTTACCTCTCGCACTGTCTACCGCTTCCCCCAGGGCCAGGGGCTCGCCCTCCAGAACGCGTCCGCCGCCATTCCTTCGTCCGCCTACACGGTCGCGATCGTCTTCGCGTTCGATGTCGTCGACGGCTATCGGCGCATCCTGGACTTCAAGGACGGGACGAGTGACAGCGGCCTGTACGTACTCGGTGGGCAGCTCACGTTCTACAGCGGTAGCAACTCCCAGCAGCCGAGCGTCCCCGCGGACACCTACGTCCAGGTGGTCTTGACCCGCGACGCGAACGGCCTCGTGACGGGATACACCAACGGGGTCCCCCAGTTCTCCTTCTCGGACACCGGCAACCTGGCCGTGCCCGACCCCACGTCGAACGTCTTGCGATTCTTCCTCGACGACAACTCCGTGGGTGGCGAACAAGCGCCCGGGGGAGTTGCTCGTATCCGCATCTGGGACGAAGCGATGACCGAGTCCGAAGTGGCCAACCTCGACGACACACCTCCCCCGCCGCCTCCACCGGATCCTCGCTGTGAGGACGACCCGAACGCGGAGTGCGGGACCGACGGGGACGACGACATGCAAGGGACGTCCGGAGCCGATGTGATCTTCGGCGGCGACGGTAACGACACGATCCATTCGGGGGACGGAGACGATCAGATCTTCGGCGACGCCGGAGATGACGAGATCGACACGGGGGCCGGCAACGATTCCGCCGACGGGGGCAGCGGCAACGACCGGATCTTCGCTCGCGCCGGGAACGACCTGGTGAAGGGTGGCGCCGGCGACGACCTGATCAAGATGGCGGGAGGGCTCGACAAGGTCTTCGGCGGGCCCGGCAAAGACCGGATCGACGGGGGCCCAGGGTTCGATCTCATCGACGGAGGCAAAGGCTTCGACGTCTGCTTCTTCTCGTCCAAGAAGGAGAAGCGCAAGATGAAGAGCTGCGAGAAGAAGAAGCGCGCGCACTAGCGCGCTCATTTGACGCCTGCCGGCCGCGCCCGGACCCATCGAGCCCACTCGGCCCCTAAAGAAGCACCCCCCACGTCCGAATAAGTACATAACGTGTTTCGGGCAGATAGGGGCCGCGGCTCCCGGGCGAAAGCCCTCGTAGGGGTATTCACCGCCATCTCCATGCTGGCACCAGCGGCAGTGGCGGCGCCGGCCCCTGCCGTCCCGACCGCCCGCGGGGGTCTCGGAGCGGCCGCCATCGGCGACACCATCTACGTGATCGGCGGAGCCGACTTCTATGGAGGAGCCGGTCTCCAGCCCAGGACCGAGGCGTTCTCGGTCACCACGCAGTCCTGGGCCTCACTGGCCAATGTGCCAGACACGGATGTGTGGGGCACCGCGGTAGTGACCGCGGGCGGGGACGTCTATGCCCTTGGCGGGTGGCCCAACGGCGGCAATCGCAACCGCCGCTACGACCCCTCGACCAACGGTTGGACGACGAGGGCCCCGATCCCTTCGGCCGGGTTCGACTGGGGTCACGCCGCGGTCGCCGTGGGTGACGCGATCTACGTACTCGGAGGCGCCAGTGCGGCGATGGACCGCTACGACACGACAACCAACACCTGGACGACGCTCACGGGACCCCCGGTCTTCTCGCGCGGGATGGCGGCCGTAACGGATGGTTCGAAGCTCTACGTCATCGATTCGTTCGACGCCTTCTTGATCTACGACATCGCGACCGACACGTGGACCCAGCATCCGGGGCTCCCGCGTCCCTTGGACGGCCCGACCGCGGTGTTCGTCGACGGGGAGATGTTCGTCTTCGACGTGCAAGCCTCACCCGAGGCCGACATCGTCTTCGGCTACGAGGTCGCCACCGCGACCTGGCACGAGTACCCGACGAGCGACCTCCTCCGGGCATGGGCCGCCGCCGCGCCGGGCCCCGACGGCATCCACGTCTTCGGAGGTTTCGACGAAGGTGAGGCGGTCGACTCGCATTACCTGTTCGATCCCGCCACGCCTCCCATCCAGGATCCTCGCTGCGAGGACGATCCCGGGGCCGTCTGCGGCGGAGACACCGACGACGTCGTCACCGGCACCGACGGGCCCGACACGATCTTCGGGGGCCCGGGGAACGACACGCTCTCTGGTGGGGACGGCGACGACAACATCTCGGGTGACGATGGCGACGACAACATCTCGGGCGACGCCGGCAACGACGATCTGTCGGGAGGCAGTGGAAACGACTTCATGTCCGGAGGGACGGGTGACGACGAGATCCTCGGTGGTGGAGGGGACGACGAGGTCACCGGGGGCGGAGGCAGCGACCTGATCAAGTCGGGCGGGGGACACGATCAGGTCGATGGAGGCGGTCGAGCCGACAAGATCATCACCTGGCGCGGTATCGATGTGATCAGGGGTGGGCCGGGCAACGACGTGATCGATGCGGGACCCGGCATCGACAGAGTCAACGGAGGCAAAGGCTTCGACATCTGCTTCTTCTCCAAGAAGAAGGAGAAGAAGCGGTTGAAGAACTGCGAACGTAAGAAGAAGCGCGCCCACAAGAGGGCCCACTAAGCGCTCTCGACGAACCCCTGCAGCTCGGTCATCGATTCCGGTCGCACACGGACCGTGACGCGGGCGCCGTTCTCGTCGTAGTCCTCGGACAGCACCTCCCCCTCCTCGTGTAACCGAGCCACCAGGTCGGAGCGTTCGAACGGGATCCGCAGGGTGACCTCGATCAGCATCCGCGTCAGGGCGGCCTCGATCTCGTGTAGCAGGTCGTCAATCCCCACGTTCGCCTGCGCGGAGATGAGCACCGCTTCGGGATGAGCCCCTCTCAGCTTGTCGGTCTCGACGTCGGACATGAGGTCGATCTTGTTCATGACGATGAGAGTGGGCTTGCCGACCGCACCGATCTCCTTCAGCACCTCGTTGACCGCGCGGATCTGACGGTCGGCGTCTCCAGACGCGTCCACGATGTGAAGCAGCAAGCTCGCCTCCAGCACCTCCTCGAGGGTGGATCGGAATGCCTCAACGAGATCGTGCGGCAGCTTGCGGATGAAGCCCACCGTGTCGGTCAGAAGGGCCTCGAGTCCTGCCGGCAGTGACAGCTTGCGTGTGGTCGGATCGAGCGTGGAGAAGAGGCGGTCCTCCACCAGCACGCCGGCCTGCGTGAGCGTCCGCAACAACGTGGACTTCCCGGCGTTCGTGTACCCGACCAGTGCGATCACCGGCGCGCCGGCGCGCGTCCGCTGCTTGCGTTTCGTGACGCGCGTGCGCTCGAGGTCTTTCAGGTCCTTCTTGACCCGCTGGATGCGGCGCATGAAGGCGCGACGTTCCATCTCGAGCGCGGTCTCACCCGGCCCCCTCCTCGCTGCGCCGATCCCTCCGCCGAGGCGTGAGAGGACCTCACCCCAGCCGCGCAGACGGGGAAGGTGGTAGTTGAGCTGCGCCAGCTCGACCTGGAGCTTGCCCTCGGCCGAGCGCGCGTGCTGGGCGAAGATGTCGAGGATCAGGCCGGTGCGATCGATCACCTTGAGACGACGCTCCGCGAGGGGGTTCACGCCGGCTACGTCCTCGAGGTTGCGACCCTGGGCGGGCGAGAGCTCGTCGTCGAAGATCAGCATGTCGGCATCCAACTCGGCGGCCGCCTCGACGATCTCGTTGACCTTGCCCTTTCCGAGGTAGATGCCGGGATCGGGCCGGTCGCGCTTCTGCACGAAGCGCGCCACCGTGTCGGCGCCTGCGGTGTCGGCGAGGGCCTCGAGCTCGTCGAGAGACCACTTCGCGTCCTCGGGGTCGGCGTCACCGAAGACGGCGCCGACCAGAACCGCGCGTTCGCGCTCCGGCCTCGTCTGCTGGGGCGCGCGAGGCGTCAGCTGACGATCTTCCTTAGACGCTCGACGCCCTCCTCGAGCCTGTCGTCGGGAAGGGTGAGGGAGAACCTGACGAAACCTTCACCGCTGGGCCCGTAACCGTTGCCCGGCGCGACGACCAGCCCGGCCTCCTCCAACAGATAAGTGGTGAACGACTCGGAGTCGTGGCCCTCGGGAACGGGGACCCAGACGTAGATCGAGCCTCGGGGCGGCTCGACCACCACCCCCATCGACTTCAGTCCGTCGCACAAGAGGTCGCGTCGGTGTCGATAGATGTCGATGCTCTGCGCAAGGTGATCCTGGCTCCCCTCGAGGGCCGCGATCCCAGCCCGCTGCACGGCGTCGAAGATGCCGGAGTCGATGTTCGTCTTCAGACGCTTCATGGCCTCGATCGCGTCTGCGTTTCCGGCGACCCAGCCGATGCGCCAACCCGTCATGTTGTAGGTCTTGGATAGCGACCCGAACTCGATCGCCACGTCCATCGCACCGTCTGCCTGCAGGATGCTGGGCGCGACGTAACCGTCAAAGGTGATCTCCGTGTAGGCCGCGTCGTGCGCCAGCAGCAAGTCGTGCTTCTTCGCGAAGGACACCGAGCGGTTGAAGAGGTCGACCTCGACGCACGCCGACGTCGGGTTCGAGGGGTAGTTGAGCCACATGACTCGCGCTCGCTCGAGCACGTCGGACGCGAGCGAGTCGAGGTCCGGCTCGAAGCGATTCTCCTCCAGCAGCGGCATCATCACGGGCTCGCCGTGAGCCAGGATCGTGCCGGTCTCGTACACGGGATAGCCGGGGTCCGGGATCAACGCGACGTCACCGGGATCTACGAACGCGACCGGCAGGTGGTAGATGCCCTCCTTCGTCCCGACGAGGGGTTGCACCTCGGTGTCGGGATCGAGCTTCACGCCGAAGCGGCGCTCGTACCAGGCCGCGATCGAGACACGGAACTCTGGGAGACCCGTGTACGACGGGTAGCGATGCGTCGCGGGATCCTGCGCGGCCTCGGCTAGAGCCTCGACGACGTGTGGAGGGCTCGGCAGGTCGGGATCCCCGACGCCGAACGAGATGATGTCGACACCCTTGGCGCGGGCGGCCGCGACCTTGCGGTCGATCTCGGCGAAGAGGTATGGGGGCAGCTTCTCGATGCGTTTCGCGGTTCTCAGGACGTTCCTCCCCGGTAGTGGCTGAGGTCGAGGTCGCCGTCGAAGCTCTTGGCGACCGGACCGGTCATGTAGACGGGACTCTCGTCTTCGAGCGAGCCGTCCCATTCGACATCGAGCTCGCCACCGGGCAACGAGACGATCTGGCGCGACGCGCCGTCGCGGAGCAAGCGGGTCGCGACCATCGCCGCGCACGCACCCGTCCCGCAGGCGAGGGTCTCGCCCGAGCCTCGCTCCCACACGCGCATCTCGATGCGCTCGGGGGAACGAACCTGAACGAACTCCACGTTCGTCTTGGACGGGAACACCTCGCTGGTCTCGATCGCCGGTCCGAGGGAGCGGACGTTCACAGCCGCGGCGTCATCGACGAAGATCACCGCGTGTGGGTTCCCCATGGACAGGGCGGCCACCTGGAAGCGGATGAAGTCGGGGCCCGGATCGACCTCGACGTCGAGAGCGTTGGGGCCGTCGGCCACGATAGGTATGTCGGCCGGCGCGAAGATCGGCGGACCCATCTCGGCCCGCACGCGCCCGTCGCTCAGGATCTCGACGACCCGCATGCCCGCCCGGGTCTCGACCTTCATCTGCTCGCCCGAGGCCAAGCCCTCCTCCCGGGCGAAGATCGCCAGGCAGCGGATCCCGTTCCCGCACATCTCGCCCAGCGAGCCGTCCGAGTTCACGTAATCCATGAGGAGGTCGGCGCCGTCCCGCCCGGGGGCGACCCGGATCACGCCGTCCGCCCCCACGCCGAAACGGCGGTCGCAGATGCGAGCCACCGTGTCGGCGTCGAAGCCGAGCTCGTCGTTCGGGTCGGCGACCATCACGAAGTCGTTGCCGATCCCGTGGTACTTCGCGAATCTCATGCCTCTAGGTTAGTCGGCCAGGAAGGCGGTCAGGCGGTCCGTGAGGCCGGGGGCTGAGGCGTCGAACCAGGTGACCCGCGGGTCGGCCCGGAACCAGGAGAGCTGCCGGCGGGCGAAGCGCTTGGTCGCCCGGACGATATCGGCGCGGAGCTCGTCGGGAGCCGCGTTCGGGGCATCCAGCACCTGGCGGTAGCCGAGCGCCTGCCGGGCCGTGCGCCCGAGGCCCCGGCGATCCAGCTCGACCGCCTCGGCGACCAACCCTGCGTCGAGCATCTCGGCCACGCGCTGGTCGATGCGATCGAAGAGCTCGTCCCGGTCTCGTTCGAGCCCCGCGATACGAACGTCGTAGACGCTCTCGTAGCGCTCCCAGGCGTCGGCGTCGGAGAAGGGCCGGCCGGTGAGCTCGATCACCTCGAGAGCGCGGATCGTGCGGCGCGTGTTGCGCGGCTCGATCCTTGAGGCCGCGGCAGGGTCTCGCTCCCGGAGCCGCGCGTGCAGCGCCTCGGGCCCTATGTCGGCGGCCTCCTCCTCGAGGGCCGCCCGCACCTCCTCGGAGCGCGGCGGGAAATCGAGGTCGTCGATCGCGGCGCGGAGGTAGAGGCCGGATCCCCCGGCGAGCAGAGGTACGCGGCCGCGCGACTCGATGTCGGCGATGGCCGCGCGGGCGAGGGCCTGGAACTCCGCCACGCTCAGCTCCTCGTCCGGGTCCTTGACGTCCAACAGGTGGTGAGGAACCCGGAACCGCATCTCGGCCGTCGCCTTGTCGGTTCCGATGTCCATGCCGCGATACATCTGCATGGAGTCGACCGAGACGATCTCGGCGCCGAGCCTCTCGGCGACGTCCAGAGACGCCTCCGACTTGCCGACCGCGGTGGGACCGACGATCGCGGCTACGCGCGTCATCGCTTGAAGCGCGCGACCGTGTAGCCGACACCGACCGGGGCCTCGTGCGCCAGCACCTCTCCCCCGATCCCCGCGAACAGCTCGGCCAGCACCGACACGGGGCCGGCAGCGCACGACCCGGGCAGGGCCGCGGCGGCGTGGGACAGGAGCGCGGCATCGGTCGCGAGCGCATCGAGGAAACGATGCTCGGCCTCCCCCGCTCCTTCCACCTCGGTCAGCGGGGCCCGTGGTGTCAGTCCCGCCGAGCCGTTGGCGCTGACCACCACGGTCACTTCGTCGCCGAACACCGCGCCGATCGCCTTCGCCGCGAGACGATCGGCATCGGGCAGGTTGATACAGGTCACCGAGGGCCCCAGGTCGCACAGGGCGAGCGGAACGACCGCCCCATGGTCCAGCGGCCCGTCGAGGAGCTCCGTCCCCCAGGCCGCGGCCAGCTCCTCGGCCCGCCGCCCGGGGCCGTGGTCGACCTCGACCTCCAGCCCGAAGGCCGTCAGCGAGCCCTTGTTGGTCCGGTGAACGCCGGGCCGGGAGCCGTGAGGTGAGATGAGCACCACAGCGCGTCCCGTCTCCACCTCATGCAAACGCGCGCGAACACCCTCTAACGCGCGCGTTTCCTCGGAATCGTTCACTCCCGGGAGCAAGAGCGGGGCGTGGGGAACCAGCCAGCCCCTCACGCGCGTTTCCGCGCGCGGACCGGGCCGGGCGCGCGCGGACGCGCGCGTGTTGGGTTCAGCAGGAGGAACACGAGGAGCCGGCGCTCGCCAGAGGCAAGCTGAGCCGAGCGGGGGCATCCGCGCGCGGGCCGTCGATGACCTCGCCCTCGAGGTGGTGAGTGTGGGCCGCGGCGATCCGCACCGTCCGCAGCGATCCCTCCCGGGCGCCGTCGTCGGGGAAGTGGACGAGCTTGTTGGTCCGCGTGCGCCCCGTCAGCCGAGTGCGGTCCTTCTTCGAGACCCCCTCGACCAGTACCTCGTGCGTCCGGCCGACGTTCGCGACGTTGCTCTCGAACGTGAGGCGGTCCTGGAGCGAAGCGAGCCTCTCGAACCTCTCTTGAACGATCTCCTTCGGGAGATGGCCCGGCAGGTCGGCGGCCTCGGTCATCGGTCTCGGCGAGTACTGGAACATGTAGGCCGCGTCGTAGCGCGCCTCCTCGACGAGGTCCAATGTGTCCTGGAAGTCGGCCTCGGTCTCGCCGGGGAACCCGACGATGATGTCGGTCGTGACCGCGACGTTGGGGATCGCCGACCGCACCTCGCGCACCTTCTCGAGGTAGCGCTCGCGCGTGTAGGCGCGCTTCATCGCTTTCAGGATGCGCGAGGAGCCCGACTGCACCGGCAGGTGGATGTGCTCGCAGACGCTCCTGCATTCCGCCATCGCCGCGACCGTGTCGCTGCGGAAGTCCTTGGGGTGCGGGGAGGTGAAGCGGATGCGCTGGAGGGCGTCGATCCCGTCCAGAGCGCGCAGCAGGCGAGCGAACATCGGTGTCCCGTCGAGATCACGTCCATACGAGTTGACGTTCTGTCCGAGCAGGGTGACCTCGACGACACCATCGCGCGTGAGTTGCTCGACCTCCGACACGATGTCGCCGAGACGGCGGGACACCTCGGCCCCCCGCACTGCCGGCACGATGCAGAACGTGCATGAGTTGTTGCAGCCGATCGAGATCGACACCCACGCGTGCCACGGCGAGCTACGGCGCGCCGGCAGGGCCGAGGGGAAGACCTCGGTCTGCTCGAGGATCTCGAAGGCCGGGCCCTCGTCGGCTTGTTTCAGGAGCCTAGGGAGGCTGGCGAGGTTGTGCGTCCCGAGCACCACGTCGACGTAGGGGGCCTTGCGCTGGATCAGGTCCTTGTCCTTCTGAGCGAGGCAGCCACCGACCACGATCCGCATCCCAGGCTTCGAGTCTTTGATCGCCTTCATGTGGCCGAGGGTCCCGTAGAGCCGCGTGTCGGCCTTCTCCCGGATGCAGCAGGTGTTGAAGACGACGACGTCGGCTTGGTCGGGGGTCGCGGCCTTCGAGTAGCCCTCGGCCTCGAGCATGCCCGCCATCCGCTCGGAGTCGTGCTCGTTCATCTGGCACCCATAGGTGGTGAGGAAGTAGGTCTTGGCCGTCACGGGGCCGAGCCTAAGGGTGTTGCGTCGGGTCGATGTTCTCCCCTCCCCGCTCTCGTGATCGTGCACGATCGCAGCGTCGAAGGGCCCCGCCTTTTCGACGGGACCCTTAGGTGACGAAACGGGCTCAGAAACACACCGTGGTGTGTAGCTGAGTTAGCAGAAAACGGTTACTTGGCGTAGGACGAGTGGCGGATCTCTCGGATCGTCGTGACCCGGATCTGGCCGGGGTACTGGAGCTCCTCCTCGATCTTCTTGGCGATGTCCCGGGCGATGACCTCGGCCTGCAGGTCGTCGACCGAGTCCGGCTTGACCATGACGCGGACCTCGCGCCCGGCCTGCATCGCGTAGACCTTCTCGACCCCGGTGAACTCCATCGCGATCTCCTCGAGCCTCTGCAGCCGCTTCACGTAGGTCTCGAGCGTCTCGCGACGTGCCCCGGGCCGCGCGCCGGAGATGGCGTCGGCGGTCTGGGTGATGACGGCCTCGATCGTGCGCTGCTCGACCTCGCCGTGGTGAGCCTCGATCGCGTGGCAGACGGCCGACGACTCCTTGAGGCGGCGAGCGATCTCGGCCCCGATGATGGCGTGGCTGCCCTCGATCTCGTGCGTGACGGCCTTGCCGATGTCGTGCAGCAAGGTGCAACGCTTCGCGAGCATCACGTCGGTGCCGAGCTCGCCGGCGATCATCCCCGCGACGTGCGACGCCTCGACGACGTGCTTGAGCACGTTCTGTCCGTAGGACGTGCGGAACTTCAGGCGCCCGAGCACGCGCACCAGCTCGGGGTGCATGTCCGTGATGCCAGTCTCGAGGATCGCCCACTCGCCGGCCTCGCGGATCTCGCGCTCGACCTCGGTCTGGGACTTCTCGTGGATCTCCTCGATGCGGGCCGGCTGGATGCGACCGTCGCCGATCAGGCGCTCGAGGGTGAGCCGCGCCATCTCGCGACGGATCGGGTCGAAGCAGCTGAGGACGACCGCCTCGGGCGTGTCGTCGACGATGAGGTTCGTGCCGGTGGCGGCCTCGAAGGCCCTGATGTTGCGGCCCTCACGGCCGATGATCCGCCCCTTCATGTCCTCGTTCGGAAGGGTGACCGTGGTCACGGTGGACTCGGTGGTGAGGTCGGACGCCACCCGCTGCATCGCGATGGCGATGATCTTGCGGGCCCGCTTGTCGGCCTCCTCGCGGGCTTGGGCCTCGATGTCGCGCACGAGGACCATGGCGTCGCGCTTGGCGTCTTCCTTGATCTCCTCGACGAGGAGCTGCTTGGCGTCCTGGGCGGTCATGCCGGCCACCCGCTCGAGCTCGCTGCGGGCCCGCTCGGCGATCCGGTCGACCTCGGCCCGGGCCTGTGCGACCTCGGTCTCCTTGGCCTCGATCGTCTGCTCCTTGCGATCGAGCGAGGTGGACCGCTGGTCGAGCGTCGCCTCGCGGGACGCCAGCCGGTCCTCCTTGCGCTCGAGCTCGGCCTTGGAGGACTTGAGCTCGGACTCGGCCTCTTGCCGCATCTTGAACGCGAGGTCCTTCGCTTCGACCTGTGCTTCTCGCTTGGTCGCCTCGGCTTCGCGCTGAGCTTCCGCGAGGATCGTCTTGGCACGATTCTCCGCAGAGGAAGCTTCCTTCTCCGCCATCGAACGGCGGAGGAAGTAGCCGACGCCGGCACCCGCGAGCAGGCCGAGGAGAAGACCGATCACGATCTCCATCTCTCGCTCCTTTCGCCGTCCCCTGTGGAGGCGCGGCTCAGGTGCCGGACCTCCACCGGCACGAGCGAACGAGCGAGGGCGGCGCGACTATCGAGAGGCCGCCCTTAGAGCGGCAACATCCTCCTTAAGACCGCCCCTTGTCTCAGGGACGGTCCGGCTGAGGTCTCGGTAGCTATCTGTTCAGGTCTGATAGTTGTCGTGGTCCGTTTCTCGCTTGCGCGTTCGTACCGGGGACATCTTGTTTTTTGTTAACCCAGTCCCCCAATGGTACGACCCGAGGTCCGTTATGACCACAACCCGAACCTCGTTCGGCCCGGTGAGCGTGTTTCAGGGGTCGTCATAGGCGCCGGACAGACACACTCGGCGGGTGGGCTGTGCTAGTCCCAGCCCTCCGGGGGCAGGACCGACCTGGCCCCCGCCCCGGCGGCCTCGGAGGAGAAGCCCCGGCGCAAGAGGGCCTGGATCAGGCGCCCGTACTGCTCGGCCAGGGGGTAGCGGGCGACTTTGCGCAGGTGTTTGGCGGCGGCCTCGGTTGCCAGCTCGATCTCGTCCAGCCCGGAAGCGGCCAGCGCCTCGGTTGCCACCTCGCTCGAGATGCCCTTGGAGGCGAGCTCGGCCCGGAGGGCCCGGGGGCCCAGCGACCGGCGCTCGGCCCGCTCCTCGATCCAGGTCCGCGCGAAGGCGAGGTCGTCGACGAGGCCCAACTCGGTCAGCCTCACGACGGCCTGCTCGATGACCGCGGGCTCGTACCCGGCCCCCGAGAGCTTGTCGCGCACCTCGCGCTCGGACCGGGCCCGGCTCGACAGATGCTTTCCGGCGGCCTCCATCGCCTCGCGCAGCGACCCCGCGAAGTCGTCGCCGATCACGAACAGACGCGGGGCCGCTTCCATGCGAGGGCTGAAGCTAGGCGGTCTCGGCCGCCGCGGCCTCGTCGGCCTCGTCGACGTCGTCGACCTCGTCGGTGGCCAGGAGGCCGAGCTTGTCCTTGATCTTCAATTCGATCTCGGTGGCGATGTCGGCGTTCTCGGCGAGGAACGTCTTGGCGTTCTCGCGGCCCTGACCGAGCTGATCGTCGCCGTAGATGAACCAGGCTCCCGACTTGCGCACGATGCCGTGCTCGATCGCGACGTCGAGCAAGCTGCCTTCCTTGCTGATGCCCGACCCGTACTGGATGTCGAACTCGGCGTTGCGGAACGGTGCGGCGACCTTGTTCTTGACCACCTTCACGCGCACGCGCGAGCCGACGACCTCGGCGCCGTCTTTGAGCGAATCGATGCGGCGCACGTCGAGCCGGACCGAGGAGTAGAACTTGAGCGCCCGGCCCCCGGGGGTGGTCTCGGGTGACCCGAACATGACACCGATCTTCTCGCGGATCTGGTTGATGAAGACGATCAGGGTCTTGCTCCGGTTCACGCTGCCGGCCAGCTTGCGCAACGCCTGGCTCATCAGACGAGCCTGCAGACCGACGTGGCTGTCGCCCATCTCGCCCTCGATCTCGGCCCGAGGAACGAGGGCCGCGACGGAGTCGACGACGATCACGTCCATCGCACCGGAGCGCACCAAGGTGTCGACGATCTCGAGCGCCTGCTCGCCGGTGTCGGGCTGGCTGCACAACAGGTCGTCGATGTTGACGCCAAGCGCCTTCGCGTAGGCCGGATCGAGCGCGTGCTCGGCATCGATGAAGGCGACGAGGCCGCCGGCCTTCTGGGCCTCGGCGATCACGTGCAGCGCCAAGCTGGTCTTGCCGCTGCCCTCGGGCCCGTAGACCTCGACGATGCGAGCGCGGGGAAGCCCGCCGACACCGAGCGCCAGGTCGAGCGCCAAGGAGCCCGTGGAGATGACCTCGGTGCCCAGCCGCGTCTCTTCGCCCAGCTTCATGATCGAGCCCTTGCCGTGCTGCTTCTCGATCTGAGCCAGAGCGTTCTCGAGAGCCGCGTCGCGCCCCTTCGAGTCCCGGCTCGTGTCCGTCACCTGTGACTGGTTCCGATCCCTGATCGCCACCTACGTCCTCCTAGCCTCCTGGCCCGCCAGGGCCGCTTCATCGAACGGGGGCCACGCTAGTTACGGGGTGTGACAATAATCGAACATATGTTCGATGGAGCGGATTTCTCTAGTTACAGAGGCGTACTTACGCACCTGGGATTCTAGACCCGATCAAGTCTCGGAGGAAGGGGAGGCGACCGAGGCGAGCCCGGCCTTCGGCCACATAGGTCCGAAGGAGGGCGGGTTTCACCCCCGGATGTGCAGACAGAAGGGCGGGTTTCACCCCCGGATGTGCAGACAGAAGGGCGTTAGGTGGTGGCGCCTTTCATGAAGTAGACGAGCATCGTGCCGAAGATCTCGTCGGAGACTCCGTCGGGGTCCATCAGCTTCTCGATCGCTACGCCGTGGGCCCCCACCAGGGTCGCCAGGGCCAGCTCGTCGTAGGTCACCGGAAGGGTCAGGCCGAGCCCGGCGAGACGTGACTCGAACAGGTCGGCCAGCTCTCTGCGCATGCGGCGGACCCGCGCCACGACCTGCTCGCGGAGCGGCTCGTTGCGGACCGCGTAGGTCCAGAACTCCATCATCAGCAGCGACATGTCCTTCTCCTCGAGGATGGCGCGGACGAAGCCCCGGGACCCCTCCCGCATCTGGGTGACGAGATCCTCGTCGGAGCTGAGCAGCTCGGCGATCTCCCGGACCCGGCGCTCGAAGTGCCGGTCGAGCAGGGCCAGGAACAGGCCCTCCTTGCTGGCGAAGTTGGAGTAGACGGCGCCCTTGGTGAAGCCGGCGTCCTCGGCGACCTGGTCGACCGAGGCCCCGTGGAAGCCCCGGCGCCCGAAGACCCGGGCGGCCGCGTCGAGGAGGGCCACGCGGGTCTCGGCCTTCCGCTCGGCTCTCGTCAGCCTCGGTGCAGGGGTTTGAGTGTCCATACCGAACGGTATGGATATACCCAACGGTATCCGAAAGTCAAACACTGGGAACCGCATGAAGCCGTTGAACCGGAAGGTCGCCGCCGGGGTCGCCCTGGTCGCCCTCCTCGCGGGAGGAGGGGTCCTCGCCGCGCGCTCCGGACCTCCACAGGTGGTCGAGGACCTCGAGGACGTCGAGCGGGCGGGCAGCGCGGCTCAACGTCAGACCGAGCGGATCATCGCCAACCTGGACGCCATCGCCGCCAACCTCGAGGCCGGCGCGGGGATGTCCACCTACTCGGAACGGATCCATCGCCTCACCAACCTGCAGCGCGGCTCGCTCGAGGACCTCATCGGGGTCCTCCGCCAGCAGCTGGTGACGCTCGACAGGACGCGTCACACGCTGATCACCACGAGCGACGCGGCCCGAGGCGTAGCCGACACGGGCCGGGACCAGGCCGCCTCCGTGCGTCGCTCCGTCGCGTTGCTGCGCGAGCTCCGAGCTCTGGTACGCCGGACGCACGGCACGTCGTCCGAGCTGGCACAGAAGGCGCGCTATGCGGCCCGACTCGCCGAGGACTCTCAACGGAGGTTCGAGCGATGACGCGCGCTGGCCCCTGGCTCGGGGCCTCCCTCTCGGTCGTTATCGCGGCGGTCGCCCTCGGGGCCTTCGTCGCATCGGGGCGGGCGGCGTCGAGCGCCGAAGGGACCCGGGACAACGCGCTCAGGCTCAAGCTCGCACGCGAGCAGGTGGCCGAGTCGGAGGGCGAGATCGGCGAGTCGGACCTGGAGTCCGCGGTCGCCTCCGCACGAGAGGCCAACGCCACGGCCGAGCGCGTCGGCCGCGTGACCGAGCGCATCGCGAGCCTGCTCGCCCGTACCGACGCCGTCGCCGCCTCGATCGCGGCCTCCTCGCGCCGGGGTGTACGGAGCACCTCGGTCACCCGGCGTCAGACGCAACTGGCCGCGCGCATCCTGGCGTGGATCGCCGGCTACCAGCGCGACTCGGCGCGCTTCAGCGCGCTCAACAACCGCGCGCTCGAGCGGAGCCTGCGCGCGCTACGCGAGACCAACCGATCCTTCCCGGGGCTGCGGTGAGCGCGTCGAGGATCGCTCTCGTGGCCATGGGCGTGGCGGTCGCGCTGTTCGCGGGAGCGTGGCAGCTGCAGGAGACCGCGGCGAAGGACATGGCCGAGGCCCAACGCCTTCAGCAGGCCGAGACCGAGGACGGCGGAGGAGAGCCACCCAAGGTGTCTCACAACCGGCAGATCATCGCGGTGTTGCAGGAATCCATCGCGATCCGGCGCGACATCGAGGGTGATCTCGTCGCCATCGAGGATGCGGTCCACAGCCTCCAGGCGCGCCAGCTCGACGCGGCCCAGACCACCAGCGCGGCACGCGACGGATTGGCCGCGATAGCTCGGGCGCTGGGCGGCTCGGTGGCCGCCTCGGCTGAGTCGCGCGAGGGGTTGGGCACTCTGACCCGGCGCCTGCGCACGTCGGCTCGTCTCGCGGCGCTGATCGCGCAGGAGCTCGAGGAGCTGGATCGCAAGATGGGGCCGAGCGCGGGGGGGCCGCGATGAACCGTTCCATCGTCGCGTCGTGGATGCTCGCGGCCTGCTTGGGCCTTGCCGCCGTCGCGATAGGCGCGGGCGTGCCTCTTACCCCCCGGGAGATAGCGGACAACACGCGGGCGGCGGCCGCCAACGCCGCGCGGGCGGCAGACAACACAGGGCGGATGGCAGCCGACACCGAATCACTGGCGACGATCGCCGCCAACGCTCGCTCGCAGTACCACACGAGCAAACGTCTACTCGAGACGCAACTGGCTATGGAGGAATCGTCGCGCTCGGGAGCCGCCCGGTCGCGAGCCCTCCATGCGAGACTGCGCGCGATCGGGGCCGAGCTTGAGGATCTCCTCGGTCGCCTGCGCGTCCTGTCGGGGTACTCGGACGACACCACCGCCAACACGAGCGCGGCCACGGCGGCGGCCTCGTCTCTCGACTCTGCTCTCGGCCGGCTGGCCGCACGGTTCGAACAGGTCGTGCGCGAGTCGCGCGAGCTGAACCGCAAGGCGCGGGGCTACGACCGGGTGGCGCCGTGACCAGGTGGCTGATCCCGCCCCTGATAGGAGCGCTGTTGCTGACCGGCTCAGGCTTCCTCCGCTCGCTCGAGACGACGACGGAGAGATCGGCAGCCCTGGCAGCCTCGAGCGAGAGCGCGCCGCGTTCAACGTCGCGCGCGGCCGAGGAGCTCGCTCCCCTTCCCGTCCTCGCGGATCTGACGACGCATCAAGCTGAGGCGTTCGAGGAGCTCGCCGAGGCTCTTGATCTCTCCGCACAGCGCGTCTTCGCGCTCAACGACACCTTGGCCGAGCAGGCCGACGGCATCGAACGGATGACGGCCGGGCTCGAGGACCTGAACGATCCGCTCGATTGCGTGCGTGTGAACCTCGCCCGGTTGCGGGACCAGAGTCGCGCCGTGCCGTCCGGCATCCGAGGGGTCGAGACGATCCTGCAACGGATCATCGGGAGCCAGGACAAGGCGATCCGCCACCTGAAGAGCATCAACCGCAAGCTGGCGGCGCTGGGTTTGGTCGCGACGGCGTCCGGCGTCGAACCCCCTCCCGCTCCGCAGCTCGAGCCCCCCGCACCGGTCGAGCCCCGAGACACGAGCGCGAGCTGTCCCACCTAGACACATCTAGTCTCGGCTCAGGGTTGAAGGTGGAGCCGTGGCCTCGTGTCACCGGCCAGCATGGCGTAGAGGTAAGCGTCGTACCACTTCGACGAGGTGCGGAGGACCTGGCGCATCAGACCTTCGCGCTCGAAGCCGAGCTTCTCGGCCACCCTGATGCTGCGGGCGTTGTCGACGCCGCAACGTAGCTCGGCGCGATGCAGGCCGAGCGCTTCGAAGCCGAAGGCGAGCAGAGCCGATACGGCCTCCGTCGCGTAGCCATGCCCCGTCTTATCGCTGCGGATCCAGTAACCGACCTCGGCCTTCCGGTAGCGCGCGTCGTAGTTGACTATCGAGGTACATCCGACGACCTCGTCGGGCCCCTCCAAGATGGTGAAGTTCCACTCGAGGCCTGCAGACCACCGCTGCTGGCAGCGTTGCGCATAGACCGTCACGGAGTCGCGGTCCCCGTCGGCCCAGTCCATCCACGGACGGAGGTCGTCGAGTGATGACTCCTTGGCCTTCCAGATCGACTCGGCGTGATCGATGTTCGTGGCTTCGAGAAAGAGCCGTCGTCCGTCGACACGTCTCGGAAGTGCCATCGGGGAAGCGTACGCCGCCTACTCGTTGAGAGGCCAGCGCCGCAGCAGCTCGTAGGTGGCCCCCGCCCGCGCCAGATGACTGCGCCACAGACCTATCGAATCCACCTCGAAACCACCCAACCGCGTCGCGTCGAGCTCGGGAGGTTCCAACCGGGCGGGAACCTTGAAACGGGCCAGCGTCAGATGCGCGGTGAAGGCCCTCTTCTCGGCCGGGAAGCCGAGGGGCTCGAGGGCCTTGTCGAGGTCACCCGCCAGCGCGGTTAGCAGCCCCGCGGGATCCTCGATCCCGACCCACAGGACGCGCGCGCGACGAGCGGTCGGGAACACCCCCACCGACGACAGTCGTAGCGTTGCGGTCCGGTGCGAGGCCGCCACCCGCTCGCACGATTCCTCGACCGAAGGCCGATCCTCCGAGCGCGTCCACCCCAGGAACTTCAGCGTTAGGTGCTGGTTGCGGGGCTCGGTCCAGCGTGCCCCCGTCATCGTCTCCTGCCAGGGCGCGACCTGCTCCCGTATCCACTCCCGGTGCATCGAGGGGACCTCGGCGGCAAC
>Ga0299913_10000852_pt1 | contig 20861 bp, 20 predicted proteins | sample RVTome_9_FD_201360 | JGI IMG/M metagenome (GOLD analysis project Ga0299913, IMG submission 201360) | Soil microbial communities from uranium-contaminated site in the Upper Colorado River Basin, Wyoming, United States - RVT155D38 (version 2) ... | reverse complement strand
GCTCGGCGGGACCGGTCCCTCTCTCGGCATCCCCGATGGCTACATCGGTACCGGCGTCACGTTCGAGGGGATCTCGTCGTGGTACGGGCCCGGCTTCGAAGGGAACAACACGGCCAGCGGGGACGTCTTCGACTCGAGCCTCTACACCGCGGCGAGCAAGGAACTGCCCCTCGGCACGTGGTTGTTCGTGCAGCACGAGGGCCGAGGTGTGGTGGTGCTCGTGAACGATCGCGGCCCCTATGTGGAGGACCGCATCCTGGATCTGAGCAAGGCGGCCGCTCAGGCGATCGGCATCAGCGGGCTCGGTTGGGTGAAAGCGGAGATCCTGATCAAGGAATAGCCGGACGCCCCGCGCTTCGTGCCATTTTGCCCGTTGTGCGGGCACCAAAGCACAAAGCGTTCAGAGAAGCTTCGTCAGAGACACGATCCTGCCACGTGCCCCGCTCACTACCTCCACTCGATCCATCAGTCCGTTGATCAGAGTCAGCGACATGTCGTCATTGGAGACGGCATCCGTGAGGTCGAGGTGATCGGTACGGGATGGGTGGAACGCTCTGCACGCGTCGCGACTGCAGGCTCCCTCGATGCAGAAACGAGCCTCGGTGGGCGTGATGTCCCACGTGATCGAGGCTCCCGGATCGGCGGCGGAGATGTTGGCCGTGGCCCGGTTCCAAGCCTCGGTCACGGCGATGAGGCAATCGAACGCGGTCGCCTGGGCTACCCCCGCCGCGGCCAGGTCGTGTCGAAGCGACCTCCTGAGGTCGGACAAGCTAGCTTTGTCCGCCACTGATCTGGTCTGCACGGGAGCCATTCTTATCCCTCGGGAGGCAACGCGATGCCGGAACTGGTCGTTTCGATAGATGCCGGGACAACCGGCATCAAGGTCCTGGTCCTCGACGCCTCTGCCGTCGAGATGGGGCGGGTCTACTCCGAGTTCTCCCAGGGCTTCCCCCGGCCCGGCTGGGTCGAGCACGACGCGGCCGAGATCTGGGACGTCACACGCTCCGTGCTGGCCGCTGCCCTGAACCAAGCGGGGGTCACGGCGTCCGACGTCGCCGCGATCGGGATCACGAACCAGAGGGAGACCACGGTGATCTGGGACCGGGCGACAGGGGAACCGGTCGCTCCCGCCATCGTGTGGCAGTGCCGTCGCTCGGCCGCGATCTGCGAACGGCTCCGGTCAGAGGGACTGGAAGACGAGCTCCGGGCGCGCACGGGGCTGGTCCTCGATCCTTACTTCTCGTCCACGAAGATCATCTGGTACCTCGAGAACATCGAAGGGCTGCGCTCCAGGGCCGAGGCCGGCGAGCTCGCGTTCGGCACGATCGACACCTGGCTGATCTGGCAGCTGACCGGCGGCGAGGTACACGTCACCGAGCCCTCGAACGCGTCTCGCACCATGCTGTATTCGCTGGAGGACCAGGTCTGGGACACTTGGATCCTCGACCAGCTCTCGATCCCCCGCTCGTTGCTGCCCGAGGTCGCTCCGAGCAGCGGCAGGTTCGGAGAGACCGCCGCCGGAGTGCTCGAGGGCGCGTCCGTGCCGATCTCGGGCGTGGCCGGTGACCAGCAGGCGGCGCTGTTCGGCCAGGCGTGCTTCGAGGAAGGGATGGCGAAGAACACCTACGGCACCGGCTCGTTCGTGTTGATGAACACCGGAGGCCGCGTTCCTCGTTCCGAGCACGGACTGCTCGGAACGACCGCGTGGGATCTCGGTGGAACCACGAGCTACGCGCTGGAAGGAGCGATCTTCGTCACGGGGGCCGCGATCCAATGGATGCGCGACGGGCTCGGGATCATCGAGCGCGCCGACCAGACGGGTCCGCTGGCGGACTCGGTGCCCGACGCCGGGGGCACGTATCTGGTGCCGGCGTTCGCCGGGCTCGGGGCCCCCTACTGGGATCCCTACGCGCGAGGGGCGTGGGTCGGGATCACCGGCGGGACCAAGAAAGCGCATCTGGCTCGTGCGGTGGTGGAGGCGATGGCGTACCAGACCAGAGATGTAGTGGAGGCGATGACCGCCGACACCGGGGTCGGGTTGACGGAGCTCCGCGTCGATGGCGGCGCCAGTGTGATGGATGGGCTCTGTAGGTTCCAGGCCGACCAGCTCGGCGTGTCCGTGAGACGACCGGCCAACCTGGAGACGACCGCGCTGGGGGCCGCCTACCTGGCCGGTCTCGCCGAGGGCGTGTGGGCCTCGCCCGGAGAGATCGGAACAGGCTGGAAGGTCGATGCCGAGTTCGAACCCTCGGCTTCTCGCGACGAGGCCGACACCGCCTACGAAGGCTGGAAGCGAGCCGTGGAACGAGCGCGAGCCTGGGCCGAGCCCTAGGAGGTCTTCTTCTAGCCCTCGATCACCGCGAAAGCCGCTCGTTCGGTTACGACGGGTCGGTTCGGAGCTGGTTTTGCTTTCGGGAGCCACTCCTTGCGCAGCTCGTAGGTCCCCGCCTGCAGCCGTGCCGGGACCCTCCACATCCACGATGCGGAACCTCCGAAGCCGATGGCCTCGAAGACGCCGGACTCTTCGGGCCAGATGGTCGTCATCTGCGGCTTCCCCGCCCACCCATAGGTCCACGCGATGCGCTTCCACTTGCCGTCCCGCTCCTGCCACAGCTCCCCCTCCACACCCCACACGTCGTGTTGGGGCGGGGGTTCGAAGCTCACCTCCACGACCTGGCCGGGCGTCACCTCGCGATCGCTGATTGTCAACACATCACTCCCAGAAGACTGCGATGAACCGGTCGGCGACGTGTCGGGACGGGAAGGCGCGTCCTGAGAGCATGCCATTGCCAGAGGAAGTACTGCGGCGATCACTAGGAGCCTCTTCACGTCCTTTCGACGATGTCACAGGTTCATTAGTTCCACCGGCACCCGAGATGGTCTGTGGTCGAAAAGGTCCGCTGAGCGGTGATTATCGACCACAGACCTTCACCCGCCCGGTCCCGGGCAGTCTTTGTGGATGGGTTTCGCTCAGTCCCACCGGATCGAAGTGGGGATCTTCGGGGGGACGTTCTGACGTCGTAGAACTACGCGTGGACGTAGTCCAGTTAGCAGAGAACGGTTAGCCGGCTAGGACTTCTTCGCTGAGGACTATGTCGTCTTCGATCGGGCGGGCGGACTCCGGCATCGGCACGGTGGCCTTGCGGGACGCGTACTCGTCGACGTACTCCTGGCCCGACATCATCATGATCTCGTACATCAGCTCGTCGGTGATCGACCTCAGCACGAAACGATCGCGCTCTTGGTCCGAGAAGCGTGAGAGATCGAGGGGTTTGCCGAAGCGGACGATCACCTTGGGGCGGCCCCGGAGCCGGGGCAGCTTCGCGTCGATCGGCATCACCTCGGGTGTGCCGACCAGCCCGCAAGGGACGATCGGAGTTCCTGCGGCCAGCGCCAGACGGGCCACACCGGTCCGGCCGCGGTGGAGCTTCCCGTTCGGAGACCGTGTCCCCTCCGGATAGATGCCCAGCAGGCTCCCTTCCTTCAGGACGCCGAGAGCGGTGTTCAGGGCGGCTTCGGACTTCTTTCCGCCCTCTCGTTCGGTCGGGATCTGCCCGGCCATCCGGAAGAACCAGGCCGTCTTCCAGCTCTTGAAGTAATCCGCCTTGGCGAGATAGGTCACCGTGCGCCAGCGGACGACCAGCGGGATGAAGAAGGAGTCCAGGAACGAGAGGTGGTTGGCCGCGATGATCGCGGGCCCCTTCTTGGGCACGTTGTCGAGCCCCTCCACCTTGATCCCATAGAGAGCGCGCAGAAGCGGCTTAAGGACGGCTTTGAATACCCAGTACATCAACTGAAGATCGGACCTCTCTTCGCGCTCATGGCGCCTTGCCCCCGATGTGACAGGTCATCACGATGTTAGAGAATCGTCAACCGCGACTACAGCTAGCACCACCCGGCAGACAACTCTACGAGGAGGGGCCATGCAGCAGGTCGAGATCCGCCAGGGGGCCGAGGAGTTCACCCTCGGCGCTGGGCCCACGGGAGTGCTTCTGGTCCACGGCTTCACGGGGTCCCCCTACTCCATGAGGGGCCTGGGCGAGTACCTGGCCGATAGAGGCCTGTCCGTCCGGGGGCTGCGGCTGCCGGGGCATGGCACTTCCTGGGAGGACTGCAACACGAAGACCGCTCGGGACTGGGTCGAGGCGGTCGACGAGGAGTTCGAGCGCTTCGCCGCCGCCCACGACGAGGTCTTCCTGGTCGGCCTCTCCTTCGGGGGCACCCTGGCCCTGAACCTCGCCACGCGCAACCCCGACCGGGTTGCCGGCGTCGTCACGGTGGCCGGATTCGTGATGAGCAAGGACCCCCTGCGTTTCGCCGCCCCCATCATGGCCCGAGTCATCAAGTCGTTCCCCGGCTTGGGCAACGACATCTGCCAGCCGGACCAGGACGAGCTCTGTTACGACCGGATCCCCGTCCGCGCCGTTCCCCATGTCCTGAAGCTGATGAGCCAGACGAGGGGACTCCTGCCCAGCCTCCGCATCCCCTTGCTCGCCATGCACAGCCGCAACGACCACACGGTGCCGCCCGAGAGCTCGCAGGCGATCTACGACGAGGCCGGCTCCATCGACAAGGAGATCGTGTGGTTCGAGCGGTCGTATCACGTGATCACGATGGACTACGACCGCGACGAGGTCTTCGAGCGGACCTATGACTTCATCAAGGAACGAGCCCAGCGTGCCGTCTGAGAGCATCAGCCTCGAGGGCCACATCATGGATTCCGGCGCGCTATCGCGCGTCCTTGACGAGATCAACGCGGCCGGAGCCACCTTCGAGATGGTCGATCTCCAGATCGGAACCCAGACCGATGACATGTCCCTGGCACATCTCAGGGTCACTGCCGACTCGGAAGAAGACCTCGACGCTTTGATCGAGCGACTCAGTCAACACGGCGCGAACACCGACACGATCGTCGATGCCCAACTCGCCGTCGCGGACGTGGAGGGCGCGTTCCCGCCCGGCTTCTACTCGACCACGAACCTCGACACCGAGGTCCGGGTGGAGGGGCACTGGATCCGGGTCGAACGACCCGAGATGGATTGCGGGATCGTGGTATCGGATGGGACGGCGCGGACGATCCCCATGGCCGACGTCGAGACCGGGATGCAGATCGTGATGGGTGGACACGGCATCCGGGTGACGGCGGCCACCGCCCCTGCAGAGGGCGACGCATCGTTCTCTTTCATGTCCTCCGACGTCTCCAGCGAGAAACCCAAGGCGCTGCTCGTGGAACAGGTCGCGAAACAGATGAGAGAGATCAAGTCATCGGGACGGCGGATCCTGTGGGTGGCCGGCCCTGCGGTCGTCCACACGGGGTCTGCCCCCGATCTATGCGCGTTGATCCGCGCCGGCTACGTCGACGCTCTATTCGCGGGGAACGGCGTCGCAGCTCACGACATCGAGGCGAACATGTTCGGGACGTCCCTTGGCGTGTATCTGGCCCAGGGTGTCGCTGCGGAGCACGGGCACGAGCATCACATCCGCGCGATCAACGAGATCCGGAGACACGGCTCCTTCAAGGCCGCCATCGAAGCGGAGGTGTTCCACGGCGGGATCGTCTACGAACTCGTCCAACGGGGGGCCGACTACATCTTCGGGGGCAGCGTGCGCGACGACGGACCGCTGCCGGAGGTCATCACCGACATGCGCGACGTCCAAGCGAGGCTGCGGGACGTGATCTGGGGTACCAAGGACCAAGAGCCGATCGGTTTCTGCATCGTGGTGGGCACGATGCTCCATGGCATCGCGACCGGCAATTGTTTGCCGGCCCACGTCCCTCTGGTATGTGTCGACATCAACCAGGCCACGGTAACGAAGCTCATGGATCGCGGATCTTTCCAGTCGATCGGGATCATCACGGACGTCGGACTGTTCATCCGCGAGCTCGCCGAGCACCTGGCGGCCGAGGAGCTGCATCTTCCGAGCGAGGAAGCCGCCGTCCGGGAGGCAGGATCGCAGGCCACTCAGTAGTCCGGAAGCACCGCCTCGTCTAACGGAGGTCGACGACCTCGGGCAGATCGAGGAAAGCCTCTACGACGGCGGGATCGAATTGACCACCGGCCTGCGCCTTGACCTCGGCCACGGAGCGCTCCCTGTCCCAGGCCTCCTTATAAGGCCGGCGATGCGTCAGAGCGTCGTAGACGTCAGCGACCGCGACGATCCGGCCGGAGAGGGGGATGTTCTCCCCCACGATGCCCGCGTAGCCGCGGCCGTCCCACCTTTCGTGATGCGTAAGCGCGATCCGCTGGGCGAGGCGAAGGGTACGTGACGAGCTGCCGGCGAGCAGCTTCGATCCGATCGCCGTGTGCTTCTTCATGACCTCGAATTCGTCGACGGATAGTCGACCCGGTTTCTGCAGGATCCGATCGGGGATCCCGATCTTCCCAACGTCGTGCAGCGGCGCCGCCTGCCTCATCAGATCGATCTGAGCCTCCGAGAGCTCCAGCGCGGTGCCGATCTGAGCGCACAGCTCTCCCACTCTCCCCGTGTGCTTTCCGGTTTCGTCATCTCTGAATTCAGCAGCCCGGGCCAGACGTTCCATGATCTCGATCTTCGCTTCCTCGAGCTCGCGGGTGCGCTCGTCGATGCGCGACTCGAGCAACCGGTTCTGCTTGCGCACGGTCAGATAGAGCTGACGTGTCTCGAGAAGGTTCTTGATGCGAAGCAGCAACTCATTGTTGGTGAACGGCTTCGTGAGGAAATCTCGCGCTCCGGCGAGCAACGCGCCCTCTCGGGTCTGCTGTGAAGCATCGCCCGTGATGACCAGGACGGGCAGGTAGTCGCTGCCGCTGATCGTTCTCAGACCCTTGAGGAGGGTGATGCCGTCCATCTGGCGCATGTGGAGATCGAGCAATATGACGTCGGGTTGGAACGACGCGTAGAGGTCGAACGTCTGGGTCTCGTCGGCACAGCACAACACGTTGTCGTAGCCGGCGTCCTCGAGGATCGCCTCGAGGACGACGAGATTGCTCTCCTCGTCGTCCACGATCAACACCCTGGACCCTCGGATCAGGTCGTTCATCCATCCCCGTTCGATCCCGTCGACGGGGCTGGAGCCGTTCGCGGATGTCCCCCGCTCCCGCTCCCAGTTGGCCGGATCCGGATCCACAGCGGACCCGTCACGCCGTTCGGTCACGGCGTGCGTCCGGCGGATCCGTCCGTTCGGATCGAGAAAGTGGCCCTGCACGACTATTCCCTTCCTTGGCAGCTTCTGTTAAGAATTGTCTACTGTTGTTAAGTATTGAGGAGGGAGCATTCCAATGCAAGCACGAGGGAAGATCCTGCTGGTGGAAGACGACTCCGCGATCCGCGGCCTCATCCGGACCCTTCTAGAGCCCGATTTCGAGCTGGCCGAGGCCCCGAACGGGGTGGTCGCCCTCGTGCAGGCTTGGGATACCCGCCCGGATGTCATCGTCCTGGACCTGGAGATGCCGGCTATGGGTGGCGACGAGGCCGCTCCCTACCTGCGCGTCCTGTCCCCCAAGAGCCGCATAGTGGCCTTCTCTTCGAGCCTCACGTCGAAACCCTTCTGGGCGGACGCGTTCGTCGACAAGTCCGACGCCATCGGACTGGTCGAGTTGGTCGGACGGCTCGCGGCCGGGGTCGAGCCGGTCGTCCCCTCTCTATCGGGCTCGGCCCTGCTTCGACAGGTCTCCTAGAGCGACAACCTCTCCGTGAGGATGTCTTTGAGGCTCGGCGTGGAGATGTCTTCCAGCTCGTAGGTCGCGCGCACCGCAGGCTTGCGGATATCGCAGATCTTGCGCAGGTCGATGGGCGTCGCTATCACGACGACGTCCGCGTCCGAGGCATTGATGGTGTCGGCCAGGTCCTGCCGCTGCTCGTCCGAATAACCCATCGCCGGCAGCAGAGTGCCGATGTGTGGGTACTTCGCGTAGACGTCTTTGATGGTCCCGGTGGCGAAGGGCCTGGCGTCCACCAGGGATGCGGCACCCGCTCGCTTCGCCGCGACTACTCCGGCTCCATAGGTCATCTCTCCGTGGGTCAGCGTCGGTCCGTCTTCGACAACCAGGACCCTCTTACCCTCCAGCGTTACCTCTCCACCGAGTGTGATCGGCGACTGAGCCTCGACGACCTGAGCGGTGGGATTGACGGTCTCGATGGTGGTTCTCAACCGTTCGAGGTCTTCGATGCGGGCCGAATCGACCTTATTGATAACCACCACGTCGGCCATACGGAGATTCGTCTCGCCGGGATGATAGGTCGTCTCGTGCCCCGCCCGGAGCGGATCGGCAACCGTGATGTGGACGTCGGGCACGAAGAAAGGCAGATCGTTGTTGCCGCCGTCCCATACGACGATGTCGACCTCCTTCTGCGCTCGCGCGAGGATCTCGCCGTAGTCGATCCCCGCGAACACGATCGAACCCTGCGCGAGATGAGGCTCGTATTCCTCGCGCTCCTCGATCGTGCAGTCTGCATCAATCAGGTCCTGGAACGTTTCGAACCGCTGCATGATCTGTTCTTCGAGGCGTCCGTACGGCATGGGATGCCGGATCGCGGCGACCTTCTTGCCGGCCCCTTTGAGGATCCGCGTCACGGCACGGGTCGTCTGCGACTTGCCTGCACCCGTTCTCACCGCAGCGATAGCAACGACGGGGACCTCGGCCGGCAGCATCGTGGAACGGGGGCCGAGCAGCATGAAATCGGCCCCGGCCGCGAGCGCCCGCGATCCGATGTGCATCACCGCTTCGTGTGACACGTCGGAGTATGCGAACACGACCTCGTCCACCCGATTCTCGGACACGATCGCCTCCAGCTCCGCCTCGGGCCTTATCGGGATGCCGTCGGGATAGAGAGAGCCGGCGATCGCCCTGGGGTAGGTGCGGTTCTCGATACCGGGGATCTGGGTCGCCGTGAAGGCAACTACCTCGGTCGTGGGGTCGTCCCGATAACGGACGTTGAAGTTATGGAAGTCCCTGCCGGCGGCGCCCACAAGGAGTATCCGGCGTCTCGAAGTGTCCATCTGCAGCGAGGTTACTCCGCTGGATGGGTAGGCTTCTTCGACGATGACCGAGCGGAAACTCACCAAACGGGGTTCGCAACGGCGGGAGCAGGTCCTGGAGACCGCGGCTCGCCTCTTCGCCGAGGAGAGTTACCACGGCACTGCCGTCGGCGACATCTGCGACGAGCTGGGGGTCGGCAAGGGCGTCTTCTACTGGTACTTCCCGTCCAAGGAGGCGTTGTTCTCCGAGATCCTTCAAAGCTCCTTATTGCAATTGCGACGTGCGCAACAGACGGCGATCGAGGACATCGAAGATCCCTGCCTTCGCATCGAGGCCGGGATCAAAGCCTCCGTCGAGTTCTTCCGCAGCAATCCAGGTCTGCTAAGCCTGATCCGCACCGCGGCCCGCTACGACGAGTTCTCAGGTCTGGTCGTGAAAGGCCAAGAGATCATCGCCAACGACACCGCCGTGCACATCAAAGAGGGCATCGCGACCGGCTCGTTCCGTCAGGGCGATCCCGAACTGATGGCTCACGGCATCCTCGGCGCGATCTTCCATTTCGTCGAGGTTTACTTCGGCAACTATCCCGAAGCGGACGCCGACCGCCCCGGCCTCGCAGACGAAGCGGCCGAGTTCTGCCTGGCCGGCCTACGCGAACGCTAGCCGTTCTGGGTTAACTCAGGCACGTCTGGACGTGCCTGAACGACATCAGAACGAGTCGGTCTCGTGTCACGGTCGTTCTGAGGTCGAAAAAGCACGCTGGAAGGTGCTCCAGTTAACCCAGAACGGGGCCTTGTTGGAGGGCCCGGCGGATGCCTCGGACGGCTTGACGGATGCGCTGTTCGTTCTCGACCAACGCGAACCGCACGTAGTCGTCGCCCAGCGGCCCGAAGCCGACGCCCGGTGACACCGCGACCTTGCCTTCAGCGACGAGGAACTTCGCGAATTCGAGAGACCCCATCGGCTTGAAATCTGGCGGGATCTCGGCCCAGGCGAACATCGTCGCAGGGGGCCGGATGATGTCCCAACCGATGCGCTCGAGTCCATCGCACAGCGCGTCCCGGCGGGCACGATAGATCTCTCGGATCTGCTTGGGGGCCTCGCCACACTCGTTGAGAGCGATGATCCCCGCGATCTGGATCGGCTGGAAAACGCCGTAGTCGAGATACGACTTGAGCTTCGTGAGAGCACCGACGAGCTCCGAGTTACCGACCCCGAAAGCGAGCCGCCACCCCGCCATCGAGTACGACTTCGACATCGAGAAGAACTCGATGCCAACGTCCTTCGCGCCGGGAACCTGCAGGAGTGAAGGAGCCCGTTCCTCGTCGTAGACAAGATCTGCATAGGCAAGATCGTGCACGATCACCATGTCGCGGGACTTGGCGAACTCGACCATCTGAGCGAAGAAGTCGAGATCCACAACCGCGCTCGTCGGGTTGTGTGGGAACGAGCACAGCACCACGCGCGGCTTCGGTTGCGATCTCTCGTACGCCGCCACCATGTCGGCGAAGAAGTCAGAACCGAACGAGAGCGGAACGCTCGTCACGTTCGCCCCCGACAGGATCATCGAATACGTGTGGATCGGATAGGTCGGCTCCGGAACGAGCACCGAGTCACCGCCCTGTAGCAGCACCCACGCGAGATGAGAGAGTCCCTCCTTCGCGCCGATGGTCGCGACGGCCTCGGTCTCTGGGTCGAGCTCGACCCCCCAGGACCGCTCGTAGAGATCACAGATGGCCCTACGGAGCTTGGGGATGCCCTTCGACGCCGAGTAGCGATGGTTCCTCGGATTCTCCGCGGCCTCCTGCAGTTTCGCCACGACCGCGTCCGGCGTCGGGATGTCCGGGTTGCCCATGCCGAGGTCCACGACGTCCTCGCCATCCCGGCGCGCGCGCATCTTCAGATCGTTGACGATCGAGAACACATACGGGGGGAACCGATCGATCCGACGGAAATCCATAGGCCAGAACCTACAGGCCGCTAGCGGTCCACTCCTGCGATCAGGCGGGGCCTTCTGCTCGAACCTTTTCTACCTCGGAGAGGGCGTCGCGCAGTTTGTCTATCCAGTCCGCCTCGTTGTCGCCGACGAGGCGGACGCACCAGGCAAGGGCGTGGCTGCGGCTGCGAGCAACTCCCGACTCGACCAGGGTGTCCAGGACCTGGCGTTCTCGTTTCCGCAGGCGGGTCATCACCGGAAGGGCGAGGGTCGTGAAGTGGTGCTCCACGTCCCCGCACCGGGCGCCCCACGAGACCTTCCTGCGGTAGCGGTGCTGGGCCTCCTCCGCGATCGCCATCCGTCGCCCTCGGGTCTCCTCACGGAAGCGCTGGATGCGCGCGGACCGGGCCGCGGCCAGCGCATCGGCCGAATCCGAGTCCACCCTCACGTCGGCCAGCGTGCCCACGACGAGGATCTCCTCCCTGTCGACCTCCACGCTCGGAGGGCCCTCAAACCACTCGTCGGGCAGCCGGCCGGCGAACCATCCCGAGATCTTCTCCACCTGGCTCCTCCCGTGTGCGGGTCGTGGGTAAGTGTGATTACAATATTACATGGCATCAGAAGAACTGGACCCCTACTCCCGCACCGTGATCTCGGTCGCCGAGCGGCTTACGCCATCCGTGGCCAGCCTCAAGATCGGGCACAACGTCCGGGGCGGCTACACCCAGGCCGGCGGCTCCGCGGTGGTCATCACGAGCGACGGGTTCCTGATCACCTCCGCCCACGTAGTGGCGCGCGCCGCGAAGGGCGAGGCGTCGTTCTCGGACGGTTCCGAGCTCCGCTTCGAGGTGGTGGGAAGAGATCCCCTCTCGGACCTAGCGGTGATCCGCGTGACGGCGTCGGACCTGGTCGCCGCGTCTCTCGGCGACGCGGACGATCTCGTCGTAGGGCAACTGGTCATCGCGGCGGGCAACCCGATGGGGCTGTCGGGCTCGGTCACGGCCGGAGTGGTGAGTGCACTGGGCCGCTCCTTTCCCACGCGCGAGGGCTCCGCCGTGCGCGTGGTGGAGAACGTGATCCAGACCGATGCCGCGTTGAACCCCGGCAACTCCGGAGGGGCCTTGGCCGACGGTCGCGCCCACGTCGTGGGGATCAATACCGCCGTGGCGGGCAATGGTCTCGGCCTGGCGGTGCCCATCAACGACATCACGCGCCGGATCATCGGAGCCCTCATGCATCAAGGTCGCTTCCGCCGCGCATACATCGGGATCGCCGGAGGACACCGGCCGCTGCCGCCGCGCATCGCGGCGGCGACTGGACGAACGCACGGGATCGAGATTGTCGAGGTCGTGCCCGGCAGCCCGGCCGCTCGCGCCGGATTACGTCCCGAGGATCTGATCCTGGATATCGACGGGGTCACGGTGCAAGACGCGGCCGACCTCCAGCGACGCATGATGGACTCCGCGATCGGGCGCTCGCTGCAGCTGCGGATCTTCCGCAACGGCGAGGTCACGACGCTGGGAGCCGTCCCCGAAGAGCTGAAGGTCTAGCCTCACCGGCAGCGCAAGAACCGGCGGCGACGGGGTGAGTGGGTAGCGCGAACCGGCCCGGGCGGGGCCCACTTCGGCTTTCTTTGTCGGATTGTGTCGACTCAGTCCACATAACTCGACAAAGAACGAACGGCGACGTGTTTGCGCGAGCGCGGTGACCGTTCTTTTCCACACCAGTTGCGCTCAGCGAAACCCACGTGGAAAAGAACGCGCCAAGCGTCGAGGGAAACGCGAGGACTCCTTTCTTTGTCCGAAAATGACCGCTCAGCGGTACTGGTTGCGCAAAGAAAGCCCAAGCGGGCCAGGCCGACCCGCACGCGCTACCAACTCACCCCTTCGCCGCAGGTTTTCGGGTTTGGGTGTTGGTTTCCCGGGTTGGGGTGCGGGCCGGTGATTCCCGACTCGGTGGGTTAGTCGTTCGGGTCGTCCAGGTCGGGAGTGGCGCCGTCGAGGCGCTCCAGTCCCCACACGATGAGCTCTTCGTTCTCGAGCTCGGCGTTGATCGACACGATCCCTCCGTTGCCGACTCCGCGCAGCAGCGCGGAACGCCGATCGTCGTAGCCCGCGGCTTCGGCACAGATCCACCGGATGGTCCCCCCATGGCTGACCACGACGATGTTGCCCTTCGCGTGATCCGAGACCGCTCGCTTCAGTGCCGCAAGAGCGCGGGTACGAACGTCGTGGGGCGACTCTCCACCGGGTCGCGCATTGTAGTGGCGAGCGGCGCCCCAGAGCTCGGGCCAGCGACGCTCGATCTCGGCGACGGGAAGGCCCGTCCACTCGCCCTGATCGATCTCGCGGAACCTCAGGTCCGTGATCACCTCGAGACCCTTGCTGTGGGCGATCGCCTCCGCGGTGTCGAACGCCCGCTGGAGGTCGCTCGAATAGACAGCCTCGATATCGAACGTCGTCAGCTGCTTGGCTGCATCGAGAGCCTGCAACCTGCCCTTGTCGTTGAGGGGGACATCGGCCTGCCCCTGGGCCCTCTTGTGGACGTTCCACTCGGTTGCGCCGTGCCGAACCAGAAAGACGGTAATCACGAGCCGATTCAACTACACGGCAGGCGTGAACCTCTTAAGCCTCAGTGCATTCAGGACGACGCTGACCGACGAGAAGGCCATCGCGGCAGCCGCGATCATCGGGTCCAACAAGCCCAGGACGGCGGCCGGAATCGCGACCACGTTGTAGAAGAACGCCCAGAAGAGGTTCTGCTTGATGTTCCTCAGCGTGGCGCGGGATAGATCGATCGCCGCAGGCGCAAGCATGGGGTCGCCCCCGATCAGCGTGAGATCCGCGGCCTCGATCGCAACGTCCGCTCCCGTTCCGATCGCGATCCCCAGATCAGCCTGAGCCAGAGCCGGTGCGTCGTTGATCCCGTCACCCACCATCGCCACGCGCCTGCCGCCCTCCTGAAGCCGCTGCACCTCCGCAACCTTGTGCTCGGGACGGACCTCTGCATGGACCTCGTCGATGCCGACCCGGTCCGCGATCGCTCGCGCCGTCACCGCGTTATCCCCCGTGATCAAGATCGTCCGCAATCCCATCCCGCGCAACCGCTCCACCGCGCGAGGGGCGGAGGGCTTCAGTGTGTCGGCGACGCCGATCGCCCCGAGCACGCGCCGTCCGTCGCCGACCCAGACCACAGTCTGACCGCTCGCCAGCAGCCGGTCGGCGGCATCGGACACTTCCGCGCAGGCCATGCCGCCCACGTAATCCCGGCGGCCGACCGCCAGGTCTCGTCCGCTCACGCGTGCTCGCGCACCTTCGCCAGATGTGGATGCGAAACCCTCGGCGGGGACGAGCTCTATGCCTCGATCGGCTGCAGCGTCGACGATCGCAGTCCCGATCGGATGCTCGGACAGAGACTCGACCGACGCCGCCAGTCGCAGCAGCTCCATGTCCACCAGACCGCCTTCGTTCGTGTCTGGGACCACGGCCGTCACCGACATCTGGCCCTTGGTGATCGTTCCCGTCTTGTCGAGGGCGACCGCGTCCAGCCGGCCCGAGCGCTCGAGCACGTCGCCACCTTTGATGACGATGCCCAGGGCGGCACCACGGCCTGTCCCAACCATGATGGCGGCCGGCGTGGCGAGGCCCATCGCGCACGGACAGGCGATGATCAGCACCGCTACCGCGGCGATCAGCGCCGACTCGAACGAATGGCCCGTTGCGAGCCAGCCCGCGAATGTGAGGGCGGCCACGGCGATCACCGTCGGAACGAATATCGAAGCGACCCGGTCGGCCAGGTGCTCGATGGGCGCCTTGCGCGTCTGCGCGTCCTCCACCAACCTTGCGATCTGCGCCAGGGCGGTTTCGGTGCCCACCCGGATGACCTCGATGTCGATCGAGCCGGAGGTATTGAGCGTGGCGCCGAAGACCTCATCTCCTGGTGTCTTGTGGACCGGGACGGACTCCCCCGTCAGCATCGATTCGTCGATCGAGGAGGCGCCCGAACGAACGATTCCATCGGTCGGCACCTTCTGCCCGGGCTTCACTCGAACGACGTCACCCACACGCACTTCGTCGATCGGAACGATCAACGGGATACCGGTCCTGATCACCGTCGCGCTCTTCGCGCCCATCTCCAGCAGCGTTCTGATCGCTTGAGAGGCGCGGCTCTTGGAGCGGTGCTCGAAGTACTTCCCCAGCAAGAGGAAGGTGATGATCACGCCTGCGGTCTCGAAGTAGATCTCGCCGCGCCCTAACAGCAGCGAATACAACGAATAGGAGAACGCCGCCAACGTCCCCAAGGCGATCAAGGTGTCCATGTTGGCGGACCGGTGCCGCGCCTGCTTCCAAGCACTCACCAGGAACGGCCGGCCGGCCCAGAACTCGACGGGGATGACAAGCGCGAGCTGAAGCCAGGCGGCCCAGCCGTGCATGTAGCCGGCCATGGCGAGGACGAGAACCGGTGCCGTGAACACTGCGGCGACCAGGAACCTTCGCCACGCCTGCGCGGTCAGTTCCTCTTCACGTCCGAGCGCGATGCCGTGGTCGTGCTCGTCATGTCCGGCATGCGAGGTCGCCCGCTCCACAGGATGCAGGCCGTAACCCGCCGCTTCGACGGCGTCAACGAGGTCGTCCGGGGAGAGGTCGCCCGGCCCCCGCACCGTCGCTCGCTCGAGGGCCAGATTGACGGTCGCCTCGGCCACGCCGGGATGCGACGCCAGGGTCTTCTCGACGCGGCGAGCGCACGAGGCACACGTCATGCCGGTCACGTCGAAGCTGCGCTCGATCACATCTCGCTCAACGTGTTCCTCTGTGGTGGCCATGGCCCCCACTATACCCCCAGGGGGTATAGTGGGTTACCTCTCCGGTGCCCGGACGCGTGGCTTCACTCGGGCACCGAGCTCCTCGTAGACGCCGGGGCGCCAGGGGTCGGAGAAGGTGCAGACGAGATGGCGCGCTCCGGCCCCCGCGAAGGCGGACAGCTTCTCCATCAGAGCCTCGGGCTCGCCCGTCTTCACGATCCCTCCCCAGGTGGGCTCGATCGCCCGGCCCTCCGCATAGGTGGCCACCGTGGCCGCGTCCCGAGCGAAGGTCTCCGGCGTGCCTCCCCATCCGTTCCAAGCGTCGCCGTAGCGCGCCGCCACCGCCAGCGTGTCGTCGGAACGACCCGCTATCCACAGCCGCGCGCCCTCGGGAAGATGCTCGCGCAGCAGCACCACGGTGTCCTCCAACTGCTCGATCCGGCGGTCGCCCGCCCAGTAAGGAAGGCCGAACGCCTCGTTCTCGGCCCTGCTCTCCCGGTCTCCGCTGCCGATGCCGACGATCAACCGGCCGCCGGCGATGTCGGCAACGGTCGCGGCCATGTGGGCGAGCAATCGAGGGTTGCGCAGCGAGCTACGAGTGACGAGGGTTCCCACCGATGCGGTCGACGTTTGCTCGGCGGTCCATGCGAGCGCGGTCCAGGCCTCGAAGACGGGTCTCTCCTTGCCACCGGACATCGGCCACAGATGATCGAACACCCACAGCGAGTCCATACCCGCTTCTTCTGCGCGCCGGACACCGTCCGCGAAGCGACCGGCGTCGTCGGTGAATTGGGGCAGCGTGGTCCCGATCAGGATCCGGTCGCTCACGTCGCGTTCACCATCAGATAGCGCACCATGAACTCGGCTACTCCCGCCGACAGGATCGCCACGTACAAGAGCCCGGTAGCCGACTGGATGGAGCGGATCTGGACGCAACGGCGCGCTCCCCACGCGACGGCTCCGGTCAGGGCCAGCATGGACAGCCAGACGAAGAAGAAGATGACGGAGAATGACTCGCCGAAACCCGGGATCCCCAGAACCGCCCCCTCGGTCGACGCGCCGGAGAGCTCACCGTAGGCGACGATCCCGATCACCGCAGACAGAGCTACGGCGATCAAGCACAGATCCGTAAGTCGACCCAGCGCCCACGTCTTCAGTCCCGGCTGGTTCAGGTACCAGTGGCCGAGCATCATGCCGTTGGTCACGGCGCCCAGGAGCAACGCGCCCGAGATCAAAGAGACCGCCGCCAACAGGTCCGACCACCCGTTCACGTAGCGTGCCGACAGTCCGAGCGCGATCGCCCCCACAAATCCCGCCACTGATCCGGTGATCACCCCCACCACGTCGCCTCGAACGTACTGCGCGGCCGCAAACGTGGCCGCCAGGACGGCCAGCGCGACAACCGTGATGGGCTGCAGTCCGGGATCGGACAGGGCCTCGATCGCACTCACGTTCGCCCCCGCCGCCAGAGCGGCGACCACGGCTACTATCCACGCGGTTATGCGGAAGTGTCCGCGTCGCACGACCTTCCACGACTGGCTCCACGCGGCGATCGCGGCCCACCCGGCGGTCCACTCGATCAGGACCAGAGCCAGGACGGCTCCTGCACCTTTCAACGGAACAGATGTCTGACTGCTGCTCTAACGATTGAACCGGTTGCGCAACCATCCGGGAACGAAAGCGGTGGAGATGTCCAGGATCTCCTTGACGACTTGAAGCACGTCCTCGTCGCCCTCCCAGTGCTCCCGCACGATCTCCTCCGGCACCCGGTTGAGCATCTGGTCGAGCACGAAGGCGATGACGGCGATGTCATCCAGCTGTCCGATGCCCGGCAAGGCATCCGGGATCAGGTCGATCGGCGACGCGATGTATCCACCCAGCAGGAACAAGGTCGCCTTGGTCCTGGCCGGGACCCGTGGGTCGCGCGCCAGGCGCCAGAGGAGCTTCACCAGGCGCGGCACCAACATGAGGTACTCCTTCATGTCGGTCTGCGAGGCCGGACCGCCGGCCGGTTCGATGTCGGTGGTCGTGGTGGTCTGATCGGTCATCTCTTCTCCTTCGTGGTCAGCTCGTCGAGCGCCAAAGAGGCGGCACCAACGATCCCCGCGTCATTACCCAGTGCGGCGAGCGTCACTCGCACCGGCCTCCGTCTCTGCTCGGTCGTCATCCGCACCAACTCGTCCCGAGCAACGCCCAGCAAGGGTTCGCCCGCCTGAATCACGCTCCCACCCAGGACCACGGTCTCGGGATCGAACAGGTTCACCACGTTCGATATGCCGACCGCGAGCGACCGGCCGGCCCTGCGAAGGACCTTGGTGGCGGCGTCGTCATGCCGGGCCGCGGCCTCCGCCACATGCGGACCCTCGATGCGGTCGGCGCCACCCGCCAACTCCACCATCAACGTGTCCGCATCCTGCGAGGCCGCCTCCCTGGCCATGCGAGTGATCGCCGAGCCCGAGGCGAACTGCTCGAGACAGCCTCGGAGACCGCAGGGACACGGCGGGCCCGCCGGATCGATGACCATGTGCCCCAGCTCGGCCCCCGCTCCGGTCTTGCCTCTCAACAGACGACCGTCGATCACGAACCCGCTTCCGATGCCCGTCCCGATCGTCAAGACCGCCACATGGTTCGCACCGCGTGCTGCTCCGAACATCGTCTCCCCCCAGGCCGCCGCATTCGCATCGTTGTCGACGGTCACCGGCAATCCCAGGCGAAGTCCGACGGCCGTCGCGACCTGGCGGTCGTCGTAGACGAGATTGGGCGAGAAGGTGACGCTGCCGGACGAGTGGTCTATGAATCCGGCGGCGCCGATCCCGGCCGCCGTCACGGTGTGCTGTGAGGCACCCGCTTTCTCCACCAGAGCCTCCGCGACGGCCAGGATGCTCTTCGTCGCGGCCTGCAGCTCCGTGGGTAGCTCGATGCGCTCGAGGACCTCGCCGGTCGGACGGACCAGGCCGCCTTTCGTCCCGGTGCCGCCTACGTCGATCCCGATCGCTACCTCAGCCATGGATCCAGGATAGTGGTCCGCGCCGGGGCTCCGCTTACGGCGGCGGCGGGGCGAACCCGGGAAGAGCAGCTTCGCCCTTGACGGGCCGCTTGCCGTCCTGGCGGGTCAGCTCCTCGCCCAGCGCGATCGGTGCGGCGAGCACGACTTCGGGGATCGCGAAGGCATCGACCAGGAGCTCGGCGTGCTCCCGCAGCTCCGCGCACAGGGCGTTCACCTCCGAGATGATCGCTTTGGATCTGCCCGCCGACAAACGGCCGTGCTCCAGGTACCAGCCTCGGTCTCGTTCCAGGATGGACAGCGCGTGGAGATCGCAGATCTTGTCGAGGAGCTCGGTAACCTCCGCGTCCCGGCAGCGATCGATCGCCTCCACGAACGTCTCCAGCACCACGCGATCGATATGGGCCTGCGCAGCGAGCAGGACGTGGTCCTGGGCGGCGTTGAAGACCTCGAACGGATCGCTCCCCTCGTCGATGCCTCGCTTCATCCGCCGGGCGACTCCCTCGAGCACGTGACGCTCTCTCCACTCAAAGAGCTCGAGATGGTAGCCACGATCGCGCAACTCCGTATCGCTCTCGTTGCCCGGCACTGCCTCTATCAAAGACCGGACGAGTTGCCGGGCAGGAGCGATGCTCTCGAGCACCTGGTCGATCACCAGATCGGCCGCCACCCGAAGCACGTCGAAGGTGTTCAGATCGACGAATTCGTCGCGGTAGTCGGTGAGCAGACCCTTGGCCACAAGCTGCAACAACACGGTGTTGTCACCTTCGAAGGTCGTGAAGACATCTGTGTCCGCCTTCATGTCGGCCAGCCGGTTGACCGAGAGGTAGCCCGCTCCCCCGCAGGCCTCACGGCAGGTCTGGATGGTGTGCGTCGCGTGCCACGTGCTGGTCGCCTTGACCCCCGCGGCAAGAGATTCGAGCATGCGCTGTTGTCTCTCCCCGTAAGCGTCACTGGTGAAGGCTTCGTGGAGGCGCGCCACGAGAGCCTCTTGGGCGAAGTGGAGCGCGTAGGTGGTTGCGAGCGCCGGCAGCAAGCGCCGCTGGTGCTGACGATAGTCGAGCAGCACCAGTTCACGTGGTTCGTCCGGAGGCCGGAACTGCCTTCTCACCAACCCGTAACGGATGGCGATCGCGAGGCCCGCCTTAGCCGAGCTCACCGCCGCCCCGGAGACGCTGACACGACCCTGTACGAGCGTGCCCACCATCGTGAAGAAACGTCGCGTGTCGTTCTCGATCGGGCTCGAGTAGGTCCCGTCGGGCGCTACCGAGGCGTAACGGTCGAGGAGAGCTTCCCGAGGCACACTCACCTGGTCGAACCAGATCCTCCCGTTGTCGACCCCGTTCAGTCCGGCCTTGGTGCCACAGTCCTCGATCCGCACACCGGGACACGTCGCTCCCTCCTCATCGCGGATCGGCACCATGAATGCGTGCACCCCATGCTCGGTCCCGGCGGTCATCAACTGCGCGAACACGACCGCCATCCGGCCATCGCGCGCGGCGTTTCCGATGTAGTCCTTGCGCGCATCGTCGTCGGGCGTATCGATAACAAAACGGTCCGATCCAGGGTCGAAGGTCGCGGTCGTGCGGAGCGACTGGACGTCGGAGCCGTGCCCGGTCTCGGTCATCGCGAAGCAGCCCGGTAGATCCAGCGACATCGCGGCGCGCAGGTAACGTTCGTGGTGTTTCTCGGTGCCAAGATGCAAGATCGCACCGCCGAACAGTCCCCACTGCACGCCCGACTTCACCAACAAGGAGAGGTCGCCGAAAGCCAGGGTCTCGAAGGCGGTGACCGAACCGCCGACGTCGCCCTCTCCTCCGTATCGTGTCGGGAACCCCAGCAGGGGGCCGCGGGTCTTGGCGAGGAGCTCGAGCTGCCGCCACGTTCGCTCCCGCGCTTCCTCGACCCCCAAGCCGGAAAGCGGATGAAGCTCCGGGTTCAGCAGGTGCTCGCGGGTGTCTTCGCGGGCCTCTGCCCAGCGACCGTCGAGCACTTCCTGAAGACGCCGGGGATCCATGTCAGGAGATGTCGATACGTCGAACCTTGTCGTCGCCGTCATGGCCGTCTGCGGCGCCCTTGGCCGCGGCGTCCCTGCCCGCCGCGGCTTCGGCGGCGTCGATCGCCTCGCTCGCCTCCTCCACCAGGATGCTCGCCACCGTC
>Ga0299913_10000851_pt1 | contig 20861 bp, 16 predicted proteins | sample RVTome_9_FD_201360 | JGI IMG/M metagenome (GOLD analysis project Ga0299913, IMG submission 201360) | Soil microbial communities from uranium-contaminated site in the Upper Colorado River Basin, Wyoming, United States - RVT155D38 (version 2) ... | reverse complement strand
TCGAGCCCAAGCCGGTGCAGCGGCCGCATCCGCCGCTGCTGCTCGGGGGCGGCGCGGAAGCCGCGCTGCGGCGTGCCGGACGCGTGGCGGACGGGTGGATCAGCAGCAGCGGCCAGAACCTCACCTCGATCGGGTCGGCGATCCGCGTCGTCGCCGACGCTGCCGCCGATGCCGGCCGCGACGCCGCGACGCTGCGCTACATCTGCCGGGGGGTCGTCCGGCTGCGCGAGGAGACGCCAGGCGAGCGCCGGCCGTTGACCGGATCGCTCGAGCAGATCCGGGCCGACTGCTCCGCGCTGGCCGAGCAGGGAGCGACCGAGATGTTCGTCGACCTCAACTTCGACGAGGAGATCGGCACGCTCGACGCCGATCCGGCCGCATCGATGGCCCGGGCCCACGAGGTGCTGGACGCCCTGGCGCCGGCGTGACCGGGACCGAGCAGGGGCAGCCGGTCGCCCGATCCCGGGTGGTCGTCAGCGGTCAGGTGCAGGGCGTGTTCTTCCGGGACAGCTGCCGGCGCGAGGCTGCCCGCCACGCGGTCACGGGCTGGGTGCGCAACTGCCCGGACGGCACCGTGGAGGCCGTCTTCGAGGGGTCACCGGCAGCGATCACCGCCATGGTGGCGTGGGCGAAGCAGGGTCCTCCGCACGCGGTTGTCCACGACGTCCTGGCCCTGGAGGAGGAGCCGGAGGGCGTCGAGGGCTTCGCTGTGCGGTGAGCGCGGCGGCCCGGGTGACGGGGCCGTCCGGTAGACACGTCGGATGGACACCACCGGCATGCGTGCCGAGGCGGAAGCCGTGCTGCGGGCGCTGGCCGGGTCCGACGCCGTCCTGCGCGACGACCAATGGGAGGCGATCGAGGCCCTCACCGTCGGCCGGCGCCGGGTGCTCGTCGTGCAGCGCACCGGCTGGGGGAAGTCCGCCGTCTACTTCGTAGCGACCGCACTGCTGCGGGCCCGCGGTGCCGGCGCGACGGTGATCGTCAGCCCGCTGCTCGCGTTGATGCGCAACCAGGTCGCTGCGGCGGCTCGCGCCGGCATCACGGCGCGCACGATCAACTCGGCGAACGTGCACGAGTGGGAGACGGTCCGCACCGAGGTCGCCGAGGGCGCGGTCGACGTGCTGCTCGTCAGTCCCGAGCGGCTCAACAACCCCGACTTCCGCGACGCCGTGCTGCCACGGCTGGCCGCAGCCACCGGCCTGCTCGTCGTCGACGAGGCCCATTGCATCTCCGACTGGGGGCACGACTTCCGGCCCGACTACCGCCGCATCCGCACCCTGCTCGGGGAACTTCCGGCGGGCGTGCCCGTGCTCGCGACGACGGCGACCGCCAACGCGCGGGTGGTGGGCGATGTGGCCGACCAGCTCGCCGAGGACGCGGGCGGGAGGGAGACCGTCGTCTTTCGCGGCAGTCTCGACCGCACCAGCCTGCGGCTCGGTGTGCTGCGGCTGCCCACGGACACCCACCGGTTGGCGTGGCTGGCCGAGCACCTCGGGGATCTGCCGGGCTCAGGCATCATCTACACCTTGACCGTCGCGCAGGCCGACGACGTGGCAGCCCACCTGAGGGCCGCCGGGCACGACGTCGCGGCGTACTCCGGTCGCACCGAGACGGCCGACCGGCAGGCAGCCGAGGACGATCTGCTCGCCAACCGGGTCAAGGCGCTGGTCGCGACGTCGGCGCTGGGGATGGGGTTCGACAAGCCCGACCTCGGCTTCGTGGTTCATCTCGGCGCGCCCCAGTCGCCGATCGCCTACTACCAGCAGGTCGGCCGCGCCGGCCGCGGTGTCGCCAGCGCCTCGGTGCTCCTCATGCCCGGCGAGCAGGACGAGGCGATCTGGCGCTACTACGCGAGCGTCGGGTTCCCTGCCGAGCCGCACGTCCGCGCGACGCTCGACGTGCTCGCCGAGCACGAGTCGCCGCTGTCGACACCCGCCCTGGAAGCGCGAGTCGACCTGTCCCGCAGCCGGCTCGAGACGATGCTGAAGGTGCTCGACGTGGACGGAGCGGTCCGCCGCGTGCGCGGTGGTTGGGTCGCGACCGGGCAGGGCTGGGCGTACGACGCCGAGCGGTATGCCCGCGTCGCCGCGGCCCGGTCGCACGAGCAGCAGGCGATGCGCGACTACCTGGACACGACGGGGTGCCGGATGGACTTCCTGCGCCGTCAGCTCGACGACCCCCTTGCCGGCGAGCCGTGCGGTCGCTGCGACCGGTGCACCGGACCCTTCTGGACCGAGGACGTGAGCGAGACCGCCCTGCGGGCGAGCCGCACCGACCTCGGCCGCGCCGGTGTGCCCGTCGCCCCCCGACTGATGTGGCCGACCGGGCTGAGCGCCGCCGGCCTTGACCTCTCCGGGCGCATCACCGCCGAAGAGCAGTGCGCCGAGGGACGGGTCATCGGCCGCCTGTCCGACGTGGGGTGGGGACCCCGGCTGCGCGGGCTGCTGAGCGACGACGCCGCCGACGGACCCGTGTCCGACGAGGTCTTCGCCGCCGTCGTCGAGGTCTTGAGCGGATGGGCCTGGGAGCAGCGGCCGGGCGCCGTGGTCGCGGTGGCGTCGAGCCGCCGGCCACAACTGGTCGCCTCCCTGGCCGAACGGATCGCCGACACCGGGCGGATGCGCCACCTCGGCACGATCGGACGGCCCGGCCACACACCGGCGACCCGGACGAACAGTGCCCAGCGGGTGCGTCGGCTGCACGACGCGTTTCCGGTCGACGCGGGGCTGGCGACCGAGCTGAAGGGTCTCGGCGAGGACCCGGTACTGCTCGTCGACGACCTGATCGACTCGGGGTGGACGGCCGCGCTGGCCGGCCGGGAGTTGCGTCGGGCCGGCGCCGCGGCCGTGCTGCCGTTCGCACTCGCGCAGACCGGCTGACACGCAGCAGCCCCGCCCGGAGACCCGGACGGGGCTGTGTGCCGACGTGCGGCGGTCAGCGCAGGGCGAGCCGCTGGCCGGGGCGGATCAGGCCGGGGTTGCTGCCGATGGTCCGCTTGTTGATGCGGTAGAGCTTCTTCCAACCGCCTGGGATGTCGCGCCGGGCCGCGATACCGGACAGGGTGTCGCCCCGCCGTACCGTGTAGACCTTGCCGCTGGCGCGACGTGCGCTCACCGGATTGGCCTTCCTCGTCACGGTCCTGGCCTTGGTGCTGGTGGCCTTGCGAGGCTTGCTGCGCGATGCAGCTGCGGTCGTGCCACTGGGCGTGCCTCTGGCGTCGGAGCGGTCGAGCCCGAGCTTGCGCGAACAGGCCGGCCACGGCCCCCAGCCGCGGTCATCGAGCAGGCGCTCGGCGACCCTGATCTGCTCGGCCTTGGTGGCCCGGTGGGCGTTGGACGCGTACCGGTTGCCGCCGTACGCGTCCCACGTCCCCGGCGAGAACTGCAGGCCGCCGTAGTAGCCGTTGCCGGTGTTGATGTGCCAGTTGCCGCCGGACTCGCACCGGGCGAGCCGGTCCCAGGTCGCGGTGGTGGCCGCCTCGGCCGGGCTTGCGGCCAGCGGGATCATGACCACCAGCGGAGCGGTGGCGATCCCGAGGTTGCGGGCGTGATGATTGGGCTTGCGGTGTCGGCCGCGCGCGCGGAAGGACATGGTGAGCCTCTCGCCGCCTGCGAGGTGAGCTGTCGGGTTCAGGCGAGAGGTGCCTGGTCGTGTGCCGCGAGATCGAGCATCCGCGGTCCAGCGACTTCACCCCTAGGACGCCGGTGCGGCGCCCGAGGTGGTTCCCCCACTCCTGCCCGTGCGGGTCGTGTTGCGTCTGACGGCGGGCAGGACTCGGCGGCTGTCATCGGCACCGCGCGGCGCACGGCAGGGAGAAGACTAAAGGGACATCCTGCCCCGCGGCAACACGCCCGGCGCTCCCGGCCGAGCTTTCACCCATTCGGGTGAACACCTCGACGCACGGTGACCAGACGAGGACCGTGTGGTCACCCAACCGGACCGGCATGCTGGTGCCATGCCCGGTGACCTTCGTCTGCGCGGCTCGCTGGTCGTCCCTGAGTCCGAGCTCAGCTGGCGGTTCTCGCGGTCGTCCGGGCCGGGCGGGCAGTCGGTCAACACGACCGACTCCCGGGCGGAGCTCTCCTTCGATCTCGCCCGGACCTCCGCGCTCGGTCCGGTGCTCAAGGCGCGTGCGCTCACCCGGCTCGGCGACCGCCTGGTCGACGGGGTCCTGACCGTGGCCGCCTCGGAGCACCGCTCGCAGCTGCAGAACCGACGGGCCGCCGAGGAGCGCCTGGCCGAGGTACTGGTCGAGGCGATCGCTCCACCGCCTCGCCCGCGCCGGGCCACCCGTCCCTCGAAGGGAGCGGTGCAACGACGCCTGGACGAGAAGAAGCGCCGCGGCCAGACGAAGCGGCTGCGGCGCGACCTCGGGGAGTGAGGGTCAGCCGGCGTCGAGCGCTGCCAGCTCGTCGGCGCTGAGCTCGAGGTGGACGGCTTCCGCAGAGTCCCGGATCGTCTCGGGGCGACTCGAGCCCGGGATGGGGATGACGTTCGCCGCCTTGGCGAGCATCCAGGCCAGCGTCACCCGCTGGGGGCTGACGCCGTGCGCGGCAGCGATGGTGCTGAACGCCGAGTGCTTCGACCCCAGGTCGCCCGCCTTCGTGATGCCCCCGAGCGGGCTCCAGGGCAGGAACGCGACGCCCATCTCCGCGCAGAGCTCCAGTTCCGCCTCGCTGGACCGGAACGCCGGTGAGAACTGGTTCTGCACGGACGACAGCCGCCCGCCCAGGATCTCGTTGGCCTGCCGGATCTGTCCCGGGTCGGCGTTGGAGATGCCGGCCATCCGGATCTTGCCCTCGTCGAGCAGGTCGCGGATGGCACCGATGCTCTCGGCATACGGCACGGAGGGATCGGGCCGGTGGAACTGGTAGAGCCCGATCGCTTCGACGCCGAGCCGCTTGATCGAGTCATCGCAGGCAACGCGGAGGTGCGCTGGCGAGCCGTCGAGTTCCCACGACGCGTCGCCGGGCCGGGTGTGTCCGCCCTTCGTCGCGACGAGAACCTCGGAGGTGTCACCGCCGTATGCCGCGAGTGCCTCGGCGATGAGGGTCTCGTTGTGCCCGACGTCGGTGCTGTCCAGGTGGTAGGCGTCCGCGGTGTCGATGAGGGTGATCCCGGCATCCAGCGCCGCGTGGATCGTGGCGATGGAGCGGGTGCGGTCACCCGGTCGGCCCTCGATGGACATCGGCATGCCGCCGAGTCCGATCGCGCTGACGCTGGTGCCGCCGATGTGGCGTGTCTGCATGAGAGAGCCTTGCCCGCCTCGGCCGGAGGCAACCCTGGGTGCGGGCGGGCAGGATGCCCCTGTGACCGATGTCGCAGAGATCGGCCCGGACGACGTGGTGGCAGCCCTGACGGACGCCGGGCTGGTGCCAGGAGGCCCGGTGGCGCTGGCTCCCGCCCGCGAGCTCCGGGGGCTGGGGCTCGCCGCGGCCGACCGCTCGTTCGCGGTGCGGGCGGGCGGCCCGGCAGCGGCTGCCGACGTCGTACGCGAGGTGGTCGCAGTGTTCGCTCCGCGCTGGGTCTGGTGGTCCGCGCGGAGTGCCGCACCGGTGGCCTTGCTCGACGTCCTGGGCGCAGCCCGCTGCTGGGACCTGGCCGCCGTGCACCGGTTCCTGCACGGCGGGAGCACGGACGAGCCGGCCCTCGTCTGGGCCGCCATCCGAGGCCTGCCGGCCGACGCCCGCCCGCGCAGCGGCCAGCTCGACCTCCTGGGGCTGGCGGAGACGGCGGGGCCCGATGGGGATCCCGACGATCCGGTCCGCCCGGACGGGTACCTCCGACCCGAGTGGGCGGAGACCCAGCCGACGACGGCCCACCGGGCGGCGCGCTGGGCAGCGCTGGCACTGCGCGTGCACGGTGCCCAGCTCGAAGCACTGGCTGCGCTGCCCGACACCCGGCGGGTGCCGCGGGAGCCGGCGCTGCCCGTGCTCACGGCTCGCTCCGAGTCGGCCGCCGACCTGCTGGCCGCGGCCCTCACGGCGGGCGGCCTGCCGCTGGACCGGATCGTGGCGGAGCGTCTGATCGCGGAGCGAGTTGGGCCGCGCGCCGGTGACCCCTCCGCCGAGGCGGAGCAACGAGCCCGCCGCGACGACCAGGTCCGGGCCCTGGTGCCCGGTGGGGCCGGCGTCGACCTGCGCAACCCGGCGTCGGTGCGCGAGCTGTTGACCCGCATCGGCATCGACGTGCCCGACACCCGCTCCTGGCGGTTGGAGCCGCTGCAGTCGGCGCACCCCGCAGTCGAGGCATTGCTGGCATGGCGCAAGGCCGAGCGGATCGCGACGACCTACGGCTACGGCTGGCTCGACCGCCACGTGGGTGTGGACGGTCGGCTGCGTGGGATGTGGACGGGGAGCGACGGTGCCGCGGGTCGGATGACCGCACAGGCGGGGCTGCACAACCTGCCGGCCGAGCTCCGTCCGGCCGTGGTCGCCGAGGCTGGCCATGTGTTCGTGCGTGCCGACCTGGGCCAGATCGAGCCGCGGGTGCTTGCCGCCGTCTCGGGTGACGACGCGTTCGCCGCCGCGACGGAAGACGCCGACCTCTACTCCCCCGTCGCCGCCCGACTGGGCTGCGACCGGCCGACGGCGAAGGTGGCCGTGCTGGCGGCGATGTACGGCCAGACGTCCGGTGCCGCCGGCGCGGCGCTGCAGGGGCTGGACCGGGCCTACCCGGTCGCGATGCGGCATCTCAGGGCCGCGGAGGAGGAGGGCCGGGCCGGGAGGGACGTCCGCACCTACGGCGGGCGCCTGGTGCGGATGTGGCCGCTGTCGGAACCGGGTGATCCGGCGGCGGTCACCGGTCGCGGGCGCTATGCACGAAACGCCGTGGTGCAAGGGTCGGCGGCCGAGCTCTTCAAGATGTGGGCAGTGACGGTGCGCGCCGGCCTGGCGGCGAGTGGCGCTGGTGAGATCGTGCTCTGCCTGCACGACGAGCTGCTCGTGCATGTGCCAGAGTCCCGCGCACATGCCGCGGTGGCCGTGATCCATGACGCGCTCGCGCAGAGCGCCGCGACCTGGGCCGCCGGCAGCCCGGCTCGCTTCGTGGTGGAGGTTGCCGTCGGTCGGAGCTGGTCCGAAGCGAAGGCCGTCACGAGCGCAGCCGAGCTGACGGGTTTGGTCGGCGGGACGGTGGTGAGGAACGCCACATGAACCCCTTCGAATCCGTGACCGCACTCGAAGATGCAAAGCCCCTCGACCGGGTCGCCGGGCCGGTGCGCGCCGGGGTGCAGCGGCTGTTGGGAGACGGTGCGGTGCGAGACGCGCTGCACGGCGTCTGGCTGGGCCACCCGTTGCACCCGGTCCTCGTCCAGGTGCCGATCGGCGCCTACATGTCCGCGGCGATCCTCGACCTGCTCCCCGGTGAGGGTAAGGCCGCCGACGCGCTGATCGGGGCCGGCATCCTGGCCACCGGACCCGCGGCGGCCTCCGGCTTCGCCGACTGGTCACAGATGCACGAGCAGCAGCAGCGCGTCGGCGTGGTGCATGCGGCCGCCAACTCCGTCGCCACCCTGCTCTACGGCGCGTCCCTGGTCGCCCGTCGCCGCGGCCGACGCGGCGCCGGGAAGGTCTGGTCGATGGCCGGGCTCGGCGTGCTGAGCTTCAGCGGTTTCCTGGGCGGTCACCTGGCGTTCCGGCAGGCAGCGGGGGCGAACCACGCGGAAGCGGTGCCGCACCTGGTCCCGGCCGGGTGGCAGGACCTGTGCGCGCTGGACGACCTGGCCGGTGATGGTGTGCCGCAGCGCAAGGAGCTCAACTCGGTCCCTGTGCTCGTCGTACGACGTGGCGAGCGCATCGACGTGCTCTCCGACCGCTGCAGCCACCTGTCGGGTCCGTTGCACGAAGGCACCGTGTCGGCCGACGGCTCGTGCATCACCTGCCCGTGGCACGGCAGCACCTTCAGCCTCGAGGACGGATCGGTGCGCGCCGGCCCCGCGACCTCGCCGCAGCACGCGTTCGACGTCCGGGTGAAGGACGGCAGGGTGGAGGTGCGCCTCCCCGGCGCCGCCGGCTGATCTCAGCCGGTCTGCGCTCAGACTGTCTGGAGGGGCGTGCCGCGGTCGGCCAGCTTCGCGCGGTGGGTGGTCCGCTTCTCCTCGAAACGCGACGCGGCCTGGTCGAGCTTCGCCAGGACGTCGGCGAGCTCCTGGCGGGCTTGCTCGCCGTCCGCGTCGAGCCCCTCCACGTCCCAGACCCCCCAGGCGCGCAGCACCGGCGCGAGCACGTCGTCGTGGTGGATACGCAGGTCGTAGACACCGGCCAACGCGATCTGCACCGACTTGCGGGTGAAGTTCTCGATCGTCGAGCCGGGCATCTCGAACGTCTTGACGACCTCGGTGATGGCACGCATCGCCTGGTTGGGTGCGAGCTCGAGCGCCGCAGCGAGGAGGTTGCGGTAGAAGAGCATGTGCAGGTTCTCGTCGAGCGCGATCCGCGCGAGCAGCTGGTCAGCGATCGGGTCCTCGGTGAGCTTGCCGGTGTTGCGGTGCGAGATCCGGGTGGCGAGCTCCTGGAAGGACACATAGGCCAGCGAGCGCAGCAGGTCGTCGTGGTTCGGCGACTCGAAGCCAGCACCCATGTGCGTCATCCGCGCACGCTCCATGGCGACCGGGTCGACGGCGCGGGTGACCAGCAGGTAGTCGCGGATCGCGATGGCGTGCCGGCCCTCCTCGGCGGTCCAGCGGTGCACCCACGTCCCCCACGCGCCGTCGCGGCCGAAGACCGTCGCGATCTCGTGGTGGTAGCTCGGCAGGTTGTCTTCGGTGAGCAGGTTCACGATCAGGCTGGTGCGGGCCACGTCGGACACCTTCGACTGCTCGGGGTCCCAGGCCTCGCCGCCCAGGACGCCATCGAAGTTGCGGCCGTCGGTCCAGGGGACGTACTCGTGCGGCATCCACTCCTTCGCCACCTGGATGTGGCGCTCCAGGTTGGTCTCCACGACGGGTTCGAGCTCGCGCAGGACGTCGGTCACGCTCAGCTGGGGGGCAGTCATCGTCACGGCAGAAAACTCCTCGGAGGGGCGTCAACCTACGGTTACGTCACCGTAAGTTGTACCCACGGTAGCCCAGCCAAACCCCGTTCACCAGTGCTCGGCGTGTCGCCCGGAAGATCGGGCTGTCAGCCGGCGCCCGGCCCGACCAGCGCGCCCTCCTGCGCGGAGCGGTCCTCCCGCAGCCGGGCCACCGCCTCGGCGAGCGGCTTCGGCCGCCCGAACAGGAATCCTTGCCCGAGCTTGCAACCCGAGCCACGCAGCCGTTGCACCTGGGTCTGCCGCTCGATGCCCTCGGCAACGACCCTCACGTCGAGCGCCGATCCCATCAGCAGGATGGCCTCGACCAGCGCCGCGGCCCGCGCGTCCGAGTCGATGTCGCGGGTGAAGGTCCGGTCGATCTTGATCATGCCGACCGGCAGGTGCTGGAGGTAGCCGATCGAGGAGAACCCCACCCCGAAGTCGTCGATCGCGAGCAGGACGCCGGCGTCCCGCAGCGACCTCAGGGCGTCGCCGGACTCCTCGTCCTCCTGCACGACGACGGTCTCGGTCATCTCCAGCACAAGATGGCTTTCGCCGAGCGCCAGCACGGCCTCTCGCACCTGCGCGAGAAAGGCGGGCTCGCGCAGCTGGTGAGCGCTCATGTTCACCCCGAGGCCGAGCGGACGACCCGCGGCGGCGACGAGCAGCGGCGCGTCCGCGACGACCTGGGCGAGCACGCGCTCGCCGATCTCGACGATGAGACCGCTCTCCTCCGCCGCCGAGATGAAGGCATCCGGCTGGATGAGCTCGTCGCCGCGTTGCCACCGGACCAACGCCTCCATGCCCTGGATGTGTCCACCATCCAAGTCCACGACCGGTTGGTAGTGCACGACGAGCTCGTCGGCGATGCCGCGTCGCAGCGCCTCGATGAGCTCGAGGCGGCGGATGTTCTCCTCGCGCAGCGACGGCTGGTAGACGAAGTAGCGGTTCTTGCCGAGGGCCTTGGCGCGGTACATCGCCATGTCGGCGTTGCGCAGCAAGGCGGCGGCGTCGTCGCCCGAGGCGGCGAGCGCGACGCCGATGCTCGTGCCGACGACGACATCATGACCGGCGATCACGATCTCCGACCGCAGGACGTCGAGCAGCCGCCGAGAGAGGACCCGCACGTCCTCGGGACGTCCCGGCTCCTCGAGGAGGACGGCGAACTCGTCGCCACCGAGCCGGGCGACCGAGTCGCCCTCGCGCACGCAGCGAAGCAGGCGCTCGGCGACCGTGTTGAGCAGCTCGTCCCCAGCGGCGTGCCCGAAGCGGTCGTTGACCGACTTGAACCCGTCCAGGTCCAGGAAGAGCACCGCGATCTGGCGCGGCTGCCGGCGCGACCGGGCGACCGCCTGCTCCACCCGGTCGAGGAACAGTGTCCGGTTCGGCAGTCCCGTGAGTGAGTCGTGTCGGGCCAGTCGACCCATCTCGTCGACCATCGCCAGGCGGGCGAACGCCTGCTCGCCGACCGTCGCCAGCGCCTCCAGGGCCTGCCGGTCGGCGTTCACTGATGCGCGGGCGCGGTTGCGAGCGGGTGCCACGAGCCACATGTCGCCGTCGCCGGTGTCCATGCGGGCGCCGATCTCGCGGTCGTTCGCCGGCTCCTCGCGAAGGTCGGCACCGCCGCTGAGCACGACGGCGCGGGTGTGTGTCCGCAGCACGCTCATCAGCTCACTGCGGGTCTGCAGTCCCTGCGCCGCGGCGGCGGCGTCGAAGAGCGCGGCCAGCCGGCGGCGGTGCTCCGTGCCGCGGGAGAGTGCACGCGTTGCCACCAGGATCGTCAGCAGCGGGACGGCGAGCAGGATGCTGGCCCACCCCGGAAGCGCACGCTCGACGAGCGCGCCGAGGTAGCCGAGACTGTCGATGGCCACGAAGATCCCGAGGGCGATGAAGCCGCTCCCGTGGCGGACGGCGTCGAGGATCGAGCTGCCGTCCTCGAGGGCGATCGACACGCCGGACACGACGTAGTCGACGAGGAAGTAGACGGCGCAACCGAGGCCGACCGCTAGCAGCTCGCGGGGCGAGGTCCGGTCGAGCGAGCTCACCGCGCGCATCACGAGCAGGGCACCCGCTCCCGCGAGGATGCCGATGCCCACGTTGAAGCAGCGCACGTCCAGCCGCTTGCGGACGCTGAGCTGGGAAGCTGCTTGGCCGACCGACCAGACGGCCAACGCACCGGCGCCGCCGTCGAAGCAGGCGAGGAAGACCAGCACGGCAGAGTCGAAGCCGACCTCGATCCCGCCCGCCCCGCGGGTGAGCACGAGCGGGAAGCGGCTCATCAGGGCGATCACCGGAGGCCCCAGCACCAATGCGGCGACCCAGTGCCGGTCGAGGTGCTGGGCGACCAGGGCGGCGATTGCGAGCAGCCCGATCAGAACCCCCGACGCGGCGATCGCCACGTCGAAGGTCCAGCTGGCGGCGCTCTTGCGCTCGGTCAATGCCGACATTTCACCCCAGACGCGGTCCTGTCATGCCTATCGGCCGTCGAGGGGCCGGGGTGAAGGCTGGAGGGTGAGCGGCGCGCGCTCAGCCGCCGGACGGTTTGCGCTGGTCGGTCGGCACGAACTCGCGCTCGGTCGGGCCCACGTAGACCTGGCGCGGCCGGCCGATCTTGGTGGCCGGGTCCTCGATCATCTCCCGCCACTGCGCGATCCAGCCCGGCAGCCGCCCCATCGCGAAGAGCACGGTGAACATGCGGGTCGGGAAGCCCATCGCCTTGTAGATGACACCGGTGTAGAAGTCGACGTTGGGATAGAGCTTGCGTTCGACGAAGAAGTCGTCGGCCAGGGCGACCTCTTCCAGCCGCATCGCGATGTCGAGCAGTGGGTCGTTCGTGCCCATGCCCTCGAGGACCTCGGTCGTCGCCCGCTTCACGATCGCGGCGCGTGGGTCGTAGTTCTTGTAGACCCGGTGACCGAAGCCCATCAGCTTGACGCCGGGCTCCTTCTTCTTGACGCGCTCGACGAAGCTGTCCACGTCGCCGCCGTCCTCGTGGATGCGCTGCAACATCTCGAGCACGGCCTGGTTGGCGCCGCCGTGGAGCGGGCCGAACAGTGCGTTGACGCCGGCGGACACCGATCCGAACAGGTTGGCATGGCTCGAGCCGACCATCCGCACCGTCGCGGTGGAGCAGTTCTGCTCGTGGTCGGCATGCAGGACGAAGAGCATCTCGAGCACCCGCGACACAGTCGGGTCGACTTCGTAGTCCTCGGCCGGCACCCCGAACGTCATCCGCAGGAAGTTGTCCACGTAGTCGAGCGAGTTGTCGGGGTAGAGCAGTGGCTGGCCGACCGCCTTCTTGTAGGCGTAGGCGGCGATCGTCGGCAGCTTGGCCATCAGCCGCACTGTGGAGATCTCGACGTGCTCCTGGTCGAACGGGTCGAGGCTGTCCTGGTAGAAGGTCGACAGCGCGCTGACCGCCGACGAAAGCACCGCCATCGGGTGCGCGTCGCGCGGGAAACCCTCGAAGAAGCGCCGCAGGTTCTCGTCGAGCAGGGTGTGGACGCGGATGCGGTCGCCGAAGGCCTGCAACTCCGATGCGGTCGGCAGCTCGCCGTAGATCAGCAAGTAGGACGCCTCAAGGAACGAGACGGTCTCAGCAAGCTGCTCGATCGGGTAGCCGCGGTACCGCAGGATGCCGGCGTCGCCGTCGATGTAGGTGATCTTGGACGCGCACGAGCCGGTGTTGACGAAGCCCGGATCGAGCGTGACGTGGCCGGTGTCCTTGAGCAGCGTCGTCACCCCGAGGCCGGACGGGCCGTCGGTGGCCTCCACCACCGGCAGCGGCAGCTGACCACCTGGGTGGCTGAGCTCGTAGTCGGGCGGTGCGTTCATGCGAGGACCGTTCCCTTCCGCCGCGCTGGCGACACGCAGTCTCGCAGACCCGTCACGTCAGCCGAACAGGTCCTTGCCCTTGTCGATCGCAGTCAGGACGGAGAGCACGCCGAACAGCCCGATCGCCCACACCAGCGCGCCCAGCCGGAACCCGCGGATGCGGATCGGCGCGGGCAGCACCCGCCGGTTGATGAGGATCAGCAGTCCCGAGTAGATGAACATCATGAAGCCGCCGACGACAGCCGAGATCACGATGAGCACCAGCGGCTGGTCGAGCCCCGCGAGCAGGATGGCGCAGCCGATGCCGACCAGACCCCACACCAGGCCGAAGTAGAGCTTGCTCTCGGATGCGTCGCGCAGGTACGACGTCTTCAGCACGTCTGCAGCGAGCCGGCTGGTGTAGTCCACGATGCCCAGCGCCGCCGCGAACAGGGCGAACGCGCCGATCAGCCAGAAGAACGAGCCGAACCAGGAACCGACGGACTCCTTCAGCTGCTCGCCCTCGAACCGGAGGAACTCGATGTCGTCAGGCAGATCGGGCTGACCGAACACGGTCGAGTAGGCGAGCAGCGACGTGAACACGATGGAGATGAACGTGATGAGCACGAACGTCGAGAGCTGCTCGATGTTGGCGAAACGCCACCAGGTGCGCCAGCGGGCCAGGTTCTCGACGTCGGGCTCGAAGACATACCCGGTGCTGGGCGCCGCCTCGGGCCGCCCGGTGACGGGGCTCTCGATGCGGGGGACGTACTTCCCCATGCCGAAGCCCTTGTCCCTGATCCAGTTGCTCTGCACCAGGTTCTGCCCGCCGCCGCCCCCGGCGAAGGCCAGCGCCCCGAGCAGCACCGCGATGCCCAGCTCCTCGGCCGGAATGCCCGGCTTGGTGGCGATCTCGGGCACGTCGGCGTACGCATCGGCCGTGATCGCGAAGATCGCGCCAACCACGAGCAGGATCAGCACGGCGGCGACCTTGAGCATCTGCGCGCGTTCCAGTGCCACGTAGACGACCGGCGCAAGGGTCAGGATCGCGCCGATGGAGACGAGCATCCCGACCGCGATCCAGTTGGCGGAGCCGCCCCAGAGATAGGTCACCAAGGTCGCCGAGCTGGTCGCCCAGCCGGGGAACAGGTTCGCGAAGTAGGTCATGATCGCGAACACCAGTCCCCAGTGCCGCCAGTAGCGACTGAACCCCGTCAGCGCCGTCTCCCCGGTCGCCAGTGTGTACCGCTCGATCTCCATGTTGATGAAGAACTGCGTCGCCAGCCCGACCAGGGCCGCCCACACGAACACCAGCCCGACCTGGGAGGCGATGTAGGGGTAGAGGATGAATTCGCCGGACGCCAGCCCGACGCCGGCGGCGATGATGCCGGGGCCGATGATCCGCCAGGTGGACTGCGGTGCATCGGGCAGATCCCGAACCTCAGGCGCGGCCAGATGTCTGGTGGGGAAGGTGTCGGCGGCGGATCCCGTCGGTTGCGTTCCTTGCTGTCCCGTGGTGGTCATGGCCACTTCCCCCGTTTCGTCTGGGCGCCGGGCGCACGTTCTCGCGGGTGATACCCACGCGACCGGCGGACAATCCCGGACAATCGGTCAGGGAACGATGACGATGACGCCGGCCGGCGCGCCGGGCTCCCCCATGGCCGCCAACGCGGCCCCCGCGTCGTCCAGGCCGATCCGGCCCGCCACCAGCAGGCCCGGACGGAGGTGCCCCGAATGCACCTGCTCGAGCATCTCGGCATAGGCGTGGGCGGCCATGCCGTGGCTTCCCACGATCTCGAGCTCGCGCGCGATGACCAGGTCCATCGGTACGACGGGCACGGCGGCCGAGTCCGGCAGCAGGCCGACCTGGACGTGCCGTCCGCGCTTGCGCAGCCCGCGGATCGAGGCGGTGCATGTCTGCACGCTGCCGAGCGCGTCGATCGACACGTGCGCGCCGCCGTTCGTCACCTCGCGGACGGCGAGCGCGGTGTCGTGCACGGCACTCGCGTCGACCGTGGCTTCGGCTCCGAACGAGACGGCCAACGCCAGTGCGGCCGGGTTGACGTCCACCGCGACCACGCGCGCACCGACCGACGTCGCGACCATCACCGCGGACAGCCCGACTCCTCCGCAGCCGTGCACCGCCACCCACTGGCCGTCGGTGACCTGTCCCTGCGCCAGCACCGCCCGGTAGGCAGTCGCGAACCGGCAGCCGAGGCTCGCTGCCGTCACTGCGTCCAGGGAGTCGGGCAGACCGACGAGGTTGACGTCCGCGTGGTCGACGGCAACCAGCTCGGCGAACGAGCCCCAGCCGGTGAACCCGGGCTGGGACTGTCGGTCGCAGATCTGGTGGTCACCCGCCGCGCACTGCTCGCAGGTCCCGCACGCACACACGAACGGCACCGTGACGCGGTCGCCTGCGTTCCACCGGGTGACCTCGCTGCCAACCGCGGCGACCACGCCGGCGAACTCGTGACCCGGGACGTGCGGCAGCGCGATGTCCTCGTCGTGACCCATCCACCCGTGCCAGTCGCTGCGGCAGAGACCGGTCGCCTCGACCCGGATCACCGCGCCGCGCGGCCCTGGTGCGGGATCGGGTACGTCGCGCACGGCGACCCGGCCGCCGAACTCGTCGTACACCACCGCTCGCACCGCGCGAGCCTAGACGGGTGAGAGCTCCAGGAAGGAGATGCCGGGTTGCGGGAGGTCGAAGGTCAGCGCGACGCTGCCGCCGGACGCGTCCACCGTGACGGGCGCGTCCAGCTCGTCGAGCGTGTCCGCCACGACCAATGCCGCCCACTGCTCCTCGGTGGGCCAGTCGGCGCCATCGGCCATCGCGTGCCAGTGCGCGAACACGTTGGAGTGGGTCTCGTCGACCCGCCAGTGCCGCACCACGTACCGGCCGGGCGCGAGCCCTTCGACGGCGAGCTCGACCCGCCGCGCGAGCTGCGGGTCACCGGCGATGCCGCGCTGGTCGAGCGTGCTGTTCCAGACCAGCACGCCGGTGCAGCCCGAGTCGTCGCGCGTGGCCAGGCAGTCCACGAGGCTGCCCGCGCCGTCGCCGTGCATGGTGACCGCGAGTCTCGACTCGCCGAGCCGCTCGAGGAGCTCCAGCGCCCACCACCGCGGCTTGCGCAGGTTCCCGACGGTGAGCAGGCCGAACCCGCCGTGCTCGAGTCGCGGCGGACGGCCGAGCTCCTCGAAGTGGTCCGAGGCGACCCAGTGCGACAGGGCGTCGATGCGACCCATGCTCGAACGCATCCCGTCGAGGAGGAAGGTCGCCGCGAAGACCGTGTCACCCACCAGGTGACCGTGCTGGGGTGTCGGCCCCCACTCGGTCCACCAGATGGCGGTGCCCTCCCGATCGTGCCGGGCGAGGATGGGCCGCACGTCCAGGGGCGGGCTGCCGTACGTGTGCGTCGACACGAAGTCGACCGGCGACCCCGACGTCGCGACGTGGTCGAGCAGCAGCTCGACCCACTCGGCGGCGGCCGAGCTCGGCCCGCCCACGACCAGCCCGGCGTCGACCGACCTGACGGCCGCAACCGTCACGTCGTACAGCTTGAGGTAGTCCTCCTGCGTGCCGCTCCAGAAGACCTCGAGGTTCGCCTCGTTCCAGACCTCGAAGCTCCACCGCTCGCGCACCTCCGCGATGCCGTAGCGCTGCACGAGGTGTGCGGTCAACGCACGGATGAGGTCCGACCAGCGGTCCCAGTCGCGCGGGGGCGACACGATCGCGTCGTAGCCGAAGACGGTCTTGGTCGGGTCGGCCGCGAGGTCATGCGGCATGAAGGACAGCTCCACGACCGGCCGCATGCCGATCTCCATGAGGGCGTCGTAGACCCGGTCGACGCCGGTGAAGTCGTGAACCGGCTCGCCGTCGACCTCGCGGTAGACGCGCAGGTCGTCACAGAGGATGGCGTGCGCGCGCACCGTCCGGACGCCGACGCGGTCGTGAACGAGCTGCAGGGCCGCGCGCAACTCGGCACCGACCGGCCGGCCGCCGACGAGTTCGTCGGACAGCAGGAGGCTGAGGTGCTCGGAGCCGATCATCGGACGCCAGGGCCGGTCCAGCTGGCCCTCGATCGCCGTCGACTCCACCCGGACGGTCACCGTCGCTGCCCCCGAGCCCCCGGGCAGGGCCGACACGGGCTCGCTCAGCGACCCCATCGACGAGACCTCCGGCAGTGCTGCGACGGCGTACCAGCGCAGCCGACCGGGCTCCCCCGTCGTGTCCACGTATGGCGGGTGCGGCACCGCGAGGACGTCGTTGCCGTAGTGGTCCAAGGCCGTGAACGGACCGCCCTCGTCGTCGGCCGCGTGCACCAGGTAGCCCGCTGCCCCGGTGACCGGTGACCAGTCCAGCGTCACCTGCCCACGGCCGGCCGTTGCCCGCAAGCCGGACGGCGGCCCCAGGTCGGCCTCACCGACCGACCCCGGACCCGTCGCCTCGTCGGTGCGGAGCGCGATCCGCTCGTCCCAGTCCGCCTTGGCGGCGGCCCGATTGCCGCCGCCCTGCGTCTCTGCCGTCACGGAGTCGCGGTCGGCGTCAGGTTGAACTCCTCCATCCGCATCAGCGGCGCCACCTGCTTCCGCATCTCGCCCTTGGAGAATGGCTTGCGCAGGTAATCGCCGGCCAGCTCGTTGATCAGAGCGGCCATGATCATGCCCTGGTCGAGGGACAGGTAGCGCTCCGATGCCTCGCCGGTCTCGACGTTGATGGCGTCGTAGAAGCCGCCGGGACCGTAGCCGTCGAAGTCGTTGCGCAGGTTCTCGAGGTTGGCCAGAGACTCTTCCGGCGCGTACCGCAGCGCGAGGAACGAGGCGTGCGGCGTCACCACACCCTGGCCGTACTCCGTCGGCAACGGCTGCGCCGGCCGGCAGACCGTGCCGTCCTCGAGGATGTAGCCCTCGTCGACAGTCGTCCGCTCCTGGTCCGACGTGTAGCCGTTGGGCTCCATGCCGATCTGGTCCACGCCGTACTCGCGATAGCCACCCGCCGGGTCGTTCGACGGCGAGAAGCCCCAGTAGCCGTAGTCGGCTTCCTCGAGGCCGTGCTCGATCTGCGCCTGCACGTACGTCGGGTGGTTCAGCGCCCAGCTCTTCGTGCCCCACTCCTCCTCCGGCACGAACAGTGGAACCATCAGCGCCTCGAACATCGAGCCACCCCAGGTGGGCACCATCTGCATGCCGCGGTACTCGTAGGAGCCCTCCCAGACGTCGACCCCGAGGTAGTTCACCCACTCGCCGTGGCCGGCCTGCTCGCTCCACGACCAGTCACAGTTGTCGCCGCGGAACGTACGGAACGTGCCGAAGTAGTGCTCCTGCGGGATCTGCCCGGAGGCGATGCCCAGGTAGCTCGCCATTCGCGGCTCGGTGTTGAACGCGCCGTAGTGGTGGCAGGTGTAGTAGACGTCCGGGTCACCGCGGTAGTTGTCGGCGATGGAGCAGCCGGGCGGTGGATCCACCCAGAAGCCGCCGCGGATCTGGTTCTCAGCCGGGTTGTAGTAGTAGCCGAAGTCCATCTGGCTCCGGATCGCCTCGGCCTCGTCGCGCAGCTGCGGCAGCAGGTCCTCCACGGTGATGAGGCCAGTCGCGAGCCAGCCGTTGTCGACACTGGAGACGAACGGGTACACGGGGTCGCCGTTCACCGGCCAGGTGGTCAGCTTCTCGCCGGTCGCTGGGTCGTACCAGTTGTAGTACATGCCGGAGGGCTCATGGATCTCGAGCTCGGCGAGGGTCGCAAGCGTCTGCTCGATGCGGGTGACCGCTTCCTTCTTGCTGATGAAGCCCAGCTTCTGGGCCCCGATCGTGCTCCACAGATAGGCGCCGATGTTGGTCGGCGAGGTGTACTTCGCCCGGGAGGCCGGATCCAGGTCACCGCCGATGTTGTCGGAGACGAGTCCTGTGCCCGGGTCGGCCATGGCGGCCATGGACCGCCAGGTGTCCGCGGCGTACTTCTGCAACGTCGCGTCCTTGGACTTGGCGACCGCCGGGCCCGATGGCAGCACGAGCGTGGCGGCCATGGCTCCGGTCGCCACCGCACAGACGGCGAGGCGAAGTTTTCTGTTCATCGGACTGCTCCCGTTGGGTTGGGTGTCGGGTCGGGTGGTGCTACTTGATACCGGTCATGGCGATGCCACGGACGAAGTGCTTCTGCAAGGCCAGGAAGACGAGCAGGACGGGTACGACGACGACGACCGAGCCGGCCATGAGCAGGCCATAGTCGGCCCGCCGCTCGCCGATCGAGTAGATGGCCAGCGCCACCGGAAGGGTGTACTTGTCCTCGGACTGCGCGACGACGAGTGGCCAGAGGAACTGGTTCCAGGACGTGAGGAACGTGAGGATGCCGAGTGTTGCGAGCACCGGCTTGCAGAGCGGCATGATGATCGAGGCGAAGATGCGGAACTCGCTCGCCCCGTCGACCCGCGCCGCTTGGATCAGCTCGTCAGGAAGCCCGAGGATGAACTGCCGCATCAGGAACACGCCGAACGGCCCGGCGAGGAACGGGAAGATCAGCCCCGGGAAGCTGTTGGCCATGCCCAGGTTGCTCACGAGCACGAAGAGCGGCACGAAGGTCACCACGCCGGGCACCATCAGGGTGCCGAGGACGAGCGCGAAGATCGCCCGCTTGCCCGGGAACCGCAGCTTCGCGAGGGCGTAGCCCAACATCGAGCAGAACACCAGGTTGCCTAGGGTGATCGCGGTGGCAACCACCGCGCTGTTGAAGAAGAACGTCGGGAAGTCCAGCACGTCGAACAGCTGGCGATAGTTGTCAAGCGTCGGGCTCTCGGGCAGCCAGCTCGGCGGCACCTCCTGCAGCTCGCGGTTGGGCCGGAACGAACCCAGCAGCATCCAGATGAATGGGCCTACCAGCAGGACAAGTCCGGCCCCGAGCACGGCGTAGATCCACGGCTGCGCGTGCGGTTCGCCCGCGGCTGCCCGGCGCGCTCGTGTCGAGCGCCGCGGGCCCTGGGTCGTCGCCGCCGCCTGGGCTGCATCGCGTGTCTGAGTCGTCATGGTCGACCTCAGTCCTTCTCGCCGAGCCACTTGAACTGCAGGAACGTCACGACGGCGATCACCACGAACAGCACGTATGACATGGCCGCCGCGTAGCTGTAGTTGCCGAAGCCGAACTGGTTGTATGCGTAGTAGGCGACCGACAGCGTCTTGTCGAGGGGGCCTCCCTGCGTCATCACGAACGGCTCCTCGAAGAACTGCAGGTAGCCGATGCCGGTGATGACCGCACCGAAGAGCAGCGTCGGCCGCAGCATCGGCAGCGTGATGTGCCGGAAGCGGCCCCACGCGCCCGCACCGTCGATGGCGGCTGCCTCATGCATCTCCGCGGGCACTGTCTGCAGACCGGCGAGGAAGATGATGACCAGCGTGCCCATGTTGCGCCAGGCGGACATCACGATCAGCGAGGGCATGGCCCAGGTCGTGGACTCCAGCCAGGCGGGGCCGTCGATGCCGACGTAGCCAAGGACCGTGTTCACCAGCCCGCTCGTCGGCTCGAGCAGGAACCGCCAGACGACCGCGATCGCGACGATGCTCGTCACCACGGGGAGGTAGTAGCCGACGCGGAAGAACGTCTTGAAGCGGGTGATGCCGCTGTTGAGCCCCACCGCCACGGCCAGGGCGAGCACGATGGTCAGCGGCACGCCGAGCAGCACGAAGTAGGCCGTGTTGATCCCCGCCTGCTGGAACGAGTCGTCGTTCATCAGCTTGGTGTAGTTCTCGAGCCCGACCCCCTCCACCGCAAGCGGGTTGCTGATGTCGGCGCTGCGCAGGTCGGTGAAGCTCATGCCCAGCGACGCGAGCACCGGCCCCACGGTGAAGACGAGGAACAGCAGCAGGAAGGGCAGGGCGAACGCGTAGCCGGCCAGCGCCTCCCGGCGGCGGGCCCCTCCCGAGGCCCCCCGCCGGGTCGCAGGCTTCGCGCCTGCTGTGACCGTCGCCATGTCAGGCGCCGGTGCCGATCGCGTTCGCCTTGTCCTCGGCCGCCTTGAGCGCGGCCGCCGAGTCATTCGTGCCCA
>Ga0299913_10000850_pt1 | contig 20865 bp, 18 predicted proteins | sample RVTome_9_FD_201360 | JGI IMG/M metagenome (GOLD analysis project Ga0299913, IMG submission 201360) | Soil microbial communities from uranium-contaminated site in the Upper Colorado River Basin, Wyoming, United States - RVT155D38 (version 2) ... | reverse complement strand
CTTCTTCGCCTTCTCCGCGGCTTCCTTCAGGCGCTGCAGGGCCATCTTGTCGGCCGTGAGGTCCACGCCGTGCTTGTCCTTGAACGACTTCGCGAGCCAGTCGATGACCGCTTGGTCCCAGTCGTCGCCGCCCAGGCGGGTGTCGCCGCTGGTGGACTTGACGTCGAAGACGCCCTCGGCGATCTCGAGCACCGACACGTCGAAGGTGCCGCCGCCGAGGTCGTACACCAGGACGGTCTGCTCACCTTCCTTGTCCAAGCCGTAGGCCAGCGCGGCCGCGGTGGGCTCGTTCACGATGCGCAGGACCTCGAGGCCCGCGATCTGGCCGGCCTCCTTGGTGGCCTGCCGCTGCGCGTCGTCGAAGTAGGCGGGGACGGTGATGACCGCCTGGGTGACCTCCTCGCCGAGGTAGGCCTCCGCGTCGCGCTTGAGCTTCATGAGAATGCGCGCACTGATCTCCTGCGCGGTGTACTGCTTGCCGTCGACGTCCACGGTCCAATCGGTGCCCATGTGGCGCTTGACCGACTGGATCGTGCGGTCGGGGTTGGTCACCGCCTGGCGCTTGGCCACCTCGCCGACGAGCACCTCGCCCGACTTCGAGAAGCCCACGATCGAGGGCGTGGTGCGCGCGCCCTCGGCGTTGGCGATGACGACGGGCTCGCCGCCCTCGAGCACGGCGACCACCGAGTTCGTGGTGCCCAGGTCGATGCCGACTGCCTTGGCCATGTCTGTTGCCACCTCCCGCCCGGTACACGCCGGACGATGGTCGAAGCGAACGATTCGACGACCAGGCTACCCAGGCATGCCCGGGTTGGCAACATATATGAGCCTTAGAGGCTCAAGTTTTCTGTCAGTGGTTCGTGCGCCAGCGGCGGTCGATGCGCTTGCCCCGGCTGTCGGCGCGGTTGCGGCCGTTGAACGCGTACATGAGCACGAACGGCAGCCCGACGATGGCGGCGCCGAGCACGATCATCACAGTGGTGTCCACAGGGTGCCTCCCGGCAGGGAATTTCCTGCCGGGAGGCTACCCGGGATCCCCCTTAGCAGTACGACGTGCCGCTGGATGGCTTCGTGGCGGGCGTCTTGTTGTCCGGGCCGTCGTCGAAGCACGACTTGGCGTTGTCGCCGCTCTTGGGCACGACATAGCCGGTGACATCGTTCCAGTCGGCCTGGGCGCCGGAGGCAAGGGCGAACGCGGCTACGACCTCGAACGTCTTGACGCCGTTGCTCTCGATCAGTCCGAAGCAGCGCTCTCCGTTGTCCAGCGTCGGGCTGACGGCCACCAGCGCGATCGCGGTGCCGACGTCGCTGGTCGGCGCGCCGAACTGGTCGAGGCGGGTGAAGTTGCCGATCACCGGCAGGATCACACCGGCCTGCTCCTTCCAGCCGAAGTCGTACAACAGCAGTTCGACGGTGCTGCCGACAAGCTGGTCGAACACGAACGCGCGACCCTGTCCGCCGAAGCCCTTCGAGATGCCGCACACCGGACCGGCTTGGGTGAGCGGTTCGCGTTCCAGCCGTCCGCAGATCTCGACCGTGCCGGTGAACACGCCGGGTTCCTCGGCGCTCTGGCCCACCGTGAGCAGATCGGTCCGCAGGTGCCAGGCGCCCTCGCGGCTGTATGGCGTGCCGGTGATCGGCGCCACGCCCGAGCCCTGCGGCTTGCCTTCGCCCAGGCTGTTGCAGGGTTCGTCGGCGGTGAACCACTGACCGACTTCCGCCTCGCCGACCAGCGCGCCGACGACGTGGATGGTTGCCGCAGCGGGGAGTGCGAACACCCCGACGAGCAGCACGACAACGACACCAGGAATCCAAGTGCGGGCACGCATGGCCCACCTCCCCCGTTCATGGACGGTCGCGCCCCCGACCGACCCGCCATGAGTTACGAGGTAGACCCTAAAGCGGATGCGGCGGTACCGCTACCCGGACAAATCCTCGGTGAGCAGCACGAGCCGGCGACGGCGCTGCACCCCCGCCCACGCGAGCGTCAGCAGCAACAACGTCGCCGCGAAGGCCGCGGCCTGCACGGGATCACGCGCGAGGAGCCGCAGGACGTCGCCGGGCGCCTGGACCACACGCACGATCGTGCCGCCGATGCCGGGCCCGGCGATCTCGGGCTCGTCGTCCATCGGGATACCGGCGACGGGCAGCGGCACCGCGTGCAACTGCGGGGGCGGCGGCGGCGCGGGCGGCAGGTAGTCCACCTGCCCCGCTGAGGGCGGTGGAGCAGGCAGATCCGGCGGGTAGTTCACCACCGTCACCGCGGCGGTCTCCCCGCCGGCGGTGAGCACGAACGCCACCGGCTCGATCGGCTCGAGGCCGCCGGGGGCCGCGAGTTGCACCAACACGTAGCTGCCGACGGGGACCGACATACTGCAGGTGCCGTCGGCACCTGTCTCGCACTGCGCCGCGGGCTCGGCGTCCGCCGCGACCTTGCCGTCGGCGTCAGGATCGGCGAACACGGCAAACTTCGCGCCGGACAGCGGCTTGTCGGCCTCGTCGGTCGCCGACACGTTGATCACCGAGACGTTGGACACGTTGGTGAACGTGACGGTCCGCGCCTCGCCCGAAACGAGCTCGACCGCGTACGGCTCGCTCACCGGGCTGTAACCGGGCGGGGCGGTGACCTGCGTGACGACGTACTTGCCGGGCGCGAGGTCATCCCACTTGCAGGTGCCGACGCCATCGTCGGCGGTGACGCACGCACCCTCAGGGACCAGCTTGTCGACCAGTCCCACCACGCCGTCCTCGTCGGTGTCCGCGCGGAGCTCAAATGCCCCGCCCGCCAACGGCTTGCCCTCCGACGTGGTCAGCTCCAGCGCCAGCGAGCCGGGTGTCTCCTTGGCGGCCGCGCATGTGTTCGTCGCCTCGTCGTACACCAGCAGGCACTGGATGGAATAGCTCGACGACACCTCCACACCCGCGAACTGATAGATCTGCCGCCCCGCCGTCGGCCCATACTTCATCTCACCAATGGGGCGAAACGGTGCCGCATAGTGCACGATCTCCAAACTGGGCACGACGGTCTGCAACGTATCGCCATTCAATGTGAGATCGGCGAACCTTTCCGGCTGAGGTTTCGTGATCGCTGCCGTGAACCCATCCTCCGAGCCCGCCGCAAGTCCATTGTCGGGTTGCCGAAACCGGACAAGTGCATCACTACGAAACGCGCGGTTCATTCCATCCATGAACGCTCGTTCGTCGCCGCAGGGCCCGCACGAATACCCCGGCGTGACAACACCGAATATGTGTCGATGGAAGCACGTTCCCGCAGTTCGATCCATGTCGCAATTCGCGGTGTAGCCATTTTCCTGGTCGGCCCCGGCGACGGGCTGCTGGCGACCATTCGCCCAGGACTCGGCCACGCCGCGGACGGATTGGATCGTCACCAGTCCTGCCACGCTGATCCCCCGCGCAACCGATTCGACCCGCGCCACAATCCCTCTACCGGAATCACGGTAGATCCGAAACGACGATATGGCTTCGGCAACGCTCAAGCCGGGGGCGCCTCCCCGTGCATAGCCGAAACCCCCCGCTTCGCCCTCCTCGCATCGAACCTGGGCATAGAACGGCCCGGCTGGATCGCCTGACACCGCTGCCGGCTGTGTGCCAGGATCACCTGCACCTTGCAGACATTCCGCCTCCGCAGGGCGCAAAGAGGCCGGCACGCCGGCCTCCCCGACGGGGGGACGGCCGAAGAGCGCGGTTGACCACAGTGTCTCCCAATCCCTGCGCGTGCAACGGCTCACAGGCCGCTCAAGATCCACCACCGTTGTGCCATCGAGTACCACGGGTACCGCCGTGCCGCGAGCGCCTGCCCCATCGACCACAGCGGCACCACGAGGGCCGACGAACCCGAGCACGACTTCGCGATCCTGATCGAGGCATGGATCTCGAGGAGGCAAGGACCGCGATTGGCCGGGGGGAGGTTTGGTGATGTGGTCGTAGAGCGCTCGCGCCCCGCCGACATCGATGAATCGAAGCCGCGTTGCGGCCTCCGCCCCACCAATGAGCAGCGCCCGGGCACCATATCCACGCGCAGCGCCGTCCCATGTAGATGTCGTGATCTCACCCGCCTCCACGAGGTCAAGCGTGCGACGCTCTTCCCCTACGCGGGCCTCCACCGTCACCGGGAAATGATCTTCGATCACTCCAAATTGATTCAGCGGGTCTATTCCCCCCGTCGGCTTGCGTTCACCAAGTGGATAGATGACGCGACGAGGTGCCTTGGGCGAGCCAGTATCGATTGCCAGTGGCCAGCCTTTCGCGGTGTAAGGGCTGCTCGCGACACCGGAAAAGAACAACGCCTGGGCCAAAGGTGTACGCCGGATGTCCGCCACGTACAGCCCTTCTTGATGAAGCACGTAGAAACGGCCTGAGACCGTATCGATACCGACCGAGCCTTCCGTCATCGGGTTCTTGCCGGTACCGATCGCCCCGAGATAGCCGCGCCGGACCCCGTCAAAGACATACCAGACCTCGCCATCAGGATTGCTCTGCAACACGCGCATCAGCACGCGCTGGGAAGGGGGGTCGGCCCAGAACTCCGCCACTCGCTCGGGACCTCGAAAGACATCAATATTTTCGGAGTCCAGCATCGGGGGCTCCGATCCGGGCTCCTGCACGTCCGGCGTCGCGTACTCAGAGATGGCCATCGCCGATGTCGGCATGCCGTTCGCGTCCAAGGGAATGCGGACCATCACGCCTGCCTGCGCATAGTCGGACGTACACGCCACCCAGATCGCCTGGTCTGTCGGGATGATCGCCGCAGGGTTCGTACGTTGCTTCACGCCGTCTTGGGCGCTGGCCATCGCCGCGTCGGCTTCTCGTGCACTCCGGCAGTCTTCGACGTGCATAGACCACTCTTGCCGCCGGCTTGCTACGTCCCACTGCACGAGAAAAGTTCTCTGGAGTTCGAACTTTCCCGCTCGATAATCATTGCCGTCGGCCGGTGTGTGAGCGACCACCTCGATGACGAGTGCCAGAAGCTTGCCTCCATCGCTTGCGCTCGAAACGAAGCTGGTGGCACGGGGAACAACGGCAACAGCCATACCGTCGATGCGGAGGGTCGAAAGCGGCAACTGCCCGGTCACTTCGAGCGTGCGCCCATCGATGATGTGATAGCCCGCGAGACAGTTGTACCGCCCTTGTGTGCCGGGCCCTGTGGTGAAACATCCATTTCCCGCAGCGAATTGCCTTGCCGACTCCACCTGACCATTGGGCGCGTACGCCACAAACAGCCTGCCGGTGTCCTCGTCGACGGCTCCGGCATGCGGCATCCCCCGACTCCAGAAGTTGGTGTCACCCGATGGCGATGCCCAGCCGGTCCACTCTATCGGGAAATCGACCGTACCCACGGCCTCGCCGCTGTCCAGGTCCACGACCGCCATGGAACCCAACGTCTCGAAACTAATCGGGCGCCCCGGACGATCGCCCTTGAGCAACCGGAAACCCCTTCGCCCTTTACTCCAGACCCAAAGCGAATGACCCGGCCGGGAGTCCGCCGGTGTCGTGACACTGTCGCTCGTAGCGCGAAAAGTTCCACCTTCGTCCGATTCCACCCGCATTTCGGAAGCAAGTGCACTCGGCACGCCAATCGCAAGCGTGACCATCCACGTCAAGACGGTCATTTGCGCCCGGCGAATCGCGCGCTTGGTCGGTGACTCCATAAACCGTTTCCCCGTATCAACGCTTGTCTACCTAATCAGTACGGACGAAATCGGTAGACGCTCACGCACCGTCGATCTGGCTCGGGCCTCGCAACACGGCAGTGGGGGGCCCCAAACGGGCCCCCCACCATGCGTCTCCGCTCAGCGACTATGGCTTCTGCGGACCAGGCGCCGGGCAGGGACCACCAGCGCACTTCTTCGGACCGAAGGGCCCGTCGTCGTACTTACCCTTGTCGAAGAACGCGAGGTTCGTGAGCTCAGCCACACCCTCGACATCGAATGTCGTCTGCTCGTTGGTCAGGCAACCGGTCGGGTTGGAGTCATCGGGCTGCGCCTGGACGATGGCGTACAGGATGCCGTGCTTGTCCTTCTTCGCCTTGCTGTGATCAAGCTCTTGGTAGTTCCCGGTGATGAGCAACGTGCCACCGAGGGCCGCCTTCCAGCTGATGTTGTACAGCTTGACGTGCAGTTCCTTGGTGGTGTCCACCAGGCCGCGAGCGTCCGCCTGGCCAATGCCGTGCTGCCCCTTCGTGCTGACACAGGTGGCGCCCACAATCGGCTTCTGGTTCAGCGGCGCGCCCAGGTAGCCGCAAGCGTGGAAGATCCCGTCGTAAACGTCCCCGCCGTCCTGCGTGAGCCCAGCAAACGTGAAGGATGTTTCAAGGCGCCACGTGTTGTTCTTGTGCGTGAGGCCGTTGGTGGGCGCATTGGGGTCCACCGGCAAACCCAGTCCCTTGCCGGTCACCGCGCTGTCCTTCTTGGTACAGGTCTCGGAGAAGCTGTCGCCGACCTGAGCTGTCCCAAGGAAGGCTGCGACACCGTTGACGTCGGCAGACGCCGCCGGCGCAAGCACGCCCAACACCACCATGGCGGCCAGAAGGCCACCGAGAATGCGCTTCTTCATCTCGTACTCCCATGTCTGGGAGGGACGTTCGAGTGCCGCGGTGGATCTGTCACCGATAGGCATTTCAGTGGCTGAACCCCCGTTGCAACCCCACCGTTCCCCCGTGGAAAGGTTCGACCCCCGTCGAACCTTGCCAGACCCTAATGGAACGATGTCGAATGATCAACGCGGGTTACCGGAAGTCATGCAACTTTCTTGCGCCTACTGACCAATCGGGGGAGATCCCCGCATCCGCGAACCAGCCCTGGTTGGCCTCGAGCGCGTAGCGATAGGGCACGCCGGGGTCATAAATCCGGCAGGGATCGGCCTTGCACGGCTCCATGTCCATGATCCGCAGGATCTCGCCGTCGGCGCTGATGTAGGCGATCGACAGCGGGATACGCGTGTACTTCATCCAGAACCCGCCCGTGTGGTCCTCCTCGAACACGAACAGCATCCCGGCGTCGTCGGGCAGGTCGGTGCGGTGCATCAGGCCGCGCGCCCGCTTGTCCGGGGTGTCCGCGACCCAGACCCAAAGCTGCGCGGTCCGGCCACCGGGCCCCTCGAGCGTGACGCGCTCGACCTCGGTGAACGGGTCGGACGGCTGGATCGAAGGCTCGGCAGGGGCGGCGCCCACGTCGCGCGCCGTCCCACCACAGCCCGCCAGCAGCACGGCGGCCATCACCAGAGCCGGCAGTGGGGTCAGGGTCCGAAATGCGACGCGCACCCCCGCACTGTAGCGGGGGTGCGCGTCGGAGAAGGCTCGACTCGGATCAGTCGTCGTCGCCACCACGGCCACGGCCGTGCCCATCGGAGTCGTCGTCGTCATCGTCATCGTCGTCGTCATCGTCGTCGTCGTCCGACTCGTCGTCATCGGACTCGTCATCGTCGTCGAACCCGCGCTCCGACCCCTGCGCGTGCTCGTCGGCCTCACCCGGTTCGTCGCCGTCCTTGGCTCCGTCGTCCCCGAAGACCGGGTGCGCGTCGTTGGCCCAGGCGGGACCGGGCTTGCCGCAGTCGTCGCGGTCGTCGGCGTCCTCCGCCTCGTCGCGGCACTCCTTGATCTCGGCCACCTCCGCCGAGCGCGCCGCGCCGAAGCTGTCCTCGCGGGCGTCGTCGTCTGCGTCGTCATCGTCGTCGTCGTCCGACTCGCGGCGAGCCGCAGCAGCGTCCTCGCGGTCGTCGGCGTCGTCTTCGCGGTCCTCGGCACGATCCTCGCGGTCGTCGGCCTTGTCCTCGCGCAGCGCCTGCGCCTCGGACCGCCGGTCAGCGGCACGCTCGGCGTCCTGACGCGCGGACACGCTCGCCATGGCGCCGCCGGCAACCACCAGCACGGCCACCAGGGCCAGTGCCTGCACCAAAAGCTTTCGCAGCATGGAGTCTGCTCCTTGTGACTGAGGGCCATGCCCAGGGGAGGGCGAGACCGCTTGCTCAATGCAGCAGCGCGCCGGACATCGGGTTGGATACGGCTGGAGCGTCAAGACGGGACATACGCTTTGGGCATGCCAGCTTCGGAAAGCGACGCGGACCTCGCGTTCACGTACGCCTGGTGGCTGACCGGCGATCCCGGCGCCGCCGAATCCGCCGTGCGCAGAGCCGCCGAGACGATCGGCGCGGACGCGGACACGAGCGGCCGCCGCGTCGCCTTGCTCGCGGCGGTGCGCGCCGGCGCCATCCAGGAACGGACGATGTGCCCGGCGTCGGAGCTCGCGATCCTGCACGACACCCAGGGGCTGGACCTGCCGGACGCGGCGCGCCTCGCGGGGATCGACCCGGCCGACGCGCGGGTGGAACTCGCCCACGGCCGCCTGGAGGCACTGCTCGAGACGGTGCGTGAGCCCTTCGCCCACCCCGAACGCCTCGGCGGCCTCGCAGTCGGCAACCCGCCGGACGTCGCCCACTCGCGTCAGTGCGACAGTTGCGCCGACGTGCTCCGCCTGCTCGGCGCGGGCCGCGACGCCCTGCGCGACATTCCACCCCCGGCCACACCCACCGAACTGATCGCCTTGATCGGCGGCGGGGAACCGGCGGCGGCCGAAATGAGCGAACCAGCCGCCGGCGAGAGCGAGGACCCCACCGCCCCGGAGCCTGGACCCGCGCCCGCTGTGGAGGCCGCGCCGCCCGCCGAGTCGGGGGCGGACACGACCCAGCGGGTCATCTCGTTCGTCGACGACGCGCTTGCCGAGCCCTACGCCGAACCCGAACCCGAACCCGAGCCCGCCGTGGCGCCGGACGAGCCCGCCCGCCGCCGGCTCCTGTTGCCCGCGGTGATCGTGCTGGCGCTGGCGCTGTTGGCAATCACCCTCTTCGCGAACCTGCGGCCGGACGGCGGATCGGACGAGGTCGCCGACGTGACCATCCCGACGAAAGGCGCGGCCACCGGCACGCCCGACGCGGGCCCGCCGGCACCCGAAGGCTTCGCGATCGACGGCGTCGGCATGATCCGCCGCGGCCAGTTCGTCCCGGCCGGGCCGGGCATCGTCCTGACGACCACCGACCGGGTGCGCATCGCGGTGAAGTACTCGGGGGCCACCGACGGGGTCGTCGTCGCGGGCCGGTGGAACGTCGAAGGCAAGCCGTTCCGCGAGCTGCGCGTGGCGCTGTCCAGCCGCCGGAGCATGCACGTGTTCACCGCCGCCCTGCCGGCGGGGGGCTGGCCGGTCGGCCTGCACCACGTGGTGCTCACCGTCGGCGACACGGTGGTCGCCACCGTCGACTTCCGGGTCGTCTGACCACCCGGGGTTCGCTCTAGACTCCGCCCGACATCCGTGCCGCACCATTCGCCAACCAGGGGGGCATCCATGGCCCAGCTCGCTGTGACCGCGGTCGGCGCCGACCGGCCCGGCATCATCGCGCGCGTCACCGGGGTGCTGCTCCAGCACGGCGGCAACCTCGAGGACTCGTCCATGACCATCCTCGGCGGGCAGTTCGCGATCGCGCTACTGGTGGCCACCGAGTCCAGTGCCGAGGCGCTCGAACAGGCGCTCGCCGACGCGACCGGGGACCTCGGCCTGTTGGTGTCGGTGCGCGAGATCGGACCGGGCAGCCACAACCCCGCGCCCACCCACATGCTGTCCGTCTACGGCACCGACCGGCCCGGCATCGTCCACGGCATCGCGCAGGTCCTGGCCGACCAGCGCGTGAACGTCACCGACCTCACCACCCGCGTGCTGGACGGAGAGCGTCCGGTCTACGCGATGATGCTGGAAATCTCGCTGCCCGACGGCGTCAGCCAGGACGCGCTCGTGGCCGCGCTGCGCCAGGACGTCACCGAGGTCGAGGTCAGCCTGCGCGCCCTGGACGACACGGCGCTGTAATGGCCGAACGCCCGGTCGTCGCCATCCCCAACGCGGTGCTGAAGCAGCCCGCAGCGCTGTGCGGTGGGGCCGACGAGGAGCTGGGCCGCGACCTGGTGGACACCATGCGCGTCTCGCCCGGATGCGTGGGCCTGGCCGCTCCGCAGATCGGGGTGAGCAGACGCGCGTTCTGCCTCGACCTCACGGGGCATCCCAAAGTGGCGGAGCCGCACGGCCTGGTCGTGCTGTTCGACCCGGAGCTCCTGGTCGCCGAGGGGTCCGAGGTCGGGCGCGAGGGTTGCATGAGCGTGCCGGACTTCACGGCGAACGTGCGCCGTGCCCTACGGGTGGTCGTGCGCGGCATCGGACCCGACGGCGCCGAGCGCTTCTACGAGTCCGAGGGCTTCGAGGCGCGGGCCTTCCAGCACGAACTCGACCACCTCGACGGCAAGCTGATCCTGGACCGGGTCGCCTCGCTCAAGACGGACGTGTTCCGGCGCAAGACCTATCAGCCCAAACCGGGCGACTGACCCGGTGCGCCGATCGGCGCGAGCGTTCGCCGCCGTCGCGGGCCGTTGGCTACGATGCCCCGGCCTTTTCGGCCCCGCTGTGCCCGCCCCCGCTACGGAGCGACCATGGACACCCTGGACCTGATCCGCATCGGCGCCGCGCTGGCGGTCATCGCCGGCTTCGGCGCGTTCGCCGCGCAGCGCGCGCTGTTCCTGCTGCGCCTGCTCGGCAAGGCGCAGCCGATGCCCGACCGCATGGGCAACGTCGGCGAGAAGATCCGCTACCAGTTCGTCCACGTGCTGGGCCAGCAGAAGATCCTCAAGTGGACGGGCTCGGGCATCCTCCACGTCTTCATTTTCTGGGGCTTCGTCGTCCTGCAGAGCCAAACCCTGGAGGCGCTCGGCGAGGTCTTCGACCCCGAGTTCCACATACCGCTGATCGGGCGCTGGGAAGTCCTCGGCTTCGTCCAGGACGTGTTCACACTGATGGTGCTCACCGGTGTGATCGGCTTCACACTGATCCGCCTGGCGCAAAGCCCCGCGCGCCGCGGGCGCGTGTCGCGCTTCGCCGGATCGAATCTCGGCCAGGGCTACTGGGTGCTCCTCATGGAGTTCGCCCTGCTGTACACGGTCATGGTGCTGCGCGGCGTGCGCGTGGCCGAGGGAACGCTGCCCTACACCCGCGGCGCGTTCGCGTCGCGCTGGCTCGGCGAGACGCTGCTGGCAGGGCTGCCGCACGACTCGCTGGAGCTGATCGGGACGGTGTTCCTGGTCGCCCACGTGTCGGTGATCTTCGGGTTCCTGCTGTTCACGCTGAACAGCAAGCACCTGCACATCCTGACGATCCCGTTCAACGTCGCGTTCGCGCGACTGCCGAAGTCGCTGGGCAAGCTCCAGGCCGACAAGATCGACATCGAGAACATGTCCGAGGACGACGTGCTCGGCGTCGGCTCGATCGAGCAGTTCGGCTTCAAGCGCTTCCTGGACATGTACACCTGTACCGAATGCGGGCGCTGCCAGAGCCAGTGCCCCGCGTGGAACACCGGCAAGCCGCTGTCGCCGAAGCTCCTGATCATGGACCTGCGCGACCACCTGTTCGCCAAGGGCCCCTACCTGCTCGACCCGGCCAAGGCCGAGAAGGACGCAACCGCCCGCCCGCTGACCATGAAGATGGTCGGCGACACCCCGGGGCCGGACCCCGAGTCCGTCATCGACTTCGACGTGCTGTGGAGCTGCACCACCTGCGGCGCCTGCGTCGAGGAATGCCCCGTCGACATCGAGCACGTGGACGCGATCGTGGACATGCGTCGCTACAAGGCGCAGATGGAGTCGAGCTTCCCGCCCGAGGCGGGCGCCATGCTGCGCAACATCGAAAACGCCGGCGACCCGTGGGGCGCAGGGCAGGGCAAGCGCATGGACTGGGCCGAAGGGCTCGAGGTCCAGGTCGTGAACGGCCAGATCCCCGACGACGTCGAGTACCTGTTCTGGGTGGGCTGCGCGGGTGCGCTGGAGGACCGGTCGAAGAAGGTCACCCGCACCGTCGCCGAACTCTTGACGGCCGCGAACGTGAAGTTCGCCGTGCTCGGCCAGCAGGAGTCCTGCACCGGTGACCCGGCCCGCCGCCTGGGCATGGAGTACCTGTTCCAGATGATGGCGCAGGCCAACATCGAGACGCTGAAGTCGGTGGGTGCGAAAAAGATCGTCGCGTGGTGCCCGCACTGCTTCAACACGCTGCGCAACGAGTACCCCGACTTCGACGGGCACTTCGAGGTCATCCACCACACGCAGCTCTTGTCCCAGCTCGTCAAGGACGGCCGCCTGGCGCCGCAGATCGACATCGACGCGACCGTCACCTACCACGACCCCTGCTACCTGGGCCGGCACAACGAGGTGTACGACCCGCCGCGCATGGTGGTCGACACCATCGTCGGCCTGGAGAAGGTCGAGATGACCCGCTGCCGCAACCACGGCTTCTGCTGTGGCGCGGGTGGCGCGCGCTTCTTCATGGAGGAAACGATCGGCAAGCGGGTCAACCACGAGCGCATCGACGAAGCGCTCGCGCTGAACCCCGACTTCGTCTCGACCGCCTGCCCGTTCTGCTTCGTGATGCTCGACGACGCGGTGAACGACCGCGTCGGCCAGGGCGCCATCGCGGAGGGCTCGGTCAAGGTCGTCGACGTGTCGCAGCTCCTCGCGCAGTCCCTGCTGCCCGTGGCCGCCGTCAACGGCCGACCGCTGGCACCGACCGCCGCCGCGCCGGTCGATGCCCCCGCGCCCGGCAGCGAAGGCCCCACGACCAGCGGCGGCGAGAGCCCCCCGCTCGATCACTAATCCCTAGGCGGTCAACCGGAATTTCTGTCGGCTCGGCTCAGGCAGGAGCCACGTGGCCGCGGCCGTATCAACAGAAACGGTCGGCAGTACCCCGGACTCAGCCACGTACATGCCGATCGCCTCGAGGAGCGCCTCCTGCAACTCCTCGATGGAGCGTCCGGACGCAAAGCAACCTGGCAGTTCGTCGACATGCGCCCACAGCCCATCCGAACCCTCGTCGCGCAGCCGGATCGTGTAGCTGACTTCTCGTGTCATGACCGCTCCTGCGCTCGCCAAACGCCGTGCTGATCGAGGCCTCTGAATCCCAGCCTGCCGAAGAATCATGGCTGTCAGCTCCCTACCGTAATCCTGGCCCTGGTGTCGCGGAAGCGTGATTGGCCTTCGACCAGCTTTCTCCATCTTGACCACGTGCTTGCCACCACGAGTCAGCGTCCAGCCGTCGGCTTCCAGCAATTGAATGGCCGAGCGCTGGCTCAGGACTCGCGGGATCTTCTGACGACTACCCACAACATGCTCCGGTCGGCGTGGTCGGAGCAGTGTGGAGTCACACAGCGGCGCGAGCGACAGCTTTTCCACAGGCGCCGGATCGTCTCCCGCTTGGCTGTTGATGCTGCACCGGCGGTAGGCTCCGTGGCCAGCGTTGCACCGACATCCAAGGAGCAGACCGAACATGGCTGGAGTTGAAGGTCGCGTCGTCGTGGTCACGGGCTCGGGCGGTGGCCTGGGCCGCCAGCACGCGCTGCTGTTCGCCGAGCGCGGCGCCAAGGTGGTCATCAACGACCTGGGCGGCTCGCGCGACGGGACCGGCGCCGGCAGCGAGATGGCCGACAACGTCGTCAAGGAGATCCAGGCGGCCGGCGGCGAGGCCGTGGCCAACTACGACAACGTCGCCACCCGCGAGGGCGCGGACGGGATCGTCAAGACGGCGATCGACGCCTTCGGCAAGATCGACGTGGTGGTGAACAACGCCGGCATCCTGCGCGACGTGACCTTCATCAAGATGGAGGACCCGCAGTGGGACGCCGTCGTGAAGGTGCACCTGTACGGCGCCTACAACGTCACGAAGGCCGCCTGGGCGCATATGCGCGAGCAGAACTTCGGCCGCGTGATCATGACCACCTCGACGTCGGGCCTGTTCGGCAACTTCGGCCAGTCCAACTACGGCGCGGCCAAGCTCGGCATGGTCGGCATGATGAACACGCTGGCCATGGAGGGACGCAAGTACAACATCCACGTCAACGCCATCGCCCCGATCGCGGCGACGCGCATGACCGAGGACATCCTGCCGGAACAGATGCTGCAGCAGTTCGACCCGGCCTTCGTGTCCCCGGCGGTGGTGCACCTGGCGAGCGAGGACTGCCAGGACACCGGGATCGTCGTCCTGGCGGGCGGCGGACAGTACGCCCGGGTCGCCTACTTCCAGAGCGCCGGCGTCCAGCTCTCCGAGGTGCCCTCGGTGGACGAGCTCGCCGGCAAGTGGGCGGAGATCACCGGCCTGGACGGCGCCAAGCCGGCCGGTCCCTTCTCCGCGCAGAGCTGACCTGCCGCCTTTTCCTCGCCTCGGGTGCGTTCCGGGACGCATGATGCCGTGAACGCACCCGACGAGAGGCAGTGACATGAGCCGACGCACGACCGGGTGGCGCGCGCCCGTCCTGGTCGCCGTCGCCACCACGGCCGCACCCGTCGCGGCGATCACCGGCCTCGGCTCGGTGCGCGACGGCGGCTCACCGCTGCTGTCGGTCGCCGCCGCTGCCGCCGGCTTGGCGCTGCTGACCTATCTCGTCCTGCGGCAGCGCCCCCTGCTGAGCACGGTGCTCGTCGCGGGAATCCTCGGTGGACTGGTGCTCGGCGCAGGCATCCGCCTGGCGATGTTCGTCGCCGCCGAGATGGGCGGCGGGGTGGAGCGCTCCGTCGACGGGACGATCGGGCTGATCGTGTTCGCCGCTCTTCCCGGCATCCCGCTCAGCGGCGTCGCGCTCGTGGTGCGGGTGTTCACGCCGCTCGGTGCACGCGGCATCGCCGTGCTGGTCACCGCGATCGGCGCCATCTTGCTGGCCGAGCCGGTACGCGACGAACTCTTCGCACGGGGCAACGGCTGGGTGAACATCGTCACGTTCCTGCTCGCGGCGGCGGCGGGCGGCGCGGTGATCGGCCGCGTGCAGCTCGCCGTCGAGGGCTGGTGGGACCGCCGCGAAGCCCGGCACGCACCGGCCGCGGAGCCCGCGACCAGCGCTCTGTAGCGGCTCTCGCCAGTTCCGGATACGCAGACGCAGTACGTACGCCAAATGGCGTAGGAAAAAACACCTATACGTGGGCGTACTAATGCCGTACCGTTCCTTTCGGACGGGGGCTGTCCGGTGGGAGGACGCTTGAGCGGGAGCGTACGTAGTCAGGCGGCGGAGGGGCTCGCATGAGCATGACCGTCGCGCAGTACAAGTGTCATCAACGGTCGGTGTGGTCCACAGGGGACTACGCCGCGATCGCCCGGCATCTCGAGGATGCGGCCGACGATCTCGTCCATCGCCTCGGCGTCATGCCCGGCATGCGCGTGCTCGACGTCGCGACAGGCACAGGCAACGCGGCGATCATGGCCGCCAAGGCCGGTGCCGAGGTGATCGGCATCGACCTGTGCCCCGAACTGTTCGACGACGCGCAGGGGCGAGCCGACGACCTGGGCCTGTCCGTCGAGTGGCGCGAGGCCGACGCCGAGGACTTGCCCTACCGCGATGCGGTGTTCGACCGGGTGATCTCGACCTTCGGCGTCGCCTTTGCCCCGCGCCATCGCCAGGCGGCACGCGAACTCGTCCGTGTCCTGCGTCCCAACGGTCGCTTCGGCGTGGCCAACTGGACGCCGGTCGGCATCGTCGGCTTGGTGTTCCGCGCCCTCGAGGCCGCGATGCCGCAGCCCGACGGCTACACCAAGCCGGCGTCGTGCTGGGGCGACGAGGCATACGTGCGCGAGCTGTTCGACGGGCTCGACGTAGAGCTGGAGTTCGCTCGGGGCTCGACGCCGTGGGTATTCGGGTCACCCGACGACTGCCTGTCGTTCATCGAGGAGGTCGCCGGGCCGGTCATCGCCGCGAAAGCCGCGCTGACCAACAGCGGCCGGTGGGAGCCGGCACGTCAGCAGATCCGTGACGGCCTGATCCCGATGGTGCGCGAGGACATCGGCGGCTGCTGGATCGACGCCGAATACCTCGTGGTCACGGGGCGCCGGCTGCGCTGACCAGCGCGCGCTCTATCCTGCGCGCGTGCTCTCCGACTTCTCCGCGGGCGTCCTGGCGGGCCTCGGCATCGCCGTGCCCGTCGGAGCGGTCGCCGTCCTGTTGATCGACCTCGGCGCGCGCCGGGGCTTCGTGCCCGCGTTCGCCGCCGGATCCGGCGCCGCGAGCGCCGACCTGCTGTATGCGAGCCTCGCTGCCTTCGCGGGTGCGCCGGTCGCCGCACGGCTGTCCCCCGCGGGACCGTTCCTGCGGATCGCCTCAGGCGTGGTGCTCATCGCCATCGCGCTCACAGGGTTGCGCCGTGCGCTGATCCCGGCCGTCCCGGCCACCGTCGATGCGAACCAGGCCGCGCGCCATCCGTCGTCGGCGCCGCGGACCTACCTGGCCTTTCTCGGCTTGACCTTGCTGAACCCGATGACGGTCGCCTACTTCGCGGCACTGGTGCTCGGAGGCGGCGCGAGCGGCGGCCGCCTGGCGGAACCCCAAGCCCGAGCGGCCTTCGTCGCGGGCGCCGGGCTGGCGAGCTGGTCGTGGCAGACCATGCTCGCCGCCTCGGGCGCGCTGCTGCACGGGCGCATCAGCCCACGCCAGCGGCGGCTCACCGGGCTCGTGGGCAACCTCGTCGTCCTGGCTTTCGCCGTCCGCATCCTCCTGTGAGGCCAGACCAGAACGGCCGCTATTCCTGGAGCACCGCGTGGTCGATCGCGCGCTGGGCGATCTCGGCCGTCGTCCACGGCAGATCGTTCCACTGCTTCGCGGAGAACATCCGCAGCTGATCGCCCGAGAACGGCGACGCCGGGTCGGTCGACTGCGCATACGTGACCAGCGTCCGCGCCTTGGGCCCGTTGTCGGTGAACGACACCGTCATGATGAAGCTCGAGCCGTGATAGACGTCGTTCCAGCCGCCCTTGCCGAGGAACGAGGCGATGTAGTTGAACACGCCTTCGACGTGCGGGCCGCCATGGACGGGGATGCGCTCCGCGCCGCGGTACTCGCCCTGGATGTCGCCCAGCTTGGCGGCCGGGTCGATCTCGAACTGGCGCAGTGACAGGACCGCGTCGGCGAACGCCGTGCGCACCTGCGGGTGCGCCACGTTCAGCGTGTTCGGCGTGTTCATGGGGTCCTGGGGGTTGAACGGCACGACCCAGGGGCCTCCGTTCACCGCGGCCGCCCGGCGCCAGAACTCCCGCCAGATGCCCGCCCCCACCGCGTCGAGGTTGTTCGTCTCGTTCCACTGCGCCAGCGCCTGGCACGCGGCCGTCACATCCACCTGCGCGCCGCCGGACGACGGCATCTGCGGCGACGCGGAGCACATCGTCACCGCGGCGTCGCGCGCCAGCTCGCCGGACATGTTGCGGTTGCTGAACAAGCGCTCGCCGAGCTGCTCCAGCTGCCAGCGGTCGCCCGGCAGGCCGTCCGCGCCCGCGAGGCGGTCCTCCATGATGTGCAGGCCCATGCGGGTGCGCAGGGACCGGGCGCTGCGCTCGTCGCCCACGATGCGGTCGTAGCCCTCGATGGGTTGGTGCGGGTTGGCGAGCCAGTAGCTGTCGTTGGAGTTGTGCACGTAGTCGCTGCGGATCAGGTCGGGCAGGTTCCCCGGTCCGAAGATTCCCGGCTGCACGGCGTCCGCGTCCGTCTTCCAGTCACACGCGCTCGTTGCACCGTTGAGCACCGGCAGGCCCGCGACGGCGAACGTCACCGCACCGACCTCGGTCGCGCACTGCGCCACCAGCTCGTTCGGCACGTTCGGCACCACCGACTGGTCGGCGTAGTACGCGTTGCCCGCGCTGTCGGCGGCCATCGTGTTCACCCACGGGATGGCCTGCCAGTACTCCTGCGCGGCCTTCAGCTCGTGCACGGAGCGCGCCTTGTTCATCGCCAGGAACTGGTCGACGGTGCGGAAGTTCACGGCGTTCGCGTCGCGAATCGCGTACCCCTTCGCGGGGTTCCACTGCAGGAACGCCGCCGGGTACTCGACCATCGGGCCGTAGTGGCTGTACCAGATCGTCGTCGTGCGCGGCTCGAGCGTCCCGTCGGCCTTGCGGGCCTGCACGGTCACGGTGTGCGGCGTCAGCGACCGCACCTCGCCGTCGAAGATGTACTTGGTCGGCTGGTTCGGCACGAGCTGCAGTTCGTACGGCGTGAAGCGGTACGCGGTCGAGACCGTGTGACTCCAGCCGACGTGCGCGTTGTGGCCGATCAGCACGCCGGGCGCACCGAACAGCGCGGCGCCCGAGACGTCCAGCTCGCCGGGGATCGTCAGGTGCATCTGGTGGAAGCGCTCGGGCCCCTGCCAGGGGAAGTGCGGGTTGCCCAACACCATGCCCTTGCCGTTGGCGGTGCCATCACGCCCGATGCCGTAGGCGTTGGAGCCAATGCCCAGCGTTTCGCTGCTGGGCAGCGACTTGGGGTCGAACGCGGTCGCCGACGGCGGCGCCGGAACCGGAGCGGTGGACGCCGGGGGCTTCGCGTCGATGATCGCGTTGGTGAAGAAGAACGAACTGGCCAGCAAGGTCAGCTGGTAGAAGCGGCGCAGCATGTCGATCTCGCTGATGGGCCGCACCCACGCCTTGCCCTCGCAGGGCGTCCCCGCCGTGCCGTTGTCAGCCAGCCAGCGGTTGTATCCGGCCGCGTAGCCCTTGACCAAGCCACGCAGGTCGTCGGACATGCCCAGCGGCGGTGCCTGGGCGTAGCCCGCCTCCACCACGCCGCGGTCCTTGATGTCCTGGAAGAACCAGTCACTCTTGAGGTTCGTGGTGATCAGGCCGTTGCCCCAGGAGCGGTACTGCGCGTCCGGGCCGAACCACTTCGATCGTTCCGCGTTGACCGTCACGAACTCCTCTGCCAGCTGGCAGAGGTTGTCCTTGGCGAACGCGTAGCCGTAGCCGTAGCCCAGGCCCGGGTAGTCCGGCGCCGTGACGTGCGGCACGCCATGGCCCGTCCAGGTGACGCGCGCCTGGAATTCCGGCTGGTCGGCACGCGCGGCGAGCGGCACCACCAGCGGCAGGACGAGCGCGAGCAGGGCGAGGCGGATACCGATGCGACGGTTCATCAGGGGCTCCTCAGCGAAAAACGGCCGGCGCCTGGAACGTTCGCCACCGCGACCCGGGATCCCTGCCCCGAACCCGAGCTAGTCGAGGGTGAGCGCGTAGCCCTCGGCGCGAACGCCCGGCGCGGGCTCGTGGTCCAGGCCCCGGTTGCGCTGGAAGCCGAGTTCCTCGCACAGGTCGCGCGCGGACTCCATCTCCTGGATGACGGTGGTGATGACGCGCAACACCTTGGCGTCGCGCGCCCAGCCGATCACGTGCTCCAGCAGCGCGCGCCCCACCCCGGTGCTCTGCTCGGCCGGTGGCACCGCGAGCAGCCGCACGCCGTAGGAGCCCGCCTGCGCCCCGCGCCAGTCCGTGTACACGGTGACGGAGCCGACCAGGCGCCCGTCGCGCTCGGCTACCAGCAGGCGCGCGTCGCTGAGCCGCCCGCGCACGTTGGCGATGTCCTGGGCGAACATCGACCACGCGTCGGGCGCCATGCGTGCCGCGTACTCGGCGTAGGCGTCCACGATCAGCGACGCGACGATGTCCAACTCGTCGTCGCGTGCCTCGCGGATCGTCAACTCGCCCTCGGCCATGAGCCGACACCCTACCCAAGACCACGGGCGTCAGCCCGGGCCAACCGTGCACGACGGCGACCCGCCGGGCTGGTTGGGGGACTCCCCGCCGTGGTAGGACTGCGTTGTTGTCCCACCTGCGGCATGGGAGCGACATGGACCAGCCACGCCAGGAAGCGGTCCCCGACGGCCTGATGGTCGTCGGCGAGGAGTTGCCGCCACCCAGCGAGGTCAACGATCTGTTGGTCGGTGCGAGTGCCGTCGTGGCGTTCGTGGGAGCGGCCACCTTCGGCCTCGGGCTGGCGCTGCGGCTGCCCATCCACGTGTACGGCGGCGGGCTCGCGCTGTCGCTTCTGGCCCTGGCGATCGGCGTCCGCCGGTATTTCGCGGCGGCCTATCCCGACATCGAGGCGGTCGAGCCGCGCGACCTGCCCGACAGCGGCCACGCGCCGATGACCGACGTGGAACAGGCCCGCCCGCCCGCGTTGCCGCGCCGCCTGCTGCTCGCGGCGGCAGGGGCGCTGGGACTGTCCTTTGTCGTCCCGGTCTCCTCGCTCGGCCCCGCTCCGGGCAACGCGCTGCGCCGCACCGCGTGGGCACCCGGCGTCCGCCTGGTGACCACCGACGGGAGACCACTACGACCGGGCGACGTGGTCGCGGGCGGGGTGGCCACGGTCTGGCCAGAGGGATCCGTCCACGCCGAAGACGCCTCGGTGGTCCTGGTGCGCCTCAGCGGGCAGCCGCCGCGTCCACCGACCAACCTCGACTGGGTGGTCAACGGGCAGCTCGTCGCCTACTCCAAGGTCTGCACACACGCGGGCTGCCCGGTAGGGCTGTTCCGCGAACGCGACAACGCGCTGTTCTGCCCCTGCCACCAGTCGACCTTCGACGCGTCGAGCGGCGCCCGTCCCACGTTCGGGCCCGCCGCCCGCGCTCTGCCGCAGTTGCCGCTCGGCCTGGACCCCGACGGCTACCTGATCGCGCTGAGCGATTTCACCGAGCAGATCGGGCCGGCGTTCGGATGAGCATCTCGGCGGCGAGCATGCGTGCGCTGTGCGGCTGGCTGGCCGTGCTGGCGACCGGGTTGGCGCTGGCCGCGGTGACGGCGCCGTCGGCCACGGCCCAGCCCGACTCGGCCGGGTCCGCTGTGGCGATCCAGGGCGCCGACGTCTACACCTCGCGCTGCGCGAACTGCCACGGCGCCTCGGGGCAGGGCGGGACCACGGCAACCGGCGTGCGCGCCCCGCGCCTGCGGCGCGTGCCGATCGCGCTCGTCGACCTGGTCCTGCGCACCCGGCGCATGCCGCCCGGCGACGCGAACGTCGACACCCGCACCGAGCATGCGG
>Ga0299913_10000849_pt1 | contig 20867 bp, 19 predicted proteins | sample RVTome_9_FD_201360 | JGI IMG/M metagenome (GOLD analysis project Ga0299913, IMG submission 201360) | Soil microbial communities from uranium-contaminated site in the Upper Colorado River Basin, Wyoming, United States - RVT155D38 (version 2) ... | reverse complement strand
GCAGGTGCGCGGCCCGCTCGAAGTCCTGCGCGTCGATCGCCGACTCCTTGTCGCGACGGACGCCCGCGATCTTCTCGTCGAACTCGCGCAGGTCCGGCGGAGCGGTCATCCGGCGGATCCGCATCCTGGCGCCGGCCTCGTCGATCAGGTCGATCGCCTTGTCGGGCAGGAAGCGGTCGTTGATGTAGCGGTCGGCCAGCGTGGCGGCCGCGACCAGCGCGGTGTCGGTGATCGACACCCGGTGGTGCGCCTCGTAGCGGTCGCGCAGGCCCTTGAGGATCTCGATGGTGTGCGCCACCGTCGGCTCGCCGACCTGGATCGGCTGGAAGCGGCGCTCGAGCGCCGGGTCCTTCTCGACGTACTTGCGGTACTCGTCGAGCGTGGTGGCACCGATGGTCTGCAGCTCGCCGCGGGCCAGCATGGGCTTGAGGATGCTGGCGGCGTCGATCGCGCCCTCGGCGGCGCCCGCACCGACGAGCGTGTGGATCTCGTCGATGAACAGGATGATGTCGCCGCGGGTGCGGATCTCCTTGAGCACCTTCTTCAGCCGCTCTTCGAAGTCACCGCGGTAGCGCGAGCCGGCGACGAGCGAGCCGAGGTCCAGCGTGTAGAGCTGCTTGTCCTTGAGCGTCTCGGGCACCTCGCCCTTGACGACCATCTGGGCGAGGCCCTCGACGACGGCGGTCTTGCCGACGCCCGGCTCGCCGATCAGCACGGGGTTGTTCTTGGTCCTCCTGCTGAGGACCTGCATGACCCGCTCGATCTCCTTGGTGCGGCCGATGACCGGGTCGAGCTTGCCCTCACGCGCCTGCTGGGTGAGGTTGCGCCCGAACTGGTCGAGGACGAGCGAGGAGGACGGGGTGCCCTCGCCGCGGCCGCCGGACTCGGCCGGCTCCTTGCCCTGGTAGCCGGACAGCAGCTGCAGTACCTGCTGGCGAACCCGGTTCAGGTCGGCGCCCAGCTTGACCAGCACCTGTGCGGCGACGCCCTCGCCCTCGCGGATGAGGCCGAGCAGGATGTGCTCGGTGCCGATGTAGTTGTGGCCGAGCTGCAGCGCCTCGCGCAGCGACAGCTCGAGCACCTTCTTGGCCCTCGGCGTGAACGGAATGTGACCGGACGGGGCCTGCTGGCCCTGACCGATGATCTCTTCGACCTGCTGGCGGACACCCTCGAGTGCGATGCCGAGCGACTCCAGCGCCTTCGCGGCGACGCCCTCGCCCTCGTGGATGAGCCCGAGCAGGATGTGCTCGGTGCCGATGTAGTTGTGGTTCAGCATCCTGGCCTCTTCCTGGGCCAGCACGACTACCCGCCTCGCGCGGTCGGTGAACCTCTCGAACATGTCCTACTCCCTGACTGCTGCGTTGGCGGTGGCCTGTTGGGTCGCCCGCGCCCTGATGCGCGGTCGGTCCGGTTGCCGTTGCCTACGACCACTGTAGTGGCCGGACCGTGAACGCTGCGTGCCCTCAACCTTGGGGCACGAGTGGGGTAACGCGCTTCGTTGTGGCCAGATTCCGCAAGAACCAATCAGTCAGCTCTGGGCGAACACCACTGGAATACCGCTCGACAGGGTGACGCGGACGGTGCTGGGCCCACCATCCAGGTTGAAGTAAGGTTAGGCAAGCCTTGGTATCGCCTGGAAGGAGCGAGCGTGACGACAGCCGCCGCGCCCGCCCTGGCTCCGTCGCTCGCCGCGCTGGATGCCGCGGTGTCCTGGTGCTCGTTCAGGCTCGGCATGCCGCCGCGAGGGGTGGCGGCATGCCCGGCCCGTCCGGGGGCTCGACCGGCCGGGGAAACCGGTGGCTGGATCCGCTGCTCCGATGCGCTCGCCGTCCCTGCGTTCTTCCCGCGCTGGCAGGAGGAACTGCGCGCGCGCATGGCGCAGGCCTACGCGACCGTGCCGCCGGTGACCCCGGCCGGCTACGTCATGGGCTGGTACGCGGGGATGTTCGGCTACCTCGGCGGCACGCTGTTCCACCTGCACCGGCGGGTGCCGTCGCTGGCGCCGGAGCACCTGGCGTTCCGGCTCGACCCGGTGCAGCGGCGGCCGGTCGAGGTGGCGCTGCTCGACGACGCCTTCGGCTGCCTGCCGGCGGATCCGGCGGCAGGCGCGGCCGCCGCCACCGTGCTGCCGGACGACTCGGCGCTGGCCGCGGCGCTGCGCGCGGAGGTCGCGGCGCACGGCGAGCGGTTCGTGGCGGCGTACCGGGCCAGCTCCCGGTTCGGCCCGCACACGCTGTGGGGTGCGGTCACCGACGCGCTCGACCGCGGGGTGTGGCACGCCGCGCACCAGCGCGGTGACGACGCAGCCGGCGCGTCCGACGCCGCGCTCGTGCTGCCCCGCCGGCTACCGCCGTTCACCTCCGGGTCGACCATCCGCGCGGAGGGCGGGCGGTGGACGCGCACCAGGCAGAGCTGCTGCTTCTACTACAAGCTGCCCGGGGTCCAGTCCCCATGCTCCACGTGCCCGCGGCTGGCCCACCGCCGATGCCCCAACGGCGGCGGCCTCAACGCTGACGGCAGCCCCTAACGTCGACACGCACGACCTACCGGGACCACGAGCGGGCCGCCCGCGACCGGGTCCGTGGTCACCACGGCGTCCAGCTCGAAGACGTCGCGCAGCAGTTGCACGGTGAGCACGTCGGCCGGCGGGCCGCTGGCCACGATCCGCCCGCCGCGCATGGCCACCAACCGGTGTGCGTAGCGGGCCGCCAGGTTCAGGTCGTGCAGCACCATGACGACCGTGCGGCCGGCCTCGGCGTGCAGCCGCCGGACCAGGTCCAGCACCTCCACCTGGTGCGCGAGGTCCAGGTGCGTGGTCGGCTCGTCGAGCAGCAGCACGTCGGTGCCCTGCGCCAGCGCCATGGAGATCCACGCCCGCTGGCGCTGCCCGCCGGGCAGCTCGTCGAGGCCGCGGCCGGCCAGCTCGGTCATGCCCGTCCAGCCGAGCGCCTCGGCCACCGCCTCCTCGTCGGCCGGCGACCACTGCCGGTACCACGCCTGGTGCGGGTAGCGGCCGCGGGCCACGAGGTCGGCGACCGTGAGCCCCTCCGGCGCGCTCGGCGACTGCGGCAGCACGCCGAGCACCCTGGCCACCGCTCGGGTGGGCAGCTTGTCGATGCGCCGGACGCGACCTTCGTCGACGCGGCGTTCTCCATCGACACGCCGATCGTCGGTTTCGTCGACTACTCGGGCAGCGGCGCGTCGTTGCCCGACTACCTCGGCGACTTCCGCGACTCGCTGGGCAAGGACGCGGTGTCCGTCGGCACGCTCTCCGAACCGAGCCTGGAGAAGATCGCGCGGCTGAAGCCGGACCTGATCATCTCGGCCAAGGTGCGCCACGAGGCGATCCACGGCGAGCTCAGCAAGATCGCCAAGGCGGTCTTCAGCGACACCACGAGCGCGACCTGGAAGCAGAACGTGGAGCTGCTGGCCGAGGCGGTCGGCAAGGAGGACCTGGCGCGCACCCGCCTCACCGAGTACCAGCAGCGGGCAGCCAAGATCGGCGACGCGGTCCGCGCGGCGAGCGGCAAGAACCCCGTGGTGTCGGTGGTGCGTTTCGTCGACGGTCCCACGCGGCTGTACCAGAAGCTGAGCTTCTCGGGCATCGTCCTCGCCGACGCCGGGTTCGACCGGCCGGCCTCGCAGCAGACGAGCGAGCCGAACAAGATCGCCGTGGAGATCAGCGAGGAGCGCATTCCCGACGCGGACGCCGACCACATCTTCATCACGGTCTATGCGGACGGTAAGGGCGAGTCCGCAGCGGCCAAGCAGAAGTTCGCGGCGAACCCGCTGTGGTCGCGGCTCGCGGGCACCACCCACGAGGCCAGCGACACCACCTGGATGACCGCAGTCGGACTACCGGGTGCCCACGCGATCCTGGACGATCTGGCGGCCGCGTTTGGCGTTCCGCCGGGCCGCTAGGCGGACCTGTATGCAGCAAACGGCCCCGGGCGGACGTCCGGGGCCGTTGTGCAGTAAGGGTTCTCAGTTGTCCTTGTGGTAGGACTCGAGCACCTCAGCCGGGATACGTCCGCGGTCGGACACCTTCATCCCGCGCTTGCGAGCCCATTCACGGATCGCAGCGTTCTGCTCACGATCCACGCCTGGCCGCGCCCCACCAGCGGCACGGGCGCCGCTCCGGCGACGCCCGCCAACCCGCCGCGCGTGCGACACGAATCCGGCGAGCGCATCACGCAACTTCGCCGCATTCGGCTCGGACAGGTCAATCTCGTAGGAAACGCCGTCGAGGCCGAACTCAACGGTCTGGTCCGCTTCCGACCCGTCGAGGTCATCCACGAGGGTAACGATGGTCTGCTGCGCCATGAGCGCTGTCCTCCTAGGGAGCCGGTGAACGGCGATTAGTTCGCTGCCGCCTAATAGTAACCAGCACAGTAGCGCATTGCACCAGCGACTCGCACATCACTGACCAGCGGTCATTCTGGGCGGACGAGCGGGAACAACACGGTCTCCCTGATGCCCAATCCGGTGAGGACCATGAGCAGGCGGTCAACACCCATTCCCATGCCACCCGAAGGGGGCATGCCATATTCCAGCGCCCGGAGGAAGTCCTCGTCCAACTGCATCGCCTCGGCGTCACCACGCGCCGCGAGCAGCGACTGTGCAGTCAGCCGATCGCGTTGCGCCACCGGATCGACCAGCTCGGAGTACGCGGTGGCGACCTCGACGCCGCGTATGTAGAGGTCCCACTTCTCGGCCATATCCTTCTGCGCACGGTGTTCCCGGGTCAGCGGAGACGTGTCCAGAGGGAAGTCTCGGACGAACGTGGGAGCGTTCAACTTGTCGCCGACGAGGTGCTCCCACAGCTCTTCGACCAGCTTGCCGGGGCCGTGTGCCGGTTCGACTTCGAGCCCGATCCGTTCGGCGTGCGCACGAAGTTCCACGACCTCCGTGTCAGGGCCGATCGGCTCACCAAGCGCCTCCGAAAGCGAGCCGTAGATGGTTAGGGCATCCCATTCCCCGGATAGGTCGTACTCACTGCCATCGGCGAGCGTGACGACGAGTGAACCCACCGTGTTGAGCGCGGCCTCCTGGATGAGTTCCCTGGTCAGCACGGCCTGGGTGTCGTAGCTGCCGTACGCCTCGTACACCTCGAGCATCGAGAACTCGGGAGAGTGAGTCGAGTCACTCCCCTCGTTGCGGAACACCCGGTTGAGCTCGAAGACGCGGTTGATACCACCGACCACACACCGCTTCAGGAACAGCTCCGGTGCGATACGAAGGTACAGGTCCATGTCCAACGCGTTCGAGTGCGTCACGAACGGCCGCGCGGCCGCACCACCGTGTAGCGTTTGCAGGATCGGAGTCTCGACCTCAAGGTATCCGCGCCGGTGCAGCGAGTCGCGAAGGGAGCGCACTGCAGCCGACCGGATTCGCACCGTGTCGCTCGCCCTGGAACGCAGGATCAGGTCGGCGTAGCGCTGCCGTACCCTCGTTTCTTCCGAGAGTTCCTTGTGCGCCACCGGAAGCGGGCGCAATGCCTTGCTGGCAATCCGCCATTCCGCGGCTAGAACCGACAGCTCGCCTCGCCTGGAGGTGATCACTTCACCGTCGATCGACACGTGGTCGCCGAGGTCCACATCGGACTTCCACGCTGCGAGCGACTCTTCGCCGACCTTGTCCAGGCTCAGCATCACCTGCAATTGGGCACCAGACGCGCCGCCCTCCTGCAAGGTGGCAAAGCACAACTTGCCGGTGTTGCGCATGAACATCACCCGGCCGGCAACGGATACCCTGTCGCCCGTCGCGGTGTCGGCAGGCATATCCAGATACGCCTGCCGCACCTCGGCGAGCGTGTGCGTTCTCGGCACGGTGACCGGATACGGCTGTACTCCGGCGGCCAGCAGCCGTGCCCGCTTGTCCCGCCGGACCCTGATCTGCTCCGGAAGATCCTGCGGCGGCTCGCTCGTAGTCACCCCCAGACTTTATATTTCCGGCGTGTCCGCCGTTTGGTGCGGGTGTGTCCGCCGGTTCGTAAGCGCGTGTCCGCCGCTTCGTGCGACCGTGTCCGGCGTTCGGTAAGGCCGTGTCCGTCGTTTGGTAAGCGCGTGTCCGGCGTTTGGCGCGACGGTGTCCGGCGCTCGGCATGTCTGTGCCGTGGCGGGTAGCGTGCCGCCCGTGGATGACGCCGACCTGAAGGCCCGTCGCGCCTCCTCGTTCGGAGCCGCCGCGCGGTCCTACGCGGAGCACCGTCCGCACTACCCGGACGCGGCCGTGGAATGGGCGCTGGAGCCACTGCGCTCGCGCCGGATCGTCCGGGTGCTCGATCTTGGTGCTGGCACCGGCCGGATCACCGAGGCGCTGCAGCGCGCCGAAGTCGACGTGATCGCCGTGGAGCCGGATCCACAGATGCGCGCCGCCATGCTCGAGCGCGTGTTCGGCGTCGCGGCGCTCGCCGGCACGGCGGAGGACATCCCGCTGCCCGACGAGCGGGTCGACGCGGTGGTCGTCGGGCAGGCGTTCCACTGGTTCGATCACGAGCGGGCGCACCCCGAAATCGCCCGCGTGCTCAAGCCCGGCGGCGTGCTGGCTGCCATGTGGAACACCGACGACCTGCGGGTGCCGTGGGTGGCGGAGTACGCCAAACGGGCCGGCTTCGGCCCTCGCGCGCATGGCAACACCGCCGAGCCGGACTCGCTGCTGGCGGACCATCCGGCGTTCGAGCCCGTGCAGTGGCACAGCTTCGACCACGCACACCGGCGGACGGCGGAATCGCTCGTGGAGACGGTGGCCACGTACTCGGCCGTCCTGGTGCTGCCGGAGGCGGAGCGGTCGGCGCGGCTGCGGTCGGTGCGGGAGTACCTGGAGTCGCAACCGGAGACGGCCCAGGGCGAGTTCGACCTGCCGTTGGTGACCAGGGTGGGCCGGGCCATCCGCCGCTGAATGTGTCGAAACGGCGGACACGGTCGCACGAAGCGGCGGACACGCGCTTACCGAACGGCGGACACGGGCTTACCGAACGGCGGACACGCGCTTACGGAGCGGCGGACACGCCGGGTGGGTGGTGGGGTTAGCGGATGTTGCGTTCGTAGACGAGGCGTAGGCCGACCAGGGTTAGGTCGGGCGCGTGGTGCTCCAGGGTTGCGGACTCGGCGAGCACGAGGGGCGCGAGGCCGCCGGTGGCGATGACGGCGACGCGCTGGTCGCTGCCGCCGGTCAGCTCGTGGACTATGCGCCGCACCAGCCCGTCCACCTGGCCGGCGAAGCCGTACAGCAGCCCGGACTGCAACGCCTCGACGGTGGTCTTGCCGATGACCGACCGCGGCCGCACCAGTTCCACCTTGCGCAGCGCCGCGGCACGGGCGGCCAGCGCGTCGACGGAGATCTCGATGCCGGGAGCCAGCGCGCCGCCGAGGAATTCGCCGCGCGCGCTCACCACGTCGAAGTTGGTCGAGGTGCCGAAGTCGACCACGATCGCCGGCCCGCCGTACAAGGTGTGCGCGGCCAGGGCGTTGACGATCCGGTCGGCGCCGACCTCCCTGGGGTTGTCGTAGAGCAGCGGCACGCCGGTGCGCACGCCCGGCTCGACGATCACGCGCGGGCGGTCGCCCCAGTAGCGCTCGAACATCACCCGCAGCTCGCGCAGCACGGCCGGCACGGTGGACAGCGCGCACAACCCGGTGATCTCGCCGGCGAGCGGGCCGAGCAGCCCGCGCATGGTGAGGGCCAGCTCGTCGGCGGTTGCCCTGGCGTCGGTGTGCATGCGCCAGCCGCGCACCAGGTCCTGGCCGTCGAACAGGCCGAGGACGATGTTGGTGTTGCCGACGTCGACGGTGAGCAGCACTCGTCAGGCCTCGGCCTGGATGAGCGCGTCGAGGCGTGCGGCATCGTCGGTCTCGGCCGTCTGCGCGACGCCGGCCGGGGCGGAGCCGCCGGACACAGCGCCCGGCACAGCGCCGCCACCGGACACAGCGCCCGGCATGGCGGCGCCGCCGGACCCCGCAGCCGCGCCGGGCACTGCGGCGGCGCCGGACGCGGCGGTGCCACCGGAGACAGCCGAGCCACTGGTGAGGCCGGAGCCGGGCGGCGCGGACGCGGGGTCGCCGCCGAGCTCGACCGGCCGGTTGTCGCCGTCCACGAAGACGACCCTTGGCCGGTACGACCTGGCCTGCGACTCGTCCATGGTGGCGTACGAGATCAGGATCACCAGGTCGCCCTTGTCGACGAGGTGCGCCGCGGCGCCGTTGATCCCGATCACGCCGCTGCCGCGGTCGCCGGGGATGACGTAGGTCTCCAGGCGCGCGCCGTTGGTCACGTCGACGACGGCGACCTGCTCGCCGGCCAGCAGGTCGGCGGCGTCCATCAGGTCCTGGTCGACGGTGACGGAGCCGACGTAGTTCAGGTCGGCCTGCGTCACGGTCGCCCTGTGGATCTTGGACTTCAGCATCGTGCGAAGCATCAGCTTGTCTCCCTTCGGGAGACCCGCGGGTGGGCGTCGTCGCCACCCGCGAGTCCTGGCCGCGTAGTGATGAGCGCGGTGGCCCCGCCAGGTGATTCCCCATCGGCGGTGGCGTCCGTCACATGATCGGCAGCCAGTATTACCGCAGCATTGTCGATCAGCCTCGTTGAACCCACCCTGGCGGCGACGAGCAGCCGAGCTTCTCCGTGCTGGGAGGCCGGTCCGAGGTCCGGCGCGCGCAGCGCGAGGTAGTCGGGGGTGATGGCCGGCTCGGCGTCGAGCACCGCCTGGGCTGCCTGGAGGGCGGCGGCCGCGCCGCTTCGTGCCGCATGCGCCCCTGCGGTGAGGGCGGCGGAGAGCGCGAGCGCCGACCGTCGCTGCTGCGGCGTCAGGTAGCTGTTGCGGGAGGACAGCGCGAGGCCGTCCTCGTCGCGCACGGTGGGGATGCCGACCACCCGCACGTCGAAGTCCAGCGCGCGGACCATCCGCCTGATCAGCACCAGCTGCTGGTAGTCCTTCTCGCCGAAGAACGCCAGGTCCGGGCCGACGACCTGGAACAGCTTGGCCACCACGGTGAGCACGCCGTCGAAGTGCCCAGGGCGGACCACACCCTCCAGCTCGCTGCCCAACTGTCCAGAGTGGACGATCACGTCGTTGGCGCGGTCCGGGTACATGTCCGCGACGGTCGGCGCGAAGATCAGCTCCACGCCCGCAGCGCGGCACACTTCGAGATCGGCCTCCATCGTGCGCGGGTAGCGGTCGAGGTCCTCGTTCCGCCCGAACTGCAGGGGGTTCACGAAGATCGACACGACGGTCACCGTGTTCGCGACGCGGCGCGCGCGGCCGATCAGCTCGCGGTGCCCGCGGTGCAGCGCGCCCATCGTCGGCACCAGCACGATGCGCCGCCCGGTCGCCCGCAGTGCCCTCGTGACGGCGCGCAGCTCCGATGGTCCACTGTGGACGGTCAGCTCACCGGCGGTGAAGCCCGTCACCGGTCCGCCCCTTCGTTCCTGGACAGCACGGCGTGCAGGGCCTCGGCCTCGACCGCGGCGAGCAGCCCGGCGGCCTCGGCCCTGGCCACCGTGCGGGCGGCCATCGCGCGGTACGCGTCACCGAGCTCGGGCACCCGCTCGGCGAGCACCCGCAGGTGCGCCCGCACGGTCTCGGCGTCGCCACGGGCCACCGGGCCGGTCAGCGCCCGATCGCCGTGGCGCAGCGCGTTGTCCAGCGCGACCGAGAGGAGCGGGCCAAGCACGCGCTCCGCGGGGCCGATGCCGGCGACGCGCAGCACGTCGGCGGCGTCGCGCACCAGCACCGCGAGGTGGTTGGCGCCGTGCGCGAGCGCGGCGTGGTAGAGCGGCCGCTCGTGCTCCGGCACCCGCACCGGCTCCGCGCCCATCTCGACCACGAGCGCCTCGCCGACGCTCCAGCCGGGCTCGTCCGCGGCCGTGACCCCGAAGCTGCACGCGGTCAGCCTGGCCACGTCCTCGGTGCGGCCGGTGAAGGTCATCACCGGGTGCAGCGCGAGCGGCAGCACGCCCCGCTCGGACGCCGGCGCCAGCACCGACACCCCGTGCGCGCCGCAGGTGTGCGCGACGATCTGGCCCGCCCGGAACGCGCCCGCCGCGGCAAGCCCGCGGACCAGGCCCGGCAGCGCGTCGTCGGGCACCGCGAGCAGCACCAGGTCGGCGCGGCGCACCACCTCGTCCGGCGACAGCAACGGCACTTCCGGCAGCAGTTCCTCGGCGCGCCGGACCGACCGGTCCGACACCCCGGAGGCCGCCACCACCACGTGACCGGCGACCGCGAGCGCCGCCCCGAGCACGGCGCCGACCCGGCCGGCCGACACCACGCCGACCCCCAGCCGGGCCGGGCGACCGGGCAGCGGAACGTCGGCGGTCATGGTCGCGAAGGGTAATGGCCGCAAATCGACGTGCAGACATCGAGGTGAGCAGGTTCACCGGGCGCGAACGGCCGGCGGCGCGCCGCCAGTCGGCCGCCGGCGGCGCGCTACCCGGCCGGCGACGGCTCGCTGTCCGTCAGACGAAAACGGCTGGCGGATCTTTGGCCGCAGCCGATAGCGTCGTGCCATGGCTTGACGTAGCTCACCTTTCCTCCCGCCGCGCGCGCTGGACGTGCGCGGCATCGGTCTGCGGTTCGCCGCATTCTCCGGGCTCGACGACCTGGTGCCGTTCTACGGGCTGTACACGGTGCTGTTCGTCGACACCGGGCTCTCGGGGCCGCAGATCGCCTCGCTGTTCGTGCTCTGGTCGCTGACCTCGCTCGCGCTGGAGGTGCCGTCCGGCGCGCTCGCCGACGTGGTGTCGCGGCGCGGCCTGCTGGCCGTCGCGGCGTTGCTGCGCGGCCTCGGCTTTGCGCTGTGGACGTTCACACCGAGCTACCCCGCGTTCGCCGCCGGCTTCGCGCTGTGGGGCATGGGCGGCGCGATGACCTCCGGCACGCTGCAGGCGCTCGTGCACGACGAGTTGGTCGCGGTGCACGCCGACGGCGCCTACCAGCGGCTGCTGGCCCGCGCCGAGACCACCGGGCTGGTCTGTGTCGCGCTCGGCACGGCGTCCGCGGTGCCGCTGCACGCCTTTGGCGGGTACCTGGCCGTCGGGCTGGCCAGCGTGGTCGCGAGCGTGCTGACGGCGGCCGTCGCGCTGTCCTTCCCCAAGCGGCCGCGCGTGGTGCACGTCGAAGGACCGGTGGGCCGTATCTCCCTCCACCGGCCGGGGCGCCGCCGCGCGTGGCTGGCCATGCTGCGCTCCGGGGTGCGCGAGGCGGCCGGCGTGCGGTCCGTGCGCCGGCTGGTGCTGCTCGCCGCGCTGCTGCCGGGCATGACGGCCCTCGACGAGTTCTTCCCGCTGGTGGCCATCGACCTCGGCGCACCGACCACGCTGGTGCCGCTGCTCGTGCTGCTGCCGATGCTCGGCCAGGTGATCGGTGGGGCGAGCGCCGAGCGGCAGCGCAGCGGGGTGGCGGTCGCGGTGGTGGTGGCCGCCGCCGGGGTGTTGATCGCCGGCGGCGCCGTCAGCGGGTCGGTGTGGTGGGGGTTCGCGGCCATCGCCGTCGGCTACGGCGCGCTGCAGCACGCGATCGTGGTGACGGAGGCGCGGCTGCAGGCGGCCGTGCAGGGTCCGGCGCGCGCCACCGTGACCTCCGTGGCCGGGCTGGGGTCCGACGTGGCCGCGATGTCGCTGTACGGCGCGTGGGCGGTGGCCGTGGGGCCGTTCGGCCATGGCGGTGCGGTGGCGATGGTGGCCGCGCCGCTGCTGGTCGTCGGCGTGCTGGTGCTGCTGTGGCTGCCGGCGCGCTGGTCGCACGATGGCGAATGATCGTGACGGCGGCCTGGTCGTCGAGCGGGCTCGCCCTTCGGCGCGCGCTGAACGTCGATACGGATGCGTGTCGACGTCTTGGGGCGCGCAGAACGTCGATACGGATGCGAGTCGCCCTTTCGGGCGCGCGCCGCCCGGTCGTCAGGGGCGAGGTGGTTGGCGCAGGGCGCCGGGGCTTGGCGGCTGCCAGTTGGGCGGTGCGCCGGTGGGTTGTGGGTGCCGGGTGGGTGGGCCGGCGGGGGGAGGTTGCCAGCCGGGGGGTGGCTGGGGCCACGCGGCGCGAAGGGCGCCCGGGCGGGCCACCGCGTGGGCGCGGGCCGAGATCAGCGATGTGACCAGCTCGTGGTGCCACTGGGCGGCGGACGCGCCGGCGGTGCCGCGGGCCATTCTGGCGCGCAGGAAGGCCAGTTCGGTGACGGCGGCCTGGTACGCGGCGACGGCCTTGGCCGCCTCGCTGCCGGTCTGCCGCCGCACCGCGGCGCGCCAACCGCGGCGCCCGGCGAGGCTCGCCAGCAGCGGCACTTCGCTCGGCGCGATCCAGCCGACGCTGGCGAACACCGGCAGCTCGGCGGCCACCACCCGCTGCTCCCGGCGCCGTTGCCAGAAGACCAGCACGACCATGCCGATGAACAGCGGCACCATGACCACGAAGTAGACGAGGATGAAGCCGAGGCCGCCGCCGATCGTCGCCGACCCGTTCCACAGGGCGTGCAGGCCGACCGAGCCGAGAAAGCCGCCGAGCGGCGCCAGTACCCGCACGGCCCCGCTGCGGCTGTTCACCGCGATGCCGAGGCCGATGCCCGTCATGGCCGTGAACAGCGGATGCGCGAACGGCGAGAGCAGGCCGCGCAGCACGAACACCATCACCACTCCGGCGCCGGTTCCGGTGCCGGCGACGAGGCCGTCCTCGGCGAAGGCGCGGCCGAAGTACAGGATGTTCTCGGTGAACGCGAAGCCGGCCGCGGCGAGCCCGGCGTAGACGATGCCGTCCACCACGCCGTCGAACTCGCGGCGCCGCACCCACACCAGGCCGAACAGGAACGCGGCCTTCATGCCCTCCTCCGCCAGCGGCGCGGAGATCACCGCGGCGAACAGGCTGCCGCTGCCCTGGCCGAACATCGCGTCGCCCATCACGGTCGCCGTCGAGTTGACGATCAGCGCGGACAGCGTCGCGACGCACGCGCCCCAGGCGAACGTGGCCAGCAGCAGTTTCGGCGGCTCTGGCTCCCAGCGGTCCACCCAGAGGAATGCGCCGACGACGGCGACCACCGGCAGCAGCGCGGCGATCGCCCCGACCAGCACGCCCAGCACGCCGACCTGCGAGCCGACCAGCCCGAGCACCACCAGTCCGCAGATGCCCATGGCGACCGCACCCAGCACGGGCAGCAGCACGCCGCGCCGCTGCTGATCCACCGCAGGCTGATACGACATCGCCGGCGGCGGATGCATCGACGGACGGTCCACGCGCTGACCCTCGGCGTCTACCGCTCGTCGCGGCGATGACGGCGGCGTGGTTCGCTTTCCTCGGCGATGGATGCCAGCAGATCCTTGACGGAGCGGCCGTCGGAGCTGTCTTCGTCGGCTCGACGGCGGCCGCCGGTGTAGGTGGGCGCCGGCTCGTCGTCCACGGCGCGCCTGCGGTGCGGGGTGCTGCCGTTGCCGTTGGGCGACTGGCTCGGCTCGGGGTGCTTCCACGAGCCGTCCCACGCCGTGCCCGGCGCCGGCTCGGCGTAGATCCGATCGGCCATCGGCGGCTCGGACCGCTGCTGCGAGGCCGGCTCCTGCGGTGTGGACCGCGGCCGCGACTGCGGCGGCGGGGTCGACGACGTCGGTGGGCTCGGCGGTGGGGAGGTCGGCGGCTGCGCGCTCAGCGGCGACCGCAGCGGCTGCTCTCCCGTCGGCTCCCTACGGGTCGGCTGCTTGAACTCCATGGTCTGGGTCAGCTCGTGCGGGTTCGGCGCCTGGCGCGCCGGCCCCCCGGCCGGTGGAGGGAGATGCGGCCCCCCGGCCGATGGAGGGACATACGGCCCCTGATAGCGCGGCATGATGTCGGTCGTCTCGGCCGGATCGACCCTCGGCCGCGACTCGCCGCGAGGCGCCACCGGTGCCACGCGCGGACGGCCCTGCTCGGCGCGGGCCGCCTGCTCGCCGCGAGCGGCCGGCTCGAGGCGACTGCTGATCACCTCGGCGTCCTGCACCTCGTTGAAGGCGCGCGCCCCGTCGGCCCGCCAGGGTCGGCCGGCGCGCGGCGGGGCCTGCGGCAGGGCACGGTCGGCCGAGCGTGCGGCCCTGGACTGGTCGGACAGCGAGCGCAGCCGCGTCGACTCGGCGCGCAGCGCGACCCGCTCGACGAGCACCTCGCCGCCGAGCAGCGCCTCCAGGTTCTGCCGCAGCGTGCGCAGTTCGGTGCGCAGCCCGTCCAGCTCGTGGCGGACCTCGTTGCGCACCTCCTCCTCGACGCGACGCCGGGTGTCGGTCTCCACCTCGAGCTCGTACTCCCTGCGGGCCGCCACCTCGCGTTCGAGCTCCAGCTCGTAGACCCGGCGCAGCTCCTCGCTGCGGTCATGGTCGGCGGCGGACTCGCGCCGGTAGCGGGCCGCAGCGAACGCACCGACCAGCGCCGCCCACAGCGCCGCCACGATGCCGAGCCGAAGCCACCTGACGTCGTCGCTCACGACCAGCGCCGCGGCCCCGAGCACGGCGAAGCCGAGCAGCAACCCGAGCAGCGCCCGGCTCGTCAGCCGGCCCTCTCGACGCCTCGGCGGCGCGGCCTCGGGCTGGCGCTCGGAGGTGGGCATGGCGACAACGGTACCTGCAGGTAGCTTTCCTGGTCGTCCCCCCGGCGGGGCACCTACTACATAGCGTGGCGGGAGGTGTCGTCGTCGGGCCGCTCGTCGGTGCCATTCTTTGGGTCCGTCGGCGTGCGGCAGCAGTACTCCAGCCACAGCGCGGCCGCGATCAGCGCGGCGGCGCACACCGCGCCGATGACGGCCGTCGTGGTGTCCGATCCGGCGACGACGACCCGGCCGCGCTGCGGCAGCGCGTACCCGAGCACCGCCAGCCACGCGCCCAGCATGATCGCGCCGAGCAGCGAGGACGCCTTGGCCAGCGCGACCGCGCGGGCCGCGGTCAGCGGGTCCACCGGCCGGGTGCCCGGCCGGCGACGGATCCGCGCCCGCAGCGAGTGGCCGAACACCGCCTCGACGACCGCAATCACGGCCAGCGTGGAGCCGGCGAGCGTCGGCAGCGGCGGCACCCGGTCCGACGCGACGGTCAGCACGAGGTGCACGAACAGCCCGGTCAGCACCGCGGGCACCACGAGGTCCGTCGCCCTGGTGAACCTCATCGGCGCACCAGCCGCAGGTCGTCGCGGCGCCGGACGGCGGCCAGCTCGGCGGCCGGCAGCTCGGCCAGCAGCTGGGACACCGAGCGGCCGGCGAGCCGCGCTTGCGGATCGGCGTCGAGCCACGGCACCAGCACGAACGCGCGTTCGGCCGCCAGCGGGTGCGGCAGCATCAGCTCCGGGTCGGCGCTGGCGGTGGCGTCCACGTCGACCACGTCCACGTCGAGCGTCCGCGGCCCCCAACGCCGTTCGCGCACCCGCCCGGCGGCCCGTTCGCAGCGCTGGCCGAAGTCCAGCCAGCCGCGGCCGTCGCGGCCCTCGCCGGCCGCCACGACCACGGCGTTGAGGAAGTCGTCCTGCTCGACCGGCCCCCACGGCGGCGTCTCGTAGACGGCCGACACGGCGACCACGGCCGCACCGGCCGCGTCCAGCACGGACTGCAGGTGGCCCAGCCGGTCGCCGACGTTCGAGCCGATGGACAGCACCGCCCGGCTCACGCCCCATCGCCCCCGGAACGCCGCCCGCGGCGGGAGCGGCGGGCGGTGACCGCCACGTCGGCGAAGTCCAGCGGGATGGGGGCGGACGGCTTGTGGATGGTGACCTCGACGGCGTGCACCCGGTCGTCGCCCATGACGTCGTCGGCCACCCTGCCGGCCACCGCCTCGATCAGCCGGCACGGCTCACCGCCCACGATCGCGGCCGCGCGCTGCGCGAGTGCTCCGTAGTCCATGGTGTCGGCGAGGTCGTCGCTCGCCGACGCGGCCGCCAGGTCGATCCACACCGTGACGTCGACCACGAAGTCCTGGCCGTCCTCGCGCTCGTGGTCGAACACACCGTGGCGCCCGAAGACGCGCAGCCCGGTCAGCGTGATCCGATCGGTCAACCGCCGGCCCTCCAGGCTGCCGCGACGGCCACCGCGTCGAGCGAGGCGCCCACCTCGTGCACCCGCACGCCCCATACCCCAGCCGCCGCGGCCAGCGCGGTCACCGCGAGGGTGGCCACCTCACGGCCGTCGGCGGGCCGCGGCGCGCCGTCCGGCCCGGCGAGCAGCGCGCCGAGGAAGCGCTTGCGGGACGCGCCGACCAGCACCGGCAGCCCGGTCGAGACCAGCACGTCCAACCGGCGCAGCAGCTCCCAGTTGTGCGCGGCCGTCTTGGCGAAGCCCAGCCCGGGGTCGACCACCAGCGCGTCCGCGGAGACCCCCGCCGCCACCGCGGCGTCCACCCTGGCCATCAGCTCGGCGCGCACGTCGGCCACCACGTCGTCGTAGCGCGCGAGCGAGTCCATCACGTCGCTGCGGCCGCGCCAGTGCATGAGGATCCACGGCACTCCGGCGTCGGCGACCACGCGCGCCATCGACGGGTCCGCGAGCCCGCCGGACACGTCGTTGACGACCGCGGCGCCGGCTTCCACGGCGGCCGCGGCCACCGACGCGCGAGTGGTGTCCACGCTCACCGGCACGCCGGCGGCGGCCAGCTCGGTGATCACCGGCAGCACCCTTGCCCGCTCGGTCGACGCGTCCACCCGCTGCGCGCCCGGCCTGGTCGACTCGCCGCCGACGTCCACCAGGTCGGCGCCGCGGCGGTGCATGGCGACGCCGTGCGCGATCGCCTCGTCGGCGTCGAGGTAGCGCCCGCCGTCGGAGAACGAGTCCGGGGTGACGTTCACCACACCGACGACGGCGCACCGGCCGGGCCGCGGCAGCACTAGCGGCCCCTGATCAGGTCCAGCGCCTCGGCCCGGGACGACGCCGAGTCCTTGAACTGGCCGCGCACGGCCGAGGTGGTGGTGATCGCGCCGGGCTTGCGGACGCCGCGCACGCCCATGCACAGGTGCTCGGCCTCGATCACCACGATCACCCCGCGCGGGTCGAGCCGGCGGACGAGCGCGTCGGCGACCTGCGAGGTCAGCCGTTCCTGCACCTGCGGCCGGCGGGCGTACAGGTCGACCAGCCGGGCGATCTTGGACAGGCCGGTGACCCGGCCGTGCTCGTCCGGGATGTACCCGACGTGCGCCACCCCGTGGAACGGCAGCAGGTGGTGCTCGCAGAACGAGAACATCGCGATGTCCTTGATCAGCACGAGCTCCTCGTGGCTCTCGTCGAAGGTCTTGGACAGCACCTTGTCCGGGTCGGTGTACAGCCCGGCGAACATCTCCCGGTACGCGCGCGCCACCCGTGCCGGGGTCTCCCGCAGCCCCTCGCGGTCCGGGTCCTCGCCGCATGCCAGCAGCAGTTCGCGCACGGCGGCCTCGGCCCGCTGGTGGTCGAACAGCCGGCGCACCGCGCCGTCCGTGCTCGGTTCACCCGCGATCATGGGCATAGCGTTGCACGGCACCGATCGAGCCACGTCAGTCGCTCGGATCGCGCCGCTCGCCGGAGTCGTCCGACCCGGTCCTCGACCCGGCGAACGGGTCGTCGGCCTTCGGCTCGCTCGGCCGGCCAGCCGGCGGCGGGTAGCCCAGGCCGGCCGGTGGCTCGTACGACCGGTCGGGCTGGTACGACCGGTCGGGCTGGTACTGGCCGTCGGGCTGGTACTGGCGATCCGCCGGGGTGGGCTCGTACGGCCGCCCGGCCGGGCTGGTCGCCGGCCGCCAGTCCGGCGGCGCGCCGTAGTTCGGCGGACCGCCCCGGTTCGGCCCCGACCCCGGCTGGCCGTACGACCGCGGGTACGGCGCGTTGTTCGGGCGGTCCTGCGGCGGGCGGTCCTGCGGCGGGTAGTCCTGCGGCGGCGGGTACCCGTAGGGGCTGCCCTGCGGCGGCGGCGCTGGCGGGCTCGGCCACGGGGCCGGATGCCCGTAGGGCGGTGTCGGCTGCGGCTGCGGGCCGGCGCCGTTGGGGCCGCCGACCCCGCCGGGTGCCTGCGGAAGGCCGCCGCCCGGCACCGCGCCTACCGGCGTCGGCTCCTCCTCCTGCACGGGCGGCCACGGCTCGCCGCGCTCCTTCGCCAGCTCCCCCGGCGTCTTGATCGGCGGCTTGTCCGACGGCGTGCGGCCGCCGAAGTCGTTGAACGCCGTGATCCGCGGCCGCTTCTCGACCCGGTCGAAGATCCGCGCCAGGTCGACGCGCTGCAGCGTCTCCTTCTCAACCAGCTCGGCGACCAGGTCGTCGAGCACGTCCCGGTAGCTGGACAGGATGTCCCACGCCTCGGTATGCGCGGCCTCCACCAGCGCGCGCACCTCCTCGTCGATCTCGCGGGCCACCTCGAGCGAGTAGTCCGCGGCGTGGCCCATCGACCGGCCGAGGAACGGATCGCCGTGGTCCTGGCCGTAGCGCACCGCGCCGAGGCGCGCGCTCATGCCGTACTCGGTGACCATCGCCTTCGCGATCTTGGTGGCCTGGTCGATGTCCGACGACGCACCGGTCGTCGGCTCGTGGAAGACGAGCTCCTCCGCGGCGCGGCCGCCGAGCGCGAAGACCAGCCTCGCGATCATCTCGGAGCGCGTCATGAGCTCCTTGTCGTCCTCGGGCACGACCAGCGCGTGCCCGCCGGTGCGCCCGCGGGGCAGGATCGTCACCTTGTATACGGGCTCCAGGTCGGGCATCGCCCATGCGGCGAGCGCGTGCCCGCCCTCGTGGTACGCGGTGATCTTCTTCTCGTGCTCGGAGATGATGCGGCTCTTGCGGCGCGGGCCGCCGATCACCCGGTCGACGGCCTCCTCCAGCGCGGACGCCGTGATCAGGTTCCCGTTGAGCCGGGCGGTCAGCAGCGCGGCCTCGTTGATCACGTTGGCCAGGTCGGCGCCGGAGAAGCCGACGGTGCGCTTGGCCAGCCCGTCCAGGTCGGCGTCCGGGCCGAGCGGCTTGCCCTTGGCGTGCACCCGGAGGATGGCCTGCCGGCCGCGCAGGTCGGGCGCGGCCACCGGGATCTGCCGGTCGAACCGGCCGGGGCGCAGCAACGCGGGGTCCAGGATGTCCGGCCGGTTGGTGGCCGCGATCAGGATGATGCCGCCGCGCGCGTCGAAGCCGTCCATCTCGACCAGTAGCTGGTTGAGCGTCTGCTCGCGCTCGTCGTGCCCGCCGCCGAGGCCGGCGCCGCGCTGCCGGCCGACCGCGTCGATCTCGTCGACGAAGATGATGCACGGCGCGTTCTGCTTGGCCTGCTCGAACAGGTCGCGGACGCGGGACGCGCCGACGCCGACGAACATCTCGACGAAGTCCGAGCCGGAGATCGAGTAGAACGGCACGCCGGCCTCACCGGCGACGGCGCGGGCCAGCAGCGTCTTACCGGTGCCCGGCGGGCCGTAGAGCAGCACACCCTTCGGGATCTTGGCGCCGAGCGCCTGGTAGCGGCCGGGGCTCTGCAGGAAGTCCTTGATCTCCTGCAGTTCCTCGACGGCCTCGTTGGCGCCAGCGACGTCGGAGAACGTCGTCTTCGGCATGTCCTTGGACAGCTGCTTGGCCTTGGACTTGCCGAAGTTCAGTACCCGGTTCCCGCCGCCCTGCGAGTTGTTCATCATCCACATGAGCAGCAGGAACAGCAGCAGCAGCGGCACCATGTAGATCAGGATCTGGAACAGGACGCTGGTCTGGGTGACCGCGGTGTCCCACTTGTCGCCGATCTTGCCGGAGGTCTTCGCCTCGGTCAGCGCGGTGACCACCTCGTCGGCGCTCTGCGCCGGGAACTCGGCGAAGACCCGGTCGGAGCCCTCCACCAGGACGCCGTCGTTCAGGATCAGCTTGAGGCGCTGCTCCTTGTCCTCGAGCACCGCTTCCTTGACGGTGCTCTGGTCGATCTGCTCCAGCGCCTGGGATGTGGGGATCTGCTTGTATCCCCTGGTGTCGTCCAGCAGGAAGCTGAAGGTGAAATAGAGCAGCAGCGCCGCGGCTATCCAAAGCAGCGGGCTGCGGAGCAGGCGCTTGCGGTCCATTCGCGTACGGCCTGGGTGGCCTCGACCCTCCCGTGACTAGAAAGCCGGGTAGTGAGCACCTCCGACACGGTGTTTGACGCGACGGACGGGCACATTCCGATTGCCGTTTCAGGGTACCGGCACCGACGGCCCAATGCGCTTGCCGCATCACGGCCGGTGTGCGTGGTACATGGGCAGAACGACCGGCCCGGCGCGGCGGTTCCCCGGGCGCGGTGATCGACTTCGGTCGCGCTCACGGAATGTGAGCAAGTCCGGTCTGTCTGGCGGAGCGACCATCAGCTACCGTAAGTCGCCATAGACCACCTGACGCTCCCGCGCTATTACCCGTTTGGATGAACGAATGAACACTCTTCGTGCTCCCCGTACGGGTCCCGGTGGTGTCCGCTCCACGCTCGTCGGCACCGGTGCTGTGCTGGGCGTTGTGCTTGCCGCGGCGGCCACGTTGGTGGCGCTGCGCGGCACGGCGGCCGGTGCGTGCAATACCGCCACTCCGGTGAAGATCGTCGCCGCGCCGGCGATCGCTCCCGTGATCCAGGAGATCACCAAGCGTGACATCGACGCCACGTGCATCGCCATTCGGATCGTCCCGCAGAACGCCGCGGACGTGTCGGCCGAGCTGGCCGGCGGCTCGAACGAGCCGCCAGCGCTGTGGATTCCGGACTCGTCGCTGTGGCCCAAACGCGCCAGGAAGGACGCGGCGAGCCAGGGCGGTAACCAGCTGCGGATCGAGGAGCACGAGCCGATCGCGATCTCCCCGCTGGTCGCGGTGACCGCGCGCAAGGACGCCGCCAAGCTCGGCTGGCCGGACACCTCGCCGGGCTGGCAGGAGCTGATCGCCGGCCCGATCCCCACCACGATCGGCGACCCGCTCAGCACGACGGAGGGCCTCGCCACCCTGCTC
>Ga0299913_10000848_pt1 | contig 20873 bp, 20 predicted proteins | sample RVTome_9_FD_201360 | JGI IMG/M metagenome (GOLD analysis project Ga0299913, IMG submission 201360) | Soil microbial communities from uranium-contaminated site in the Upper Colorado River Basin, Wyoming, United States - RVT155D38 (version 2) ... | reverse complement strand
GCGTGCTCGAGATCCGTGGCAATTTCGACGCGGCCCTCGAGCTGACGAAGGAGATGAGCAAGACCCATGCGATGACGCTCGTCAACTCCGTAAATCCATATCGCATCGAAGGACAGAAGACGGCCGCGTTCGAGATCGTCGAAGCACTCGGGCGCGCTCCCGATCTCCATGTGATGCCGGTGGGGAACGCCGGAAACATCACCGCCTACTGGCGCGGGTACAGCGAAGCCGTAGACGCGGGCTGGGCCTCGCAGCGTCCCACAATGTTCGGGTTCCAGGCCGAGGGAGCGAACCCGATCGTGCGCGGCGAGGTCGTTGAGGATCCCAAGACGATCGCGACCGCGATCCGGATCGGCAACCCGGCATCGTGGAGCGGCGCAACCGACGCAGCGTCGTCTTCGGGCGGAGAGATCCTGTCGGTGCGCGACAAAGAGATCCTCGAGGCTTACAAGTCGCTGGCGGGCGAAGGGATATTCGTGGAGCTCGCGGCGGCCGCGGGCGTCGCGGGCCTCCGCCAGCTCAAAGAGCGGGGACGGATCCCCGCGGGGGCGACGATCGCATGTGTGCTGACCGGTCACGGCCTCAAGGATCCCGACTGGGCGATCGCGAACGCCCCCCGGCCGAAACTCGTTCCTGCCCAGATCGATCAGATCCTGCAGGAGCTCGACCTCGTCTGACGGCCGCTCCCGGCGGCACGCAGGGGCGGCGTGGGTATCCTCGACCGATGACTGCGGCAGTGAAGGTGCGTGTCCCCGCGACCGTTGCGAACCTCGGTCCCGGCTTCGATGCTCTGGGCGCGGCCGTTCGGATGCATCTCGAGATCGATATCGAGCCGCGCCGCGACTCGGTCGACATCATGGTGGAAGGCGAGGGGGCCGAGCACCTGCCGCAAGACGAGTCGAATCTCGTCATCCGTTCGATGAACACGTTCTTCGACCATGTAGGGAGACGCCCTCCCGGCTTCGCGGTACGCGTGAAGAACCCCATCCCACTGGCCGCAGGGCTCGGCTCGTCGGCCGCAGCAGTAGTCGGTGGCTTGTTCGCGGCCCGCGCGGTCACGGGGCGAACCGTTCCTCAAGCCGAGATGGTGTCCCTCGCCACGTCGTTGGAGGGTCATCCCGATAACGTGATGCCGGCGTTGCTAGGCGGGCTGGTCGTTTGCTACTACGCCGCGTCGAGCCAGGACCTCCATTACTTCCGACTCGATCCGAGCGAAAGACTCGTGCCCATCCTCGTCGTGCCGCGCGAGGGTTTCTCGACGGTCGAGGCTCGCCGCGCGTTGCCTTCTGACGTTTCCTTCGCCGACGCGCAGTTCACGGCATCGCGTGCGGCTCTGTTGGTCGCAGCGATCACTTCGGGCGCGGGTTCGGACATCCTTGCGGAGGCGATGGACGACCGCCTCCACGAGCCTCACCGTCTCAAGCTGATGCCGGAGACCGCCGCGGTGCAGATGGAGATAAAGGATGCCGGTCTTCCGGTGGCGCTCGCGGGGGCCGGACCCTCGTTGCTGGTCGTCGTGCCGCGGCCCGAGTCCGCGACGAGGGCCGAGCAGATCCGTCGCATATGTCGTGAGCGCAACGCGGGATGGCGCGTGTTCGTCAGCGAATGGGAGCCGGCCGGGGCGCGATCGGAGTAGCTAACCGGTGATCTGGATGAGGCCGTACATCCCGAAGTGCACGGTGCAGAAGTAACCGTAGGAACCGTCCGGCTGGTCACCTTTTCCCGGCTTGAGATGTGATGTGATCATCAGCGTGGATTGACCATCGGAGACGAAGCTGGACTGGAACAACGGTCTGCCGTTCTTGCGGCGCTTGAACGAACGGATCTGATGACCGTTGCCTGCGGTCGCCGTTCCGTCGGGCGTGATGAGCTCGATGTCGGTGCCCCGATCGATCTCGTACGCGACTCCCTGCATGTCGGAGCCGTCATAGACGGCCGCGCCGGGGACGAAAACGCCGTTCGTCAGTGCGCTCCCACCCACCGCGATCAACGTGACGGACTCGCGCGACCGCACTTCGGGCAGCTCCGTAGCCGCACCGGCGTTAGGTGCAGCCACTGCAAGCACGAGGGCGACGAGCAAGAACCTCTCCATAAGGGGGAGGTTCTCCGAGCCCCCGGGGCTTCCTGCGCTAGCGGCGTGTCGTGGTCTCGGTTGTGGACTGCGGCGGCGGGGCCACCGGCGCACGTGACGCGGTGCTGTCCCCGTCGGCCGGAAGAGCGACTTCCCGCCGCTCTTCCTCGATCTCCTCGACGCGAGCGCGCTCGAGGCGCGTGTGCCACCTGGAGCCGAGGCCACCACCGATCGCACCACCGAGGAACATCGCTGCTATCGCAGCTATCGCGATCCCGACACCCCAGTCGATGAGGTATTCCTCTTCGAGCGGAAGCCGGCTCGTGGAGTAGGGGAGGTTGAGGTTGGCGGTGGCTCCAAGTTGGGTGACGATCGCACCGACGACGACCGCGACCACGATGGCAAACAGCGGAACGAGAAGTCCGTTTGCGATCCCCGCTCCGCGGGCCATCCGTCCGGCCGTGTACCCGCCCCAGAAGTAGGCAAGGAACTGTGCGATCACGATGACGATCCCGGCCCCGACACCGGCTTCGATCGCTCCGGTCGAGTCGGTGACGTCGTCGGGTGTAACCCCCGCGGCCGTGAGGATCCCACCGGCGAGGGCGGACAGCAGGAACATCGCCCCGAAGGCCACCACGACCCCGGTGATCACGGCTGGTCCGGAGATCCCCCCTCGGGCTGTGGCGACGACCGTGTCGGGGGCGACGACCGTGTCGGTGGTGGGAGTGCGGTCACGTCCGAACATCGCGGACCTCCTTTGTGCCTCGACCAGCAAGACATGCCGCGTTTTGGCGGCGAAAAGACTGCGCCTCGCTGCGTTCTCAGTCGCCCGGATAGCACCACTATCCGGGCTTCCTGCGGCCTTGCGATGCTTGCTTTTCGACTCGCCAAAAACATCACCGGCCTCACTGGCCGAGGCACCGCCAGCGAGGCGAGCTTCTCGCTCTAGGATTCCCCGGCTCGGCGATCCCCAACCCTCTTTGGAGCTCGATCATCCGTTATCTAGCCATCGTCGACGGCGAGCACTACCCGCCCGTGGTCAAGGAGACGCTGGAGTCGATCGCGTCCGGCGGCGACGAGATCGTGGCGGCTCTGCTGGCGGGGGGCCGCGAGAAGCTCCCCGTCGGAGGCGTAGAGGCGTACGGGGACGTCCCCGTGATAGCAGGTGACGACCCCGTGGCCGAGCTCGACCGGTTCCTGGCGGAGACCATGGTCGACCGGGTCGTGGATCTCTCCGATGAACCGGTGCTGGATTATCGGAACAGACACCGCCTTGCCGCTGTTTCTCTATATAGAGGCGTTGCCTACGGCGGCGCCGACTTCCTCTTCCTGCCCCCACCCCGGCCCCGGGTCGCCCGGAAACCGACTATCGCGGTCATAGGCACCGGCAAGCGGACCGGCAAGACGGCGGTGTGCGGTTTCGTCGCTCGAACGCTGGTTGCCCATGGTCTTCGTCCGGTGATCGTGGCGATGGGGCGAGGTGGACCCGCCGATCCGGAGGTGGTGCGGGGCGACCAGATCGAGCTCACGCCCCAGGATCTCGTCAAGCTCGCCGACGCCGAGCGGCACGCCGCCTCGGACTACATCGAAGACGCGGTCATGAGCCGGGTGCCGACCGTGGGATGCAGGCGCTGCGGAGGTGGGCTCGCCGGAGGGGTCGAGCACTCCAACGTCGCCGCCGGTGTCGAGGTGGCCAACGAGCTCCCCGGCGACCTGATCCTGCTGGAGGGGTCCGGAGCCTCCATCCCCCCGGTTCACGCCGACGTCACGATCCTGGTGGCCCCGGCATCGCTCGATCCCGAGTACCTAGCGGGTTACATGGGCCCATATCGCTTATTGCTTGCGGAGTTCGCCGTTGTTACGATGTGTGAGAACCCTTTCGGTTCTCCCTCCCAGGTCTCCTCGATCGCCGCGCTTTTCCGGGATGCATACCGACCGGTGGCTAGAGAGGGATCCACGGAAGAGATCCGCCTGGTTCGAACCGTCTTTCGGCCCACCCCCACATCCTCGGTCGAAGGTGCCACGGTCTTCGTGGCGACGACGGCACCAGAGGCAGGGGGCGAGGCGATCCGACGGCACCTTGAAGGCGACCACGGTTGCCGGGTGATGGGGATGAGCCACTCGCTGGCCGACCGGTCGAGACTGGAGCTGGATATGCAGGACCTCGAGGGCAAGGCGGACACCCTCCTCGTCGAGATAAAGGCGGCCGGGATCGATGTCGCGACGCGGCGGGCTCTGGATGCAGGTTTGCGCGTCGTCTACATGGACAACACACCCGTGGCCGTCGACGGCGAGGATCCCGGGGAGATGGCTATCGCGGCAGCCCGGCGGGCCGTAGCGCGATTCGAGGCGAGCGCATGACCGAGAAGCGACGCAAGCACATCTTCATCTCCGAACGTGAGCATGGCTTGCCGTATTCGAAGGGCCTCACCGCGTCGTCGCTCATGGCGACGGGTCTCGGCCCGGGCCGGTCCTACTCGGTAGCAAACAAGGTAGAGCAGGCACTGATCGCCCTGGGTGAGCAGACCGTTCCGGCAGACCGCCTACGCGACCTCACGTTGGAAGTGCTGAGGACCGAGGCCGGTGATGAGTACGCCGAGGCCTTCATCAAATGGCAATCGGTAGCCGAGCTGGATATCCCACTGATCATCCTGATCGGCGGAGCGACGGGTGTAGGCAAATCGACCATCGCGACGCAGCTCGCAACCCGCCTGGGGATCACTCGGGTCGTCTCGACGGATGCCGTTCGTCAGGTGCTCAGGTCCGCGTTCACCCAAGAGATGTTCCCGACCCTGTACGCGTCGTCTTTCGAGGCCGGCGACGCCGTGAGGCAGCCGATCCCACATTCCGGCGATCGGTTGATCATCGGCTTCCGCGAGCAAGCAGCTGCGGTTGCGGTAGGTGCGCAAGCGTTGATCGACAGAGCCATCGAGGAGGGCACCGACATCATCCTCGAAGGTGCGCATCTGGTCCCCGGTTTCCTTGAGAGCATCGAGTCGGAGGACGCGGTCATCGTGCCCTTGCTTGTCGCCATCACCGATGAGGACCTGCACAAGAGCCACTTCTATCTCCGCGCGCGCGAGCCGCGCGGCCGATCTGGCGATCGTTACCTCGCTGCGTTCAAACGTATCCGGCGCATCCAGAAATACATGACTGACTCGGCTTTGATGCGCGCTGTTCCGATCGTGGAGCACGACCATCTCGACAACACGTTGTCGAAGATCATCGATCAAGTCATCACCAAAGCGCTCGAGGCAGCAGAGCGCGGAGCTCGGGTCGCGCCGGAAGGCGACAAGAAATTGCTCGAGCAGGCTGTCGACGTAGTGGGGAAAACAAAGAATGGAGGCAAAGAGCGTGAAGCTGTTCCTTGACACTGCCAACCTCGACGAGATCCGCGAAGGTCATCGCTGGGGTGTTCTACGCGGTATCACGATGAACCCGACGCTGGTGGCCAAGGAGGAATCGGACTTCCTCCCGCTGGTGAAAGAGGTCTGCTCGATCGTCGAAGGCGATGTCTCGGTCGAGACCACGTCGGACGACACCGATGTGATCGTCCGGCAAGGCCGCGAGATAGTTCAGATCGCGGACAACGCGATCGTCAAAGTGTCCTTGTCGCCGAACGGGCTGGCCGCCATCCGGCGCCTGTCGGATGAGGGGATCAAGGTCAACGTAACCTTGTGTTTCACTCCGGCACAGGCCATACTGGCAGCCGAGGCGGGGGCCTACATCATCTCGCCGTTCCTGGGTAGACTGGACGACGTCGCAACCGATGGCCTTAGGTTGCTATCGGACATCTGCGAGATCTACGCCGTTCAGGGCTACACAACCCAGGTCCTCGCTGCGAGCCTCAGACACCCGGTGCACGTGGTCGAAGCGGCCAAGATCGGCGCCGATATTGCGACGATGCCTTTCAAGGTGCTCGAGCAACTCGTAAGGCATCCGCTCACAGATTCAGGATTCAAGAGATTCATAGACGACTGGGAGAAGGCGAAACCGCACCTCGGTGAGCTTCTTCCCTCGATGCAGGAGGCATAGCACGTGGCAACGTTGGACCGCTCGGTACTCGAATCGAAAGCGGTAACCGAGCTCAAAGAGATAGCAAAGACACTCGACATCAAGACGAGTGGCCTCAAGAAGGCCCAGATCGTCGACGCGATCGCCGGCTCGAACGGCGCGCGGGAAGCCGCAAACAAGACGGCACCCAAGACCGAGAGCCGTACCCGCGAAAGCGCCCCACCCCGCCCCGACTCCGAGAGCAGCAATGGTGGAGGGAGCGGTTCGGTTCGGGACGAGGGCGCGGTCGACGATCGCGAGTCGCGCATGGATGAGTCCGGCCGCAGGCGACGTCCGCAGGGCCGCGACCAGCGCCAGCGGCCGCGGGAGAAAGCAGAGCCCCGCGGACGACGTCGTCGTCGCGGACGTGGCGGTGGCGGCGGTGGCAGCGGTGGCGGCGGTGGGGGACGCGACATCCCGCACTACTTGCGCGAAGAGCGGTGGGAGGACCTCGAAGCCGAGGACGATCCGAATGCAGAGGTTCGCACCGGCATCCTCGACCTATTGCCGGAGGGTTACGGGTTCCTTCGAACGAGCGGCTACCTGCCCGGTGACAAGGACGTGTATGTATCTGTCAGTCAGGTCCGGCGGTTCCGCCTGCGCAAGGGCGACGAAGTAACCGGTTCGGTTCGCTCACCCAAGGAGTCCGAGAAGTATCAAGCGCTGCTCAAGATCCGAACGATCAACGGGATGGAGCCGGAGGCCGCGCAGAACAGGCCTCGCTTCGCGGATCTGACACCTCTCTATCCCGAAGACAGGTTGACCCTCGAGCAGCCCGACAACCCCAAGGCGATCACCCCGCGCATCATCGATCTGATCGCGCCTATCGGTAAGGGACAGCGCGGCATGATCGTGAGTCCTCCGAAGGCGGGCAAGACGACCGTCATGAAGGAGATCGCGAACTCGGTCCTAACCAACAATCCCGAGGTCCACCTGATCGTGCTGCTCGTCGACGAACGGCCCGAAGAGGTCACCGACATGCAGCGATCGGTCGAAGGCGAAGTCATCTACTCGACGTTCGACCGGCCCTCGGACGATCACATCCAGGTCACCGAGCTGACGCTCGAGCGTGCGAAACGGCTCGTAGAGGCCGGTAGGGATGTCTTGGTTCTGCTCGACGGCATCACTCGCCTGTCGCGTGCCTACAACCTCGCGACGCCGGCTTCGGGGCGCATCCTCTCTGGCGGTGTCGACTCGACCGCGCTCTATCCTCCCAAGAGATTCTTTGGCGCGGCGCGCAACATCGAGCATGGTGGCTCTCTGACGATCCTCGCTACGGCTCTCGTGGACACCGGCTCCCGCATGGACGAGGTCATCTTCGAGGAGTTCAAGGGCACCGGTAACTGGGAGCTGAAGCTCGACCGGAAGACCGCAGACAAGCGGATCTTTCCCGCCATCGACATCCCCGCCTCCGGGACCCGCAAGGAAGAGCTGCTGTTGACCCCCGAGGAGCTTCAGCTCGCGTGGCGGTTGCGGCGGGTCCTCCACGCGGTGGAGGGCGGAGCCCTCGAGCTGCTGATCGACAAGATGAAGGCGACCCAAGGCAACGCCCAGTTCCTGCGTGAGATCGCCAAGGCCCCCAAGGAATAGTGAACGATCGGCGGTGTTGCTGGGTCTTGGCCTACCCGAGTGGTTACTTATCATCGGGCTCGTGGCCGGGCTGTGGCTGACGTTCAGGATCATGGTTTCGGCGTCGGTGCGCTACGAGCAGGCCAGGAAGGCTAGAGAACAGGATCAAGAGAGGACCGAGTCATGAAGCAAGGGATCCATCCCGACTACCAAGAGACGATCGTCACCTGCTCGTGCGGGAACACCTTCACGACGCGCTCGGTCAAGTCTGAGCTGCACGTGGAGCTGTGCAACCAATGCCATCCGTTCTATACGGGCAAGCAGAAGCTCGTCGACACCGGGGGCCGCGTCGAGCGCTTCCAGCGCAAGTACGCGAACCGTCCGCGCCGACAGGAGCAGTCCCAGGCCGAGGCCCCCGTTGCTGAGGCCGAGGCGCCGGTTGTCCCCGCGAACGAATCCTGATCTGTAAGCCTTCGTGAGCGAGGAGCCAAAGCCCCGCCCTTCTATCGGCGGCCAAGCAGTCCTCGAGGGCGTGATGATGCGCGGCCCCGCATCGTGGTCGGTCGCATGCCGTCGTCCCGACGAGTCGATCGCGGTCGAGAAGCATGAGCTTCCCTCGCTCGCGCAGCGCCATCCGTGGCTCAAGTGGCCTTTGTTCCGAGGTGTGCTGGTTCTCGTGGAGTCTCTTCAGATCGGCATCAAGGCGTTGATGATCTCGGCGAATCAAGCGCTCGAAGATGAAGAGCAGCTGTCCGAGAAACAGCTCGGTTGGACGATGGGCGTTTCGATGGTCGCGTTTTCCGCCATCTTCATCGTTCTGCCCGTCCTCGGCACACGCTTGATCGGGAACGCGATCGAGGGACTGGCTACCGAGCGTCCGCTGTTGTTCAACATCATCGAGGGTGGGATCCGGCTGTCGATGTTCGTGGGCTACTTGCTCGTGATCGGGTTGTTCAAGGACATCCGCCGGGTCTTCCAGTACCACGGGGCCGAGCACAAGACGATCTACGCATACGAGAACGGAGATCCGCTCGATCCCGGCGAGATCGACCGCAAGTACTCGACGCTGCACGTGCGGTGCGGCACAAACTTCCTCTTCATCGTGCTTTTCCTCACGATCGTGGCGCATTTCGTGATCGATCTTGTCGTAGCGGGACCGCTTCTTCCTCGCATCGGCATCCGGCTGCTCGCGATCCCTTTCCTGGCGGGTATCTCCTACGAAGCGATCAAGCTCGCGTCGCGCAACGAGAGATCGCTCTTCTTCCGGATCTCGATGCTCCCCGGACTGGCGCTTCAGCGGATCACGACCAAGCCTCCGTCGCTCGATCAGATCGAGGTCGCGATCGCGGCGATGCAGGCGGTGGCAGCGGATATCCAGGGCCCGGACGTCGAAGAGGCGCCCGCTGCACCCGTCGCTTAACTAGAAATGAGGTGCTAAGAGCCGCACCTCATTTCCTCGGATGCGGTGAGCTTCGCTCGACCGCACCGGGAACTAGTCTGTTCATATGGATCTACCCGAAGCGCGCCTGAAGGAGACCGAAGCTCGGTTCGAGCAGATCGAACGCGATCTCGCCGACCCCGCGCTGGGCGCGCGACCCGACGAGCTCAAACGCCTCGGCAAGGAGCATTCCGACCTTCGTCCGATCGTGGAGGCGTGGCGGGCCTACCGGCGCGCCGAGGACGATCTCGAGGAGGCTCGAACGATGTTGAGAACGGCCTCTCCGGACGAACGAAGTTATCTCCAGGAAGAGATCGCGACGCAAGAACGATCCGTGACCGAGCTCGGCGAGAAGATCAAGGGGTTCTTGATGACCAAGGATCCCAACGACGATCGCGATGTGATCGTTGAGGTGCGAGCCGGCTCGGGTGGCGACGAGGCAGGGCTGTTCGCGGCCGATCTGTTCCGCATGTACTCGCGCTACGCCGAGCGACGCGGCTACAAGGTCGAGATCCTGACGTCGAACGAGACCGGGATCAACGGTTACAAGGAGATCACCTTCGCGGTGAAAGGCAAGGGCGCGTACTCGCGCCTCAAGCACGAAGGTGGCGTCCACCGCGTTCAGCGCGTCCCGGTCACGGAATCGAGCGGGCGGATCCACACATCGGCGGCCGGGGTTCTGGTCCTCCCCGAGGCCGAAGAGGTCGAGGTCGAGATCGACCCGAAGGATCTCCGGATCGACGTGTATCGCTCGAGCGGTCCCGGGGGCCAGTCGGTCAACACGACCGACTCCGCGGTCCGCATCAAGCACCTCCCCACCGGCGTAGAGGTTGCGTGTCAGGACGAGAAGTCGCAGATCCAGAACCGAGAGAAGGCGATGCGCATCTTGCGTGCGCGCCTGCTCGAGCTAAAACGGCAAGAGCAAGAGGCCGAGGAGGCAGCCGCGCGCCGGTCCCAGTACCGGACGGCGGACCGGTCCGAACGCATCCGGACCTACAACTTCCCCGAGAACCGCGTAACCGATCACCGCATCAACTACACGGTGCATCGCCTCGGCGAGATCCTCGAAGGTGATCTCGATGACTTCATCGACACGCTGATCGCGAACTTCCGCGAGAAGGACCTCGAGGCCGCCACCTGAGCGACGATCTCCTCGCACGCGTGGAAGAGGTCCTCGACGGCGCGATCGTCGATGTCGGCCCCCGCGAGGCGAAGTGGCTGATCGAGGCCGCAGGTGACCCCGACCAAGCTTTGGAGATGGCGCACCGCCGAGCGGCCGGCGAACCGCTCCAGTACATCACCGGCGAGGCTTACTTCCGTCGTCTGAAGCTCGCGGTGGGGACCGGCGTCCTCATCCCGCGCCCCGAGACCGAGCTCGTCGCTGAACGTGCGATGGCGCGGTTGCTCCAGGGGGGCACGCTCGTTGACATCGGCACCGGCAGCGGCGCGATCGCACTCTCGGTCAAGGACGAGCGTCCGGATGCGACTGTCTATGCAACGGAGAATTCGCCCGATGCGCTTGCCTGGGCGCGACGCAACGTTGCCGGGCTCGGACTGGATGTTGCCCTAGTCGAAGGCGATCTCTTCGACGGATTGTCTGACGATCTGCGAGGCCGACTGGACGTCGTAGTCGCAAATCTGCCCTACGTCGCAACCGGCGACGCGAAGTCGCTACCTGCGGACGTGGCCGAGCACGAACCCCACGACGCCCTGTTCGCCGGCCCCGACGGCCTATCGGCCCTCCGACGCATCGCCGATGATGCTCGAACCTGGCTCAAGCCAGGGGGCTGGTTGGTGCTCGAGATCGGCGAAACCCACGGAGAGATGGTGCGCGATCTGTTGGAGGCTGAGACTTACGAGGATGTCACGATCGGAGTCGATCTCGCACGGTGGCCCCGCATCGCCGAAGCAGCCTGGCGGCCCCGGTGAGTGTCGTCGACGAGGCGATCATCGCCTTGCGGATGGGGAAGCTCATCGTGATCCCCACCGACACCGTGTACGGACTGGCCGCGCCCCTCGACGATGCCTCCATAGCGAGGATCTTTGAGCGTAAGGGACGGCCACCCGAGAAGCCCTTGCCGGTTCTCGGGGCGAGCCTCGCCGATCTTGAGGACATCGCCGGCTTCAACCATCATGCACGCAAGCTCGCGGCGCGATTCTGGCCCGGCCCCCTCACGATGATCCTCCAGCGTGCACCGGAGTTCGATGTCGATCTCGGCGGGAAGAACATCTCAACGGTAGGAGTACGGGTCCCGAAGGAGCCACGCGCGATCGAATTGCTGAAGAGGACCGGTCCGCTCGCGGTAACGAGCGCAAACATCAGCGGATCGACAGAGGCAACTACGGTCGAGGAGGCACGTGCAGCTCTCGGAACGAAGGATGTGTACTACGTCAACGGCGGCCGTTGCACAGGAAGACCGTCGACGATCGTCTTCCTCGCTGCTGAACGCCGAGTTCTGCGCGAGGGCGCGATCAGCGATGAGGACATCTTTAGAACCATGCAATGAAGGCACCTTCACTTGCGGAAACCGCAAGTCAGTGTGTAGTGGTTGTGACGGCCCCCTCCGACGCGGAGCGAACGGTCGCCGCGTAGCGCGCGAAGACACCGGTGGGATAGCGCGGGGGAGGTGCAACCCAGTCGGCGACTCGCTTCTCGATCTCATCGTCGTCGAGCAGCAGGCGTAGCTCACGTTCTTTGACGTCTATCTCGATCGTGTCCCCGTCGCGCACGATGGCCAATGGCCCGCCTCGAACCGCTTCCGGAGAGATGTGACCGACCATCAACCCATGGGTCGCGCCCGAGAAGCGCCCGTCGGTGATGAGCGCGACCGAGTCGCCGAGTCCCTCGCCAACCAGAGCCGCGGTCACGTGCAGCATCTCCCGCATGCCCGGCCCCCCCGCGGGCCCTTCGTAGCGGATGACGACGACCTCGCCCGACTGGATAGATCGTCCCGCGACCGCTGCGAAGCACTCTTCCTCGGAGTCGAAGACCCGGGCGGGCCCGCGGTGGAATAGCCGTTCGTGGCCCGCGAGCTTCACCACGCAACCGTCGGGTGCCAGATTGCCCCGCAGCATCGCGAGACCACCGGTGGGCTTGAGTGGCTCCTCGATCGGGACCACCACCTTCTGCCCGAATCTCTCCTTCGTCTGCGCGGCGATCTCGGCGATCGAGCGCCCGTCGACGGTCGGAGCGTTGCCGTGCAAGAGCCCTTTCTTCAGCAGTTCGCGGGCGATCAACCCCACCCCACCAGCGCGGAACAGGTCGGTGGCGACGAACTCCCCACCGGGTTTGAGGTTGGCAACGACCGGGGTCCGGTTGGCGATCGCGTCGAAGTCATCGATGGAGAGCTCGACCCCGGCTTCGTGAGCGATCGCCAGAAGATGCATCACTGCATTCGTGGAGCCTCCGGTGGCGGCCACAGATGCGATCGCGTTCTCGAGCGCCTCTCGCGTGACGATCGACGATGGCCTGACGTCGTCCTTGACGAGCTGGGCGGTGAGCTTGCCGGCGCTCTGCGCCGCGGCCTTCTTGCCCGGCTCGGTGGCCGGGATCTCGCTGAGCCCGACGGGGCTGATGCCGAGGAACTGCATCGCCGTTGCCATCGTGTTCGCGGTGAACTGGCCCCCGCAGGCGCCGGCTCCCGGGCACGCCACACCTTCGAGCGCATGAAGGTCTTCGGCGGAGAGCGACCCCGCGGCGTGACTTCCCACGGCCTCGAACACATCCTGGATCGTCACGTCCCGCCCCCGCCACTTACCGGGTGCGATCGATCCGCTGTAGAGGACGAGCCCGGGGATATCGAGTCGACACAGAGCCATCGTCGCGGCCGGGATCGTCTTGTCGCAGCCCACCACGCAGATGAGGCCGTCGAGATGGTGCCCCCGCGCGACGAGCTCGATCGAATCGGCGATGACCTCACGGCTGACGAGTGACGCTCGCATCCCTTCCACGCCCATCGAGACCCCGTCGGACACGGAGATCGTGTTGAACTCGATCGGCGTGGCCCCGCCCGAGCGGATGCCCGCCTTGGCCTGGATCGCCAGCTCGCGGTGATTGAGGTTGCACGGCATCGTCTCGATCCACATCGTTGCGACACCGATCAGGGGCCGAGCGAGGTCCTCGTCGGTGAAGCCCGTGCCCTTGAGCATCGCCCGCGCCGGCGCCCGCTCGGGGCCATCGGTGAGCGCTGCGCTGTGTCGCTTCGCCGGATCCGACGGTGTCGCATAGGGATCTTTCATTGCAAGAACATAGCGCGCGACCACTTCGGACTTGACTTCGTGTCTGAGTTCCCTAATATGTGCCGCTACACCTCCGCAACGTCGCCGAGGTTCCGCACCACGACACGGGAGATCGCGTTGAACCGAGCGACGTACCTGCGACACCTCAGCACCCTCGTACTTATTACCTGAGCGCGCGCCGGCCCTGATGGGCCACGACGGCGTGCGCTCGACCCTCCGGATCTCCGGGGGGTTTTTTAGTTCTCGCGTTCGCAAGGTCCGACGACTGGAAGGAGGAGATCTTGAAGTACGAGATCGAGAACGGCGACTACCTGGGCACCGCGGAATGGCGTGGCCCCGGACAGGTCGAGCTCGACATGCCCGACGGCAAGGACAAGCGGTGGCTGCAGCGCTTCTTCGAGGGCCGCGATTCGGTCATGGGCGGAGCCGCCGAGCCCGAGGGCATGACGCTCGAGCGACGTGACGAATCCGAAGCCGCGTTCAACCGTGCCGCCTATCAACTCGCTGCCTACTCATACAAGGTCCGCCTGGGTGACGGGCGGCGGAACAAGGCACACGACAGGCAGAACGCGTGAACCTGACGGCAACCGGCGCTCACTCGTTGATCCGCGCACTCGAACACGCGGGGACGGAAGTGATCTTCGGGATCCCTGGTGGCGCCATCCTCCCTGCCTACGATCCGCTGCGCGACTCGTCGATCCGCCACGTCCTGATGCGCCACGAGCAAGGCGCAGGGCATGCTGCCGAGGGCTACGCACATGCGACCGGCAAGGTCGGTGTCTGTTTCGCGACATCGGGACCGGGGGCGACGAACCTCGTGACACCGATAACCGACGCGTTCATGGACTCCGTGCCCCTTGTCGCGATCACCGGCCAAGTCCCCCGTCCGGTTATCGGCAACGATGCGTTCCAGGAGGCCGACATCACCGGGATCACGATGCCGGTCACCAAACACAGCTACCGGGTCATGGACCCGGATGAGATCCCGGTCGCGATCGCGGAGGCATTCCACATCGCGGCGACGGGCCGCCCCGGGCCGGTCGTTGTGGACATCCCCAAGGACGTGCTTCAGGCCCCGGCTACCTTCGAGTGGCCCGAGCGGCTCGACCTTCCCGGCTACCGGCCGACGACACGGCCCAACACGCGTCAGATCAGGGCTGCCGCCGGACTCATCCGATCCAGCCGGCGTCCCGTCCTCTACGTGGGTGGCGGGGTTCTTAAGGCCAGGGCCGCAGACGAGCTCGTGCGGCTGGCCGAAGCGATCGGAGCTCCGGTCGTAACGACTCTCATGGCGCGCGGAGCGTTCCCTGACGACCACCCCTTGTGCCTCGGGATGCCGGGGATGCACGGCTCGTACGCCGCGGTTACCGCGATGCAACGTGCCGATCTGCTGATCACCTTGTGCGCGCGCTTCGATGACCGCGTGACGGGGAATCTCGCATCGTTCGCACCGGACGCGAAGGTCATCCATGCCGATGCCGACCCAGCCGAGATCGGCAAGAACCGAGCGGTCGACGTGCCGATCGTCGGCGATGCGAAGCCGGTGCTCGCCGAGCTTGCGAAAGAGGTACTACGCGACAACTCCACGCACGGCAGTCTCGACCTGTCGCGCTGGCTGGATGAGGTCCGGTCGTGGGCGCGCGATAACCCGCTGTCGTACGACCAGACCGACGAAGGACCGATCAAGCCACAGTTCGTCATCGAGAGGTTCGATGCCGCATTGCGCGGCGACGCGATCGTGGTCACCGGTGTCGGCCAGCACCAGATGTGGGCGTCGCAGCTGATCCGCTGTAACAAGCCGTACTCCTTCATCTCGTCGGGTGGACTTGGCACCATGGGTTTCGCCGTTCCTGCCGCGCTCGGCGCGAAAGTCGGACGTCCCGGTGAGCGTGTGGTCGCTATCGACGGCGACGGTTGCTTCCAGATGACGGCTCAGGAGCTGGCTACCGCCGCGATCGAGAAGATCCCGTTCGTCGTCGCGATCGTCAACAACGAGCACCTGGGGATGGTGCGTCAGTGGCAGGAGCTCTTCTACGAGGAGCGCTACTCGCAGGTCTATCTCCCACCCGATGTCCCCGACTACGTGCGCCTTGCGGAGGCCTATGGAGCCGTGGGCTTGCGGGCTTCCTCGGTAGACGAGGTCGACACGATCGTGGACAAAGCGCTCGGGATCGACGACCGCCCCTGCGTGATCGATTTCCGAGTGGATCCCGCGGAGATGTGCTTCCCGATGATCCCCGCGGGCGCATCGAACGACGACATCATCGTCGGGCCGGGGGGGCGCCGGCCTGTCGTGTCCGTCACTCCCGGTGACGGGTCCGACTTCGCGTTCGGCGGGATGGGGGAGGCGGCCGGATGACGCACATCCTCTCGGTCCTCGTCGAGAACAAGCCGGGCGTCTTGGCTCGGATCTCGGGCCTGTTCGCGCGTCGAGGTTTCAACATCGACTCACTAGCGGTGGGGGAGACCGAAGACCCCTCGGTCTCTCGCATGACGATCGTGTGCTCTGCGGAAGGGAAGCCGCTCGAGCAGATCACCAAGCAGCTTCACAAGCTGATCAACGTGTTGAGGATCGCAGAGCTGCCTCACCACGATTGTGTGGAGCGCGAGCTCGCCCTCATCAAGGTCGCCGTGGGGGCCGGGAGACGCGCGGAAGTGCTCGAGATCGTGGAGATCTTTCGGGCCACCGTGCTCGATGTCGATCCCGACGCTCTCGTCATCGAAGCCACAGGCTCGCCCGAGAAGATCGTCGCGCTCGAAGACCTCTTGCGCCCCTACGGGATCGGAGAGATGGCGCGCACGGGCCGCATCGCACTGTCCCGCGGAAGTCGCGGCTTGAAGCCGCCGTCCCTGTCACCCGTCGCTCTCGGATCCGCCTCTTAGGAAAGGAGCTCCGATGCCTCCAACCATCCATTACGACTCCGACGCCGATCTTGCCGCCCTCGCGGGGAAACCGGTTGCCGTTCTCGGCTACGGGGCCCAAGGGCGCGCGCACGCTCTGAACCTGCGGGATTCGGGCGTCGAGGTCGTAGTCGGGCTCCGCAAGGACTCGCCCACATGGGAAGCGGCGACGCGCGACGGCGTCGTGGTCGCCAGCCTCAATGAGGCGTGTTCCAACGCCGAGGTCGTGGCGATGTTGGTCCCCGACCAGCATCAAGCGCGCGTCTACGAGGAATCGGTCGAGCCCAACCTCCCTCCGGGGGCCGCGCTTCTCTTCGCGCACGGGTTCAACATCCACTTCGGACAGATCCGACCGGCGCCGGACAACGACGTGGTCATGATCGCTCCCAAAGCGCCCGGCCCCCTCGTCCGTCGTACCTACGAGAACGGCAGCGGAACCCCCGGACTGTTGGCGATCCACCAGGACGCAACCGGCAACGCGCAACGCCTGGCGCTCGCCTATGCGAAGGGGATCGGTTGCACGCGGGCGGGCGTGATCGAGACGACATTCGCCGAGGAGACGGAGACAGACCTGTTCGGCGAGCAGGCGGTGTTGTGCGGGGGAGCGTCACGCCTCATCCAGTCGGGATGGGAGACCCTCGTCGAAGCCGGCTACCAGCCGGAGATCGCGTACTTCGAGTGCCTCCACGAGCTGAAGCTGATCGTGGATCTCCTCTACGAAAGTGGCTTCAAGGGCATGCGTCACGCGATCTCGGACACCGCCGAGTACGGTGACCTCACGCGTGGCAAGCGCGTCATCGATGATTCCGTCCGAACCCGGATGCAAGAGCTCCTCGCGGACATCCGTTCGGGTGCGTTCGCCCGAGAGTGGGTGCTCGAGAACCGCGCGGGAACCCCCGTTCTCGATGCCGAACGAAGGCTTCAAGCCGAGCACCCGATCGAGGACGTCGGAGCGCGCCTCAGAGAGATGATGTCGTGGCTGTAGTACGAGTCTTCGACACGACCTTGCGCGACGGCGAGCAATCGCCCGGGATCTCACTGAACCTCAAGGAAAAGGTCGAGATCGCAGAACAGCTCGCGCGGCTCGAAGTCGACGTGATCGAGGCGGGATTCCCCATCGCGTCCGAGGGAGAGTTCGAGGCCGTATCCGCGATCGCCGGTCGTGTGAAGGGCCCGATAGTGGCGGCGCTCGCGCGCACGGATCCTGCAGACATCGACCGAGCCGTCGCCGCGGTCGCTCGCGCGGAACGCCCTCGGATCCACACATTCATCGCAACGAGCGAGATCCACATGCGGGTGAAACTCCAGATGACGCCGGACGAGGTCCTTGCAGCTACTACCGGTGCCGTCACTCGCGCGCTCGGTCATGTAGACGACGTCGAGTTCTCGTGCGAGGACGCCACCCGTTCGGATCCGGCTTTCCTTGCGCGGGTCTATCGAGCCGCGGCCGAGGCGGGAGCGACGACGCTCAACCTTCCGGACACCGTGGGATATGCATTGCCCGCCGAATTCGGAGACCTCCTGCGCAACCTGATCGAGGAGGTCGATCGTGACGTCGTCTGGAGCGTCCATACGCACGACGACCTCGGCCTCGCGGTCGCGAATGCCCTGGCCGGCGTGGATGCCGGGGCGCGGCAGGTCGAGGTCGCGGTGAACGGCATCGGAGAGCGGGCCGGCAACTGCTCCCTGGAAGAGCTCGTGATGGCTCTGCGGACGCGGACGTCGTCAACGGGAGCCGACACCGGCGTAGTGACTCGCGAGATCGCTCGAACGTCGCGTCTCGTCTCGATGCTTACCGGCTATGCGGTTCCACCGAACAAGGCCATCGTCGGAGCGAACGCATTCGCGCACGAGGCCGGCATCCACCAGCACGGAGTCATGATGGACAGGACCACCTACGAGATCATGGACCCGTCCGATGTGGGGCTCGAAGGATCCCGGCTGGTCCTCGGTAAGCACTCGGGCCGCCATGCGTTCTTCAAAGCGCTGACCGAGCTCGGCTTCGATCTCGATCGCTCCGAAGGTGAACGCGCATTCGCACGGTTCAAGGCACTCGCCGATCGCAAGGTCCGGATCACGGATACCGACCTCGAGGCCATCGTCACCGACGAGCTCGGCTCGGACCTCGATGCGTTCGAACTGATCTCCATCCAGGTCGCCGGAGGGACGCATCTCGCACCGACGGCGACCGTGAGACTTCGGCGCGGCGATGAGATCCTCGATGAGTCCGCCATAGGCGACGGGATGATCGATGCCGCGTGCGGTGCGATCCAGCGCGCCACGCAGTTGGAAGCCAGGCTCGAAAGCTTTTCGGTCTCGAGTGTCACAGGCGGTATCGACGCGCTCGGAGACGTCACCTTGGTGCTCGCCACGGGAGACGGCTGCGAGGACCGTCCGCTGCGACGGGCGACCGGCAGAGGGGTCTCGACCGACGTGGTCGAGGCTTCGGCACGGGCGTATCTGTCGGCGGTCAACCGTCTCGCGGTGCTGTCCGAGCGCAGCCGCGTCGCGATGTAATGGGCCTAACGATCACGGAGAAGATCCTTGCTGCACACAGCGGACGCGCCGTGGTTCGTCCCGGCGAGATCGTGACTTGCGACGTGGATCTCGCGATGGCGAACGACGTCACGGCTCCTCCCGCGGTCGCCGCGTTCGAGAAGATGGGCGCGGCCACGGTATGGGATCGGCACAGGATCGCCTTGGTCGCGTCGCACTTCGCCCCTGCCAAGGACATCGCGTCGGCCTCGCTGATGTCCCGGATGCGCGCCTTCGCCGTCGAGCACGACATTGAACATTTCTTCGAGGTCGGTCGCGGTGGCATCGAGCACATCTTGTTGCCCGAGGAAGCGCTCGTGATGCCCGGTCAGGTTGTGATCGGCGCCGATTCGCACTCGTGCACATACGGAGCGCTCGGTTGTTTCTCGACGGGAGTCGGTTCCACCGACATCGCGGCCGTCTGGGCGACCGGCAAGATCTGGTTGCGCGTTCCGGAATCGATGAAGATCGTGTACTCGGGGCGCGTGCGTCCCTGGGTCATGGGCAAGGACATGATCCTGGCCGTGATCGCGCGTATCGGCGACGACGGCGCGAGTTACATGGCCATCGAGCACACCGGTGAGACTCTCGCCGAGCTATCGATGGACTCGCGCTTGACGCTGACGAACATGGCCATCGAAGCGGGAGCTAAGTCGGGGATAGTCGCTCCAGACGAGACGACGCTCGACTACGTCGTGACCAGGCAAGCCGCCACCCAACGTCCCAACGACTTCGAAGTCGTCCATTCCGATCCCGACGCCGAGTACGCGCGAACGGTCGCGGTGGATGTCGCCGAGCTCGAGCCCATGGTGGCTCAGCCTTCGTTGCCGTCCCGCGCGGTGGGGGTGTCTCAGATCCCGCCCGTGAAGGTGGACCAGGTGTTCATCGGTTCGTGCACCAACGCGCGCATCGAGGACCTGAGGATCGCCGCTCAGGTCCTGGGGGAGGAGGAGATCGCACCGTGGGTTCGGCTGATGGTCATCCCCGCGACCCAACGGGTGTGGCGTCAAGCGAACAAGGAAGGCCTGCTCGAGCGGTTCGCTGCAGTGGGAGCGACGGTCTCCACTCCGACCTGCGGTGCATGCTTGGGCGCGCATATGGGGGTGCTGGGTCCCGGTGAGGTGTGCGTGTCGACCTCGAACCGGAACTACGTGGGACGGATGGGGGACCGGACCGCGCAGGTGTTCCTCGCGAACCCGGCGGTCGCGATGGCTTCGGCGGTCGCCGGCGAGATAGTGCATCCAAGCGACGTCCGGGAGATCCACCGACCGGTGACCGTGGATGGCTAGCCGCGGGACTGCCTTCCGCTACGGCGATCACGTCGACACCGACGCATTGATCCCCGCGCGCTATCTGACGACCGATGATCCGACAACGCTGGCGGCGCACGCGTTGGAGGATCTCGACCCCAGCTTCGCCGCAGCCGTCCACCGCGGCGACGCGATATTCGCGGGACACAACTTCGGCTGTGGATCGAGCCGCGAGCACGCTCCCATAGCTATCGCTGCCGCGGGGGTCGCGGCAGTGGTTGCCGCTTCGTTCGCCAGGATCTTCTTCCGGAACTCGATCAATACCGGCCTGCCGGTCCTCGAATGCCCGGCTGCCGTCGAGGCGACCGACGCGGGCGACGACGTGGAGATCGACCCGGCAGCCGGAGTGATCGTGAATCACACGAAGGGCCGAACGTTCGTCGCAGAGCCATTGCCCCCTTTCGTGGTCGAGATCGTCGACGCGGGAGGACTCGTGCCCTGGGTCGCGCGGCAGCTCGAGGGCGCGCCGTGAAGCCCCTGGTCGCGGTGCTCCCGGGCGACGGGATCGGTCCCGAAGTGATCGAACCAGCGCTCGAGGTGGTCACTCCTCACGCGCAGCTCACCTACATCGACGCCGGCGCGGCCCGATTCCTCGCCACCGGAGAGACGCTAACGGGGGATGACCTCGCGACCATCGCGGAGTGCGATGCGCTGTTGTTCGGGGCGGTCGGCGATCCGCGCGTTCCCGACGGTGTGCTCGAGCGGGGGATCCTTCTTCGGCTTCGGCGGAAGCTCGACCTCTACGTCAACGTCCGGC
>Ga0299913_10000847_pt1 | contig 20876 bp, 16 predicted proteins | sample RVTome_9_FD_201360 | JGI IMG/M metagenome (GOLD analysis project Ga0299913, IMG submission 201360) | Soil microbial communities from uranium-contaminated site in the Upper Colorado River Basin, Wyoming, United States - RVT155D38 (version 2) ... | reverse complement strand
CCAGAGCTTGGCGTAAGATCCTGGCCGGCAACCGCGCTCTTCGTGCAGAGGGCGCTCGCGGTGAAGCCGCAGCTGTCGATAGATCCGGCTTCAAGCCGGTTGATCGTCGATATTTGCCGCCGGCTCGAAGGCCTGCCCCTGGCCATCGAGCTTGCCGCCTCCCGAGTCAAACATTTCCCCCTGGAAGCCTTGCGGACTCAGCTCGACCATCGACTCGAGCTGCTGGTCCGCGGAGCGGTCGACTTTCCGCCCCGCCAGCGCACCATGCGGGACACGGTCGGGTGGAGTCACGACCTGCTCGATCCTCATGAACAAGTCCTCTATCGCCGGCTCTCGGTATTTGCGGGTGGATGGGACCTCGAAGCCGTCGAGGCCGTATGCGAGGTTGCGGCCGGGATGGACACGCTCAGCAGCCTGCTGGACAAGAGTTTGATCTTTGTAGCGGGAGACGGGCCGACCGCCCGGTACGACATGCTCGATGTGATCCGTGAGTATGGAGGCGAGGTCCTCTCGAAGGCGGGAGAGTGGGACGATTTCTCCGAAAAACATGCCATTTACTTTCTTGGCCTTGCCGAGAACGCCGAAGCTCGCCTTGTCGGTGCCGATCAGAGCGCCTGGATGGTCCGTCTGGATGCCGAGCACAACAACATGCGCAAGGCCCTCGGCTGGCTGATCGCACGCCGGGACACCCAGGCGGCAATGAGATTCGTCGTCGCCCTGTGGCGGTACTGGCGGCACTCGGGTCAACTGGTCGAAGGGAGGCGTTGGGGCGAGTCGGCCATCGCCCTTTCGGGTGAGTGTCCACCATCGCTTCGAGCGAAGGCCTACTGGGGCACAGCTGCGCTGGCCTTTCCTCAAGGGGACTACCAACGAATGTCGGAGCTGGCTTCGCTGAGCCTGGACTTTGCGCGTCAGAGCGAGGATCCCATGGACCTTCGCAATGCACAGACGATGGTGGGGCTGGTCGCGCTGGTGGAGGGGCGTTACAAGGATGCTCTCCTACCCTTGCGTGAGGCGCTCTGGTTGTGCCGTAACCTCGGGCAGACCTGGCAACTGGCAACCTCGCACCTCAACCTGGGGCTCGCCCTGCTCCACTCCGGAAACCTGGCCGAGGCTGAAACCGTGTTGCGCGAGGGCCTCAAGACCTACCTCGAGCTGGGGGACGAAACGTTTGCCGCACGAACCAAGGTGACCCTCTCTCATTTAGAGATGTCGCGCGGAAACAACTCCGAGGCAGAGGACCTCGCTCGAGCTGCCCTTGCCACCTTCGCCTCCACCCAGGAGCCTCAGGGCACGGCGGAGGCCCTGGTGACTATCGCGGCGCTCAAGGCCGCGGCCGGGGACGGGCAATCGGCAGCCGAACTCCACGGCGCAGCGGCCGCGCTCCGGGAGACCATAGCGGCACGGCCTGCGCCGTTCGACGATGCCATCCCCAACCGCCTTCTCGAGAAAGCCCGGGGCGGAAGGGAGTCAGCCTGGGAAGCGGCGTCGTCCAAGGGCAGGCGCCTCAGCCCTGAAGCCGCGGTGAAACAGGCGCTGGGGCAGCAAGGAGGCGCGTGGTGAGCAGAAAAAGCAAGCGGTCGAGATCCCGCCGGTGGCTACGGTGGACGCTCATTACCCTGGTGACGCTGATCGCTCTTCTCGCCGCTGCCGTCACGATCTTGGCGGCGACTGCACCCTCGCCGGGGCCAGCCAATGGCTGGGACCAGGCGGCCCCGCTTATGGAGGCCCGCGGCGAAGCTGCCGGTGCGGTTCTCACCGTCGATGGGCGGGAGCAGCTTGCGGCCATTGGAGGCTTAAAAGGGGTTCTCGTCTCGGCCGCCGACTCTGTCGAGTTCTACGACCCCGGCACGGACCGATGGCGGCACGGCCCGCCGCTGCCAGAGCGACGCCACCATCTCGCCGCGGCAGGAGTCGACGGTGACCTCTTCGTTACCGGAGGAGCCCCGAGTGCATCGGATTGGACTCCTCGCCGGGAGGTCTGGCGGCTCAAGGAGGGTACCTCCACATGGGAACCCGTTGCCGCCTTACCGGAGGGCAGGCATGGCCACCGTCTTCTGGTTATTGACAAGGTGCTCTACTTGGTCGGCGGCTCCGGTGGCGCCGCCGTCCTCCGCTTGAACTCGCTGACTCCTGACGAGGGTTGGTCCAGGGGGGCCGACCTGCCACGCCCACGTGATCACCTCGGGGCGGTCGTTATCAATGGCGAGATATGGGCCATCGGTGGGCGGGACGGCGCTGGGATCGTCAGCAGGGTAGACATCTACGATCCACACCGAGACCACTGGCGCACCGGTCCGTCGCTGCCCGAGCCAACGAGCGCTGCGGCCGTAGGGTTCGTGGACGGCTGGCTAGTCGTTTCGGGGGGCGAAGATCCTCGCTTGCTGGGAGGTGTCATCGACCGCCACTGGCGTCTGCGTCCCGAAGAGGGCCGATGGGAACCCGCGCCCCGCGCTCCCCTCGCTGTGCACGGAGCCGCCGACGGCGTTGTGGAGGGTCGACTGCTCGTCGCCGGCGGCGCCAGCCGCCACAGCTTGCTATCCCCCTTTACCTGGACTGCCGTGACCCAGTCCCTGGCCGACCCGGCGCGCCGATCCCAGCGCTAGCCGGCCTCGCCTGAGAACCGAGACCGACGGCGGCCGCACCGAAGACGAAACCCAGGCCGCTCCATTGCGAAGGTCAGTTCGCAGCAGGCTGCGCGATTGCTAACTAGTCCTGTAGAAATGCCAGGACGTGACCGGCGAAGACCTCGGGAATGGTGTCCATTGCGATGTGCTGCTGCCCTTCGAGGATAGTGACCTGCACGTCGGAAATCGCGGCGGCCACGATCTCGTAGTCAAGCTTCATCGAGTCCGGGCTGTCTCCGCCGATCAACATGAGGGTGGGGACGGTGATCTTCGCCGCCTCTGCGGGATCGAAGAGTGGGGTGGGCATCTCGCGAGCGATCGTGTGTGCGGCGGCGACGCGTGCCTGCCAGACGGGCAACGCCCGATACAGGGCGAACTCCTCTTCGCGCATCTCTACGGCCTCACGGAAAAAGATCTCGAGAGCAGCCTCGCGGTTGCCTTCTGCCACCAGGGCGTTCATTCGTTCCTCGACGCCCGGAGGGAAAGCGAGCAGATTGGGGTTTGGGGCCGGCCAGCCCTCATAGAGCACGAGCTTCCGGATGTTGGATGTCACCCCTGCCGCGCCGAAGGCGCACAATCCACCATAAGAGTGGCCGAGCAGGTCGACCGGGGATTCGGAAGCCTCCGCGACCGCGTCGACTACCTCGGCGACATCCTCGAACTCCCGTGCCAGGTCGTATTCCGGAGCATCGCCGCTACCGCCGCGGCCTCGCCGGTCCATGGCGTGAACGGTGGCGTGCGGTTCCAGATACCGCAGCAACGGGCGCCAACGGGTGTGGTCGGCGGTCGTGCCGTGAACGAGCACCAGCGGCTGCCCATGGCCGCTGGTCCAGTAAGCGATCTCGGTGCCGTCGCGCGACACCACCTTATTCACGACGGCCTCGCCGGTGTGCAGGTCTGCTGTCCCGGCAGGGGATAGCTCGTTGCCCTCGACCTCGATGGTTCCGCTGCTCATAATTTTTCCTCCTTAACTCTGCCTGCCAAGCACTCTAGGGCGTCCGATGGGGCGGTCATATCCAACGTTCGGTGTATTTTTCCGGCTGAGTCAGGACTGTACGAGGCCATGCTCCATAGCGAAAAGGGCGACCCCGGCCCGAGTCGAGGCCCCGAGCTTCTCGTAGATGTTCACCGTGTGAGTGTGAACGGTCCCGGCCGTAATGAAGAGCGCCTCGGCGATCTCCTTCTTGGACCTCCCACGGGACAGCAGGCGCAGCACCTCCACCTCACGGTCGGTTAGACCGGCGGGCCAAGAGGTTCGGCTCCAGCGGAGTACGACGCCTGCGGCCTCGCACACGGCATGCGCCGCTTCAGGGTCCAGCGCGCCGGCGGCGACCATGCGCTCCACCTCCTTCGCCGCCTCCTCCGGCGAGAGGGCTTCGCGATGGGGCCGCGTCTCGGTGAGCGCCTGAAAGACGTCCGCAGCCGACAGCACGCGAGCGGGAATCGGGATTCCCGACGCAGTCGCGCCGCGGTGGTAGCCGCTTCCGTCGGCACGCTCGTGATGCATACCGGCGATCCGCGCCAACGGCTCCAGCACCGTGGATCGGGCGAGTATCCGCTCGGTGTTGTAGGCGTGCAGTCGAACCTGCTCCCACTCAGACGAGCTTAAAGAGCCGGCCTTGTCCCACACCAGGTTCGAGACCCCGACCCGGCCGAGATCGTGGAGCAGTCCGGCGCGTCGGACCGCGGTGCACTCGTCCTCACCGAGGCCGAGGCGTGCGGAGGCGGCTTCGGCGAGGCGCGCAACACCTGTCGAGTGCCCGAGGAAGTAGGGCGATTTTACGTCGACTGATTCGGCAAGCGCGGCGGTAAGCTCATCGATACGGCTCTCGGAGATACTGACGACAGGCGCCGGCTCGATCGAGAGTACGGCCTCCCACACGGAACCGGCCTCCAGCTCGGCAAAGATGTCGTCGGCGCGACGTTCGAAGGCCTGTACCGCCAAGGGGTCGAACCATCCGCCCGCACGCCGCCGCACCATCGCGTAGGTCTCCTCCGGGCCCTCCATACGGTGGAAGATCTCCACCTGGTTGGCGAGCGTGATGACCCGCGCACCGCCTTCGATATCCGAGCCGGCAAGGCCGGCGGGTACGCCCTTACCGTCCCAGCGCTCCTGGACCTGCACGACGATGCCCGCGACCGCTCCGGAGAGGCCGATGCGCTTGGTGAAGTGTGTGCCGGCTTCACAGTCCGCGCGAGCGGCGAATTCGCCGAACTGCTTGCCCTGCGTGAGGCCCTTCAGCGTAGAAACTGCGCGCCGGGCCGGGGGCAATCCCCTGGATTCCTCGAGCATCGCGCGCATCCCCTCGCGGGGACGGGCGACGTCGGCCCTGGCGTAAGCCGGTATCCCCTGGAGCTCGTTTGTGCGGAAGGTACGCGCCGCCTCGCAGGTGAACGCGGTGCACCCAACGGGGTGGATGAGGGCGGCGTAGTAGATTTCGCTGCGCTCGCGTTCGTTGAGCCCCAGCTCCCCGGGCGATCCGGTGGGCGATCAGGCATGTCCGGAGTGCCTTCTCCTGCGGGAACCCTCGGCCGAGGTCGGTGGCAAGCGAGATCGCGGCGAGCAGCTCGGCCAGCCTGATCTCCTGTCCGGTGCTCACATGATCTCCGGCATACCTCCCATCGCCTTAACCGGCGGGTGCCTCACCCTGCTCTTAATACTAATTGCGACGAGCTTAAGAAGCGGTGGCTGGGCGCTACCGCACCGCTCCGATGAGATCGTTCGCCCGGCGCTTTCGTCCAATCGCGGTCGATCGGACCCGGCGACCAAGCACCTGGAGAGGTAGTCGTGCAGTCCGGAGGCCTCGCCGATGTAGCCCACATAGCCATCCGGCCGGATCGCACAGACCCACCCCGGTTGGTGGCGCCTGTCCCCGATCCGGCCGACCGCCCTGCCGGCCCCCCGCCTGACCACTGGACGGTTTACTGTGCACCGCCCAATTTTTAACGTTCCTTAACTGTCGGCCAATCGAACTTTCCCCAGAGGCATCGCGCACCATCGCCCTCACCGGCTCGCCTCGCTCCACCAGCCCACGGACAATCGCTCCCCCCCACCAACCCCGTTGCACCAACGACCAGGTCTGGCGACCGCCAGTGCCCGAACAAGAGCTGAGGCGCCTGTAGAGAACACGCCCGGCCTGGGGAGGCCGGGCGTGCCCTGTATTGCTCTGTGCTGCCTATTACGGATTGGTGAAAGTCGTTTCGAACGCCTCCACACCACTGGGTCCAGTCCCGCCTCCGGTGCCGCCACTAGCCGTGCCCGACTGTTCAATAATCATCGTGTCGCCACGGAAGATCTGAAGGGTCCAGTTCGTGCTCGCGGGGGCGCAATCGTTGTAGCTGTAGACCTCCACCGTGTAGGTGCCGGTGGGGGCGTTGGTCCCCCAGAAGACGTTCTCGACTCCACCCGGCTCTGGGTCAGATCCGCACATCGCTACGTTGTCGTCTCGGTCCAGGTTGCCGCCGCTGAGAGACTCTCTGTGCTGGTACCAGATCCGCTCACCCGAGGGCTCGATGACGTGGAGGTCGACATCGTCGTCTGAGTCCCAGAGCAAAGTGACCCGGATTTCGCCTTCGCCCACGATCAGGTCGGCGCCATCGCAGTTTTCGTCGATCCCGTTGTTGGGAATGTCGGTTGCACCCGGGTTGATCGCCGGGTCGTTGTCGTCGCAGTCGACGTCGGAGGTGTAGCCGTCGTCGTCGGCGTCGGTGTCGAGGTCGGATCCGTCGCAGTCCTGATCGATCCCGTCGTTGGGCACCTCGGTGGCGCCCGGGTTGATCGCCGGGTCGTTGTCGTTGCAGTCGACGTCCCGGTTGAAGCCGTCGTCGTCGGCGTCGAGGTCTTCAGTCCCGCCGCAGTCGGGCTGCGCGACGTCGAATCGCTCGCCGTAGCCTGGCCCATCGTCGGATTTGTTGTTACCGCTCTTCACCCAAATGGTCTGGACGCCTTCGGCCTCGAGCAGATACTCGTGGACCTCTGGATCGGCGGGCAGGACGATCCTTTCGTGGGACTCGCCCACTGCATAGACGATGTTCGAGATGGCCTTGGACGAAGTGATCTGCCATCCACCCGCCTCGCAGTCGTACGAGACGCTCACCTGCGCCGTGTCGGCGGCTGAACCCTGGGCTGATGGTGCACCCCAAACCGGTGTCACAAGCATGCTGATCAAGAGCGCGCTCAAGAACGCGATCGACTTAACTCTCATTGAAGTTCCCCCTTATCGTTCTTGCCCATCAGTTGGTCTCCTGCGGTGTCACCCCGAAGCTGGCCAGCCTCATCGTTCTTGCTCATCAGTTGTCCGGCGTGCCCGGCCGCAAGCCCTCGAGAGCCGCGGTCAACCCGACCCAGCCGATGAACGTGGTCGGTGGCCCGTGAGGTGGTCCGAGCGTTCCCTCGATCGGCTGGGCTTCGAGGTCGACCTCGAGCCACACCCGGATGGGAAAGCGCCCCGCGCGCCGCGGCCGCCCGCCTTCTTTCAACGCCGCGTCCCCGAGACACCGGACGATCCGAATCGAGAGTGCTTTGCCATCTGCGCCATACGCCGATGTTCGCCCCGTGCGAAGCGCTTCGCATCGTGGACCGCTCCACGAGCTTTGGGGATCCGGCTGATCCGCGTCGAAACGTCCCCCGCTATAGAGTGGGGCGGCAAGTCACGCTTTCGTGCGGAGGGGTGCCTTGGGCCCATCGCAGGGAAAAGGATCGCGTGGCTCGCCCGGCGACCGGGCGGCCCCGCTGCTCGAGCGCGAGCGCGAGCTTGAGATCTTGGACCACGCGATGGACCGGGTCGTCGACGGGGTGGGCTCGCTGCTGCTCGTTGAGGGACCGGCGGGGATAGGCAAGACCAGGCTCCTCGCCGAGGCGATCCGGCTGGCTCGTCGACGTGAGCTGGTCGTCCGCGCGGCCCGAGGTGGCGAGCTCGAACGCGAGCTGCCGTTCGGGATCGCGCGCCAACTCCTTGAGCCCGTGATCGAGCGCGCGGGGGAGGAGGAGCGCTCACGGCTTCTGTCGGGAAGTGCTGGCCTGGCGCTGACCGTGTTGGGACTGGGCGACGCAGAAACGGGCTCCGCTACGGACCCGTATGCACCGGTTCACGGTCTTTATTGGGTGCTCGCCAATCTCGCCGACGCAAACCCGGTACTCCTCGCCATCGACGACGGCCACTGGGCCGATGCGGAGACCCTCCGCTTCCTCGACTATCTCTCGCGTCGGCTTGACGACCTGAGGGTGGTCGTCGTGGTCGGCGCCCGCCGGGGAGAGCCGGACGAACCCGCGGGCCTCGCGCGGCTTCGACTCGAAGCCGAACTCCTCCACCCTGGGCCCCTGAGCACGCCGGCGGTCCGCGAGCTGATCGCGGCGAATCTTGGCAGCGATCCGACCTCCTCGTTCGCGGACGCCTGCGCGAGAGCGACTGCCGGCAATCCGTTCCTGCTCGTCGAGGTCCTTCGCGCCCTCCGGGCGGACGCGATCGACCCCGAAGACGCGGCCGTCACCGTCGCCGATCTCGGTCCCGACACCGTTGCCCGCCATGTGCTCACGCGCCTGGCGCGTTTCGGCGCGGAAGCTATTTCGCTCGCTCGCGCGATCGCGGTGCTCGGCGGCTCGCCGCAGCTTCGCCACGCAGCCCGACTATCTCGCCTGGGACAGGGTCGGGCGCGAGAGCTCTGCGACCGCCTCCGGGAGGCGGAGATCCTGGCGCCCGGGTTTCCGATCGACTTCGTGCACCCGCTGGTGCGCGCCGCGATCTACCGCGATCTCCCCGAGGAAGCTCGATCCGATGCCCATCGGCGCGCGGCTGAGCAGCTGCGCCATGAGGGGGCGACCGCCGGCGAGATCGCACCCCATCTACTGGCCTGCACGCCCAACGGCGATCAATGGGTCGTCGCCGAACTGCGTCGGGCCGCCCGTGAAGGCCTGGCCTCGGGGGCGCCCGACAGCGCCAGGGCCTGTCTCGAGCGGGCGCTCAAAGAACCCTCGGACGAGGAGTTCCCGATCCTGTACGAACTCGGAAGAGTCCTGCGGACGATCGAGCCCGCAGCCGCCCCCACGGTGCTCAGTCGCGTCGTCGACGCGGCGCCCGACCCGGAGCTCCGTCGGCTGGCCACCCTCGAGCTCGCCGGCGCGTACTTCGACGCGGGCAATCCGATGGAGTCGGTCCGCTGGCACGGCGAGGCGATCGAGAGCCTGAGGACGAACGATCCCGACCGAGCCCTCGCGCTCGAAGCTCAGCGCTTCTGCATCGCGGGCGTCATCGCCGGTCGAGATCCCGCGAGTTCGCGGATCCTCCGCGAGCTCGCAACTCCGGTGGTCGGGAACCGGCGCGGCGAGCGCCTCGTGCGCCAGGCCCTCTCCTGGGATCTGTTCATGGCTTGCGATCCGGTCGACACCGTTGTCGAACTCGCTCTCTCCTTTCCCGACGCCCCGTATGACCCGAACGAGATCGCGGTCCCCACTGCTACCTACGTCCTCAGCTGGAGCGGTCGTTGGGCCGAGCCACACCGCTACATGTCCTCAGCTGCGGAAGAGGTTCGCAGGGCCGGGCTTCTTGTCAACGCCAGCTACGCATACGGGCACCTTGCCCATGTTGACCTCCACGCCGGGCGCCTAGCACGGGCGGAGTCTGCAGCCCGGACGTCTTGGAGCATCGCGGCCGAGCTGTCCCCATTCGCGGTGTGGATCGCGCTCACGAAGCTTCTCGACACATTGATCGCCCGGGGAGAGCTCGACGAAGCCAAGGCGGTGGCGAGTGGGTTGGACCTCTCGGGAGGGCCGGCCGAGCTCCCGACGGTCCCGTATCCGATCGAGGTCCGCGGCTCCATGCGTCTTGCCGAGGGTGACCTCGAGCACGGAGTCGAGGACCTGCTCACGTTCGGGGACGAGGCGGAGAGGAGAGGCTATCTGAACCCAGGGTTCTCCGCCTGGCGCCAACAAGCCGGGCCGGCGCTGGCGGCATTGGATCGGACCGAGGAGGGAGAAGCCCTCATTCATGAGGCCGAGACGCGGGCCCGCCGGTTCGGCGCCGCCCACGTGATCGGGACGGTCCTGCGCTCCCGGGCGCGGCTCGAACCACGAAAGCACCAGATTGAAACGCTTAGCGAATCCGTCGCCGCGCTCAGCAGCTACGGCCCCCCGCACGAGCTCGCCCGTTCCCTCCTCGAGCTGGGGGCTGCCATCCGCCGCGACGGCCGGCGGTCAGACGCGCGGGAGCCGCTTCACCGCGCGCTGGAGCTGGCGCATGGCTGCGGCGCAGGCGGCACCGAGGCCCGCGCCCGAGAGGAACTCGCGGCTGCAGGGTCGCGCCCGCGCAGTGCCTTCCGCACCGGCGTTGCGGCACTGACCGCGAGCGAGCTGCGAACGGCCAGGCTCGCCGCCGATGGTTTCAACAACCGCGAGATCGCCGAGCGTCTGTTCGTCACCCGCAGCACCGTCGAGACCCACCTCACGCACGCCTACCAGAAGCTCGGCATCACCAAGCGCGACGAGCTCGACACGGCGCTCGCCGGCGATCGGGCACTGGCTGAGTAGCGCCGCAGGGCCAAACCTCGTGGAGGGGTCCACGATGTGCAGCTCGCCCGGGCTCACCTAGATTCGCGGGGTGATAGACGCGGATCAAAGAAGGGGCCCGTGATGAGATCGAAGACTGCAACGACCCGCTCACTGCGCGCATCTTTCGTGCAGCGTGCGAGGCCAGCGCGAAAAGGCAGAGCGGAATGGGACGCGCTCCCATGGGCCCAGAGAGTAGGAGGTGTGACATGGCAGTCACCGTAACGAGGCTGCAGGTGGGCCTGTCGAGTGTGAACAAGAGTCGAACTGTGGCCGGAGCTGGAGTGTTGCAAGGACCGTCAAAGCGACAAAATAGGAGGAGGATGTTGCAAGACTTAAGGCCGGCTGTGGGGCGGCGTTGGCTGTTGGTGCTGGCGGCGGCGTTGGTTCTGCCGGGGGATGTGGCGAGGGCGGCAGAACCCGATCCGGCTGCCGAAGTCGATCGGCGGACAACCTCTTTCGAGTACTTGTTCGCCGTGTGGGACAGTTGTGGTGAGGAGCCAACGCCGGGCCAGGTCTGCACGGTCACAGCGATAGATGTCCACCGTGTAATGCACAGCAACATCGAGGACGGCCCGCCCGTCGAGCAGGGTCTTGCGGTGTCTCGGAGCTCCTACACGGTAGGCGAGAACGGCGAGCCTCTCTTGAACTACGACGAGTCCTGGTATGGCGAAGGTCCGGTGGAGCTCAGCGTGGACCGCTCGCTGAGCACCGCCACGGCCACGGCCGTGGTGGATGTCAAGCGGTGCGGGCTGGATGGTGAGACGGATTGCGGGGATGCCACGCACCAGGTCTCTGCCAGCTGGACCGCCACGGACGACGAGGCCAGGTCGCGCGACCAGACGCGCCGCTACTCTGGCGTGCTTCTGCGAGCAGCTAGGACGACCGTCAATGATCGTCCGGCAGTCGCCAGCGGCACCGTGGATGGTGGTGAACTCGGGGAGTCCGTGGATGCCATCATCACCGCGGGGGAGTCTCGCGACATGCGGCTCTACCGCAACGGCGCGTTCAGGGCACTCAGAAGTGTGATTTTTCCTACCTTCGTGGTCCTCGTGGGCGGCCCGGGCCATCAGGTGTGGGCGCAATGGAGTACCTGCGGTGACGCGACGATGCCGGGTGACGTCTGCACCGAAACGAGGATCCAGGCATACGAGAGCAGCTTGTTCGGTTACGAGTCGAGGCTGACGGTGGGCCGTGTGACGTATGCGATCGACGAGAACGGCGAGAAGCGCCAAGGCGCTTCATGGTTCGGCTTCGGTCCGCTGGGGGAACTCACTGTGGATCGCCAGCTGAGCACCGCGACGGCCAGCGGCGTGGTCGAGTCCACGGAATGCCGTGGCGGTGGGGATGGCCCGCCGCAGGACGGCCCGCCGCCGGACGGCCCGCCGCCGCCTCTTGAGTGCCGGGTCGTCAGCCATGACATCTCGGGCAGCTGGACCGCCACCGACAAGGTCGCGAGAACCGGCGACATGAGGATCTATCACGACGGGAATACCAGGGCCGTCGAGCATGGACAAAATCAGTTCCGCCCGGCCGTCGCCACCGCCACCCTGGACGGTGAGGACCTCGGCGAGACCGAGCCCGGTTGGGCGCACATAATCCGACGCCGCGAGACGGGCGCAAGCCGAACAGAGCAGTAGTCCGACGGAGGCTCGCACCGCCAGCAATACGGGTGTCTCGCAGGACCGGTCTGAGGATAGTGCGCGTGCAGCAGCAGATGCTTGATGCCCTGGGCCGAGTGGCGGCGGCTCAGGAGGCACAGCGGAGAGCAGCAAAGGGCAAAGGACACGAAAACGCGCGATCTCTCGGTCGAAGGCGGCACACCTCCTGTGCGACTGGAGTATTGCTTCTCGTGCGCGTCGCGGACGTGTAACGAAGCACGACTGGGATAGCGTTTCTGCAGGTCAATGGCTTTTGAATAGGAAGCTTTTAACCCATGTGTCACAGGTTCGAATCCTGTACGCCCCACCTGCGAAATAGGGCTGCGGCGAGAAGCTGGTGAAGGCCGATGGCAACATCGTGCGTTACGCGATGTTAGACGACACATCCGCCGTTGAAAGCGCGTCACGAAATCGGGCGCGTCACCTTGGTGTCACCAAGAGACAGGGTGTTCTCGACGAGCTTGTCATGACGCTCAATCCACTCCCAACCGGACTCGTACAGGCCTTTCAGGGTGTGGTTCCCGAAGCCCACACTTCCCTTGTCGCTCGCACCGGCGACGGCGAAACCCACCAGGGTGAGCGATTCAGCCAGACCAGAGATCAAGAACCCGATCCTCTTCATGCGAGCCTCCTTACCATTGCTTTCACGATGCGTGGACCCTACCGGCAGAATCGTGGGTTGCAGCACCTCCTCTCACGGCGGCGGAGCCCGGGAGTTGATGGACCGTTGCAGACCAGGACGGAAGCGAAACATCCGAGACGCCATCCGAACCGGGGCCTGCCCGACCGAAATGGGCAGCGAGAGCGCCATGGAGCCGACAGACAATGACACGCCAACAACGGCTCGAATCAGGCAGGGGTTTGATTGCAACCTTCCTCCCATCACGGGCCCCCACCCGACAGGTCCCCCAGCTATCTGGTGAATCTCGTTCGGGGCGGGTCGGATCGTGGTTCGGCTTCGGGGGCTACGAATCCCTTGGGTATGGTGGTGTCAAAAGACTAGCGAAGAAGATATCGCTTCCACTCTACCCGGGCTTTGGGCTTCGCCAGGCTTTCGACGACCTTGTTATCGTCGGCAATCACGTGCTCGAGAGTGAAGTGCGGACTGAGTGCGGCACGGAGCAGGCTCACCCGCTCACGCAGGCCTGCAATACCGTCGGACGCGCCCGGGAAAGGATGATGCTCGACATAATCGGCGCGGGCGATTTCGTCGAGATTCTCGAGAAAGACGGGGGCGTGAGGGAGTCAGCCTGGGAGGCGGCGTGGTCCGAGGGCAGGCGCCTTAGCCCTGAAGCCGCAGTGGAAAAGGCGCTGGGGCAATCGAGGTCGAGCACCGGCCAGGGCTAGCCTGGAGAACCCGTAAACGGCAAGTTTCTCTGACCGTGCCTTTGCGCAATTTCGTCCATGACTTCTGGCGAAGCCTTTCCCTCTTCGAGAACCTTGATCATCTCGTGGAAGTAGCCATCGAAAGCGGCCGGCCACAAGCAGAGTAGCCTCCCGCCGTTCGGACCCGCGACGAAACCATGCCGGGTGTGCGGCGGAATAAAGACAAGGTCTCCCGGCCCAGCCTCTCGATCTTCGCCTTCCGTATAAAAGGTGTAAGTGCCCTCGAGGACGTAGAAGGCTTCGGGCTCGGTATGGGTGTGGGGAGTGTTGTGGAAGCCAGGCGTATTGTGGCCCTCACCGAAGGCCCAGCGACCCCCCGTTTGATCGCTGGTTACTTTGCGGAGAACTGTCGCTCCTCCGCGAAATACGAGCTGTTCTCCTTCACCTGGACCCCATATCTGGACCTTGCCACCCGTATCGGATCCCACGGAATCTCCTTCCTCGGCTTTCCGAATTCTAGACGCGGAGCATCCAGGACCGTTGGGGATTCAAATTGCCGCACCGACGGTGTTCCGGCGGCTCGCCCCTGCCAGCAGGCACTTGGACAGGTAGTCCTGCAGTCCGGAAGCCTCGCCGATATAGCCCACATAGCCGTCCGGCCGGATCGCACACACCCACCCCGGCTGCAGCCCGTAACGCTTACGCAGACGGCCGGCCGGATCGCCAACGCTCAGCGCACCGAACGACTCGGCACCGAGGTCGCCCACTTCGAAGACGGTGACGGCTTCCTCATAGGGCGCAATCCTGGCAGTCAGGCCAGACCCGCCTGCGACCAGCATGGTGTGTTCTGGACGGGCGATCAGATCGAACAGCGAGGTCTCTTCGCCGCCGAGGCTCAAAGCCGTCACCTGCGGGGCACGGTCTCCGGCCCGGACCGCAGGAGCTCGCCGGATAGAGCGCGGCTCCGCAGCAGCCAGGGGGCCGCCGCGGTACGACACCCACTGCTGGGATAGCCGGGAGGAGAGCTGCCGCTGGACCAGGCGGCTCCGGGAGGCAACCGGCAGCACGCGGTCGCGCAAGCCGCGCCACGGGGTGGTCGAGTCGAACACCCGCATAATTCCGTGGGTCAGCGCGATGACGCCCTGGGCAACCGGAGCCCGCTCGGGCTCGTAGGTGTCGAGCAGGCTCGCGGGGGCCTGCCCTGTGGCGACCAGCCCCAGCTTCCATCCCAGGTTGGCGGCGTCGCCGAGCCCGGTGTTCATGCCCTGGCCGGCGGCCGGGCTGTGGATGTGGACGGCGTCGCCGGCCAGGAACACCCTGCCCTGCCGGTAGTGGGGCGCCGAGCGGCGCGAGGCACGGAACGCCCCGATCCATGTCGGCTTGTCGATCTTCATCGAAGCCGGCCCCCGCCGCTCCACGAGTGCCCGGACCTGGTCGAGATCCGGGGCATGACTCCCATTCGAGCCGTTCACGATCTTCGGTGTGAGCAGGCGCCAGCGGCCGCCGCCGAAGGGGAGGCAGGCCAGCACGCCTGAGGTTGAGATGAATATGTTCACCTCGGAATCCGGCAGCTCCCAATCGACCTCGACGTCGGCACCCAGCCAATCCCACTCATACGGCTGGCCCTCGAAGGGCATCTGAAGCTGGTGCCGGACGGTACTGTGGGCGCCGTCGCACCCCACTACGTAGGAAGCCGAAACCTCCTGGCTGCCGGAGTCGCGCCGACTCGCAGTGAGCTTCACACCGTTGTGATCGTGACTCATACCGACCACCTCAACGCCCCGCTCAATCGGGACCCCGAGCCGTTCCAGATAGCCGTCCAGGACACGCTGGGTCTCGTACTGCGGGACCTGCAGCATGAAGGGGTACGGGCCTTCGATGTGTCCCAAGTCGAGGCGCATGATTCGCCGAAACTCCGAGTAGTAGTTGAAAGCCCTCACGCGGTTGCCGATGCTCAAAAGCTCGTCGACGATCCCCAGCCGGGCAAAGAGCTCGAGCGTCCGGGACTGAACGCCGTTAGCCCTGGACTCCTTGGGCGGTGCAGGCGCCTTCTCGATGATGCGGACGTCGGCGCCCCGCCTCGCCAGCTCGATGCCCAGCAGCGCCCCGGTCGGCCCGGCCCCGACTACGACGATTGGTTCTCTGCTCATTTCATGCCTCCTAGCTATTGCCTATCAAGGTCACAAGCAACGCTAGAGATCGGACAGAGGTTTGAAATCCGAAGAACTACCTCACCGCACTACGTATCTTTCGTGTCCGGGTCCTGCTCTCGCACCCAGGATGCGAGCCGGGTTCGGTTGTGGAAGCCGAGCTTTGTGAGTATGCGGTCGACGTGGGTTTCCACGGTACGCACCGAGAGCGTCAAGGAATCGGCGATCTCGCGGTTCGTCAGGCCATTGGACACCAGCCGGGCAATCTCGCTCTCGCGCTGGGTGAGGCCCCCGGGATGAACCCTTCGAGCGGCGTCCGGCCCCGGCTCCTTCTCGGGAGACAGGGCCAGGGCGATGGCTTCGTCGCGCGACATCGCAAACCCCTCGGCGAAGAGCGAGGCAGCCCGCTCGTCACCGACCCGTGCCGACGCTCGGGGCCGGTACTCCTCGACGACCTCGGCAAGAACTGGTGGTTTGGGCAGCCCCCTCCGGGGCGAGAGCGCTTCGCCGGCGCCGATCAGTCGCAGAGATCGTTCGGGGTCGGTGTCGAGGCAGCAGCCGGCCAGGCCGAAGAGGGATACCGACACGACCGAGTCGTTTTCGAGCAGGGGGATCGCCGCGAGGAAGTGGGAGCGCGCCGACGACTTTTTGCCCGAGGTCAGATCGATCAAGCCCACCCACTGTTGGGCCATTCCCTCTCCGAACGTATCGCCCAGCTCCCGGCCCTGTTGTATCGCGCCCTCGAGCTCCTGCCGGACCGCGGGTTGGAGCTCCCGATCGAACGCCCCGGCGATCGCAGCCCGAAGGCTTGCGCGATTGCGGCCGAGGCGGTTCCCCAGCTGCCTATGGATCTCCTCGCTCAGTCTCAACTCCCGGGTCGAGCCGGGGAGGTCACCGATAGCCCAGTAAGCGTTCCCTAGAGCTATACGCGCCCACGCCTCCCCGCAACGGTCGCCGAACTGCTCGAAGAGATGGATGCTCTCGCTGAATGCCTGGACGGCTTCCTCGTCGAGAGCGGCGGTAAAAGCCGTGTAGCCGAGCGCCAGGAGCGCCCAGGCGTAGCGAAGGGTGTTGGGTGAGGTTCGGCCAAGAAGCGCCTGAAGCCGGGGGCGCATTTCAGAGAAGGTGAAGAGAGAATTGCGGAGGTCCTCGACGAGGGCAGCCGCAAGCCCGAGCGCACTCTCCGGGTCCCGCTCCAAGCCCCAGTCGATCGCCGCACGAACGTTGTCGCGGTCCGGCTCCAGCAGCTCGATCGCCGACCGCAGCCCGCCTTGCATCCGCCGGTCGAAGGCAGCTTCGGCGAGAGACGTGAAATAGTTGAGGTGCCGGGCATGGAGTGCTTCCTGCTCTCCCGCCTCCCCGAGGCGCTCGAGGCCGTAGGCACGGAGCGACTCGAGCAGCCGGTAGCGGGTCGCCCCGGCGGGCGGTGCGTCGGCGGCGACCATCGAGGCGGTGCTCAGGCTCGCCAGGTTGCTCAAGATCAACTCGGCGGGAATCGCTTGGTCGGAGCACACCTGCTCGGCAGCCTCGCGGGTGAAGCTGCCGGCAAAGACTGAGAGGCGGCGAAACAGGATCCGCTCGTCGGGGCCGAGCAGCTCATGGCTCCAGTCGATCGCCGACCACAGCGTCCGCTGCCGTTCTGCGGCACCGCGGCTACCGGTGGTCAGCACCGTGAACCGGCGGTCGAGCAGCGGCAGCAGCTCGGAGGGCGACATGACCGCCGCCCAGGTGGCGGCCAGCTCGATAGCCAGCGGGATGCCGTCGAGCCGGCGGCAGATCTCCCGGACATCGGGCTCGTTGGCCGGCCCAAGAGTAAAGCCGGCGCTGGCCGATCGGGCGCGGTCGGCGAAAAGCTGGACCGCCTCGTCCTCGATGCGCAAGGTTGGAACCGCGAGGACATTCTCGCCCGGGATCCTCAGCGGGATACGGCTGGTGGCGAGCACGGCGAGCCCATAACAGCGGGTTACCAGGGTCTCGCAGAGTGAGGCACAGGCTTCGATCAGATGCTCGCAGTTGTCGAGGACGAGCAAGCGCCGGCCGTCGCCGATGGTTTCGACGATCTCATCCACCAGTTCCACGCCCGGCCTGCCGCGAAGACCGATTGCCGTGGCGACCGCTCCGGCCACGAGATCACCAGATGCCAGTGAGGCGAGGTCCACCCACCACGGCTGCTCGAGGAAAACGTCGGGCTGGCGCTGAGCCGCTTCGAGGGCCAGCCGGGTCTTCCCCGAGCCGCCGGGCCCGGTCAGTGTGACCACGGCTCCCGTAGCCAGCAGCCTTCCGATCTCCTCGAGCTCCGCCGCTCGCCCGACGAAGGACGTTCGGGGTATGGGAAGGCGCGGCCCCGACGTCTCTGTCGGTTCCATTTCAGTACGACAGGCCGTCGTGCATCTTTACTCCATAGCCTTCAGCGGACTGAGGCCCAGACCCACCACTCTTGACCTGATGATAGCGGGACGACTGTTGCGAATGCTCCCAGCACTGCACCGATTGAGGAATTGGCATTAAAACGGATTTCGCGAGACTGCCCAAACTTCTAACCCTCACAGGCGAGGGCTCCATTTGACTGCTCTGCATATGCGGTTAGGCTGGAAATTGGGTGGATTTAAGCCGAGCTGCGGCGGAGCGGACCGCCCCCAAACTCCAAGACCCGAGGGTTTCCGCGTCCCGATCAGACGTGAGCTTGCGACCAGCTAGAGAGTCGCCTTGAAAGAAACCGATTCCTCTCAACCGATTCCTCTCGAAGGAAAAGGAGGCGCTATGGCGAACTTGACCAGGCACCGACCAGAACGACGGAACTCTGTGGCTACCGGCTACGGCGATTTCTTGATTCCGTTCGAATCGCCCTTCGGCACTCTGCAACGGCTCCAGCAGGACGTGGGCCGTTTCGCAGAGGGATTCTGGCAGGGTTCCCCCGAGGAGCCGCTGGTTTGGCAGCCCGCCGTTGATATCTACGAAGAAGGGAATCAGTGGGTTGTCAAGGCTGACATCCCCGGCGTCGAGCCCAAGGACATCGATGTCCAGGTAACCGACGACGGTCTGAAGATCGCCGCCGAAACCGTCTCGGAAGAAAGGACGGAGGATAAGGGTTACTACCGGAGCGAGCGCCGCTTCGGCGCTTTCCGGAGATTCATCCCGCTTCCGGCCGAAGTAGACCCCGAGCGGGTCAAGGCCAACTTCCGGAACGGTGTCCTGGAGGTGCGGCTGCCGAAGTCGGAATCGTCGACCAGACGAATTCCGGTTGAGGCCGCCGAGGGCGACGGGGGATCAGTTCGCACCGGAAGGTCCTAGCCGGGCCTTTAGCAGCTTAGGGCCCGCCACAAGATTAGGTGGACCCTTAGGGACACGGCCCCCGCACCTCCTGTCCCAGGTGCGGGGGCCGTCCCGCGTCCGGAGCACCTCTGCGTTGAGCGTTATGCTCTCACGCGGCTAAAATGAATTCCGGGTTCGGTGGATGGAACAATATCCCGGACAAGAGAGAGCACTGTGAGTGAGGCATACCACGAAGCGCAGCGAGCGTTTCAGGACCGCTTCGACACACGCCGGCTCGCCGACCGGCTGTCGGAATCGACGAAAGACACGATCAGTCCCAATCACCGCCGGTTCATCGAAGGCCGCGATATGTTCTTTCTCGCGACGGCCGACGAGGATGGCTGGCCCGAGTGCTCGTACAAGGGAGGCGAGCCGGGGTTCGTCCGCATCCTCGATGAGCACACGCTCGTTTTCCCGCTCTACGACGGCAACGGAATGTTCTTGTCCAGCGGCAACCTGGTCGCCAACCCACGTGTCGGCATACTTTTCGTCAATTTCGAAAACGGGACGCGGCTGCGGCTGAACGGCCACGCCTCCATCGACCCCGACGATCCACTCATTGCTACCTACCCCGGTGCAAAGCTCGTCGTACGCGTCCGAGCCAGAGCGGTTTTTGCGAATTGCCGTCGTTACGTCCATCGTTATCGGCTGGTGGAGCGTTCCCGGTTCGTTCCCTCGGGCGAAGCCGATCCGCCGGTGCCCGACTGGAAGCTCGACGAGTGGTTTTCGGGGACCCTCGCCGCCGCCGATCCTGCCAACGATCCCACCCGCCCGAGCGCACCGTCCATCCCCGAATTCTGAGCGAGCACGGCGCCGAATCGGGTCACACCATCTTTTTCTGCAGCCGGGCCAACGCCCTTTGTTGAAGTGCCTGAACCGCTCCGGGCCTCCTGCCCATTGCCGCCGCAACCTCCGCAACGGTGAGACCGCCCAAAATCCGCAGGAGAAGAACGTCTCTCTGCTGGGCGGTCAGGTCCGACATCAACAGCCTTAACTGGGTCTCACTCATTGCTTCGAGGGCTTCGTCTTCTACGTTGCCGGTCGAGGCGTGGGACTCTATCGTCTGGACGGGCACCGGCTGCGCGGGTCGGCGCCTCCGGTGGCGAATGTCATCGATGAGCTTGCGATGTGCGATGACGAAAACCCAGGAGCGAAAGTCGGCCTCGCCGCCATCGAACTGACCCAACGCCTTGACCACCTGAAAAAACACCTCGGCGGTCAGATCCTCCGGTTCAGGGGCCCGTTGAGCCCTCAGATAGCCCAGGACGGCGGGAGCGAACTGCTGGTAGAGGTTGGTCCAGGCCCACTCCGCCCCGGTGCGGGCGGCGGCGAGAACGGTAACGAACTGTTCTCCGATCATGGGCTGGCGTAAGGCTAACCTCGCAGAGCGGCCCCCGCCTATGGCGAGAGCCGCTCGGGGGCCGTCTGCGTCGTTGACCGACACGTGATATTTGACTGCGCTACCTAATGGCTTTGCTGTTCGGCTATGGCCTGCCGCCCCCAACGCCTTCGGGCCTGCCACCCGTAACAAAGGCGGGGATGTGACCTGCGGCGGGCGTGTCGCCCGCTTGGTCCAAACCAGTCTGACCAGGCGAACCTGCATCTCCACCAGCGGCCGGTCCGGCATCCTCGGGACGGTGGGCCTGTCCTGCGGCCCTGCGCTCCTCTGCCAGGGCACGAGCTTCCGCGCTTATTTCCTGGCCGTCGACGCCGGGCACGCCGTCACTTTCGCCTGTGGCATCCGCCGAAACACGCTGGCCGAAGGCTGCGTTCTCGTTGGGCTCATTGGCCTCGTCGCCATCGACGTCGACGTCAACCTCGACGGTGACCGCTGCCTCGGCGGCCTTAGCGGCAGCTTCGGCAGCCTTGAGGGCTTCTTCGGCCGCGGCCTCGGCCCTCTCGAGGGCCTCCTCGGCGGTGTCGCCTAGAGGGATGTGAATCCCGATGTTCTCCACAGCTTTGGACAGGCCGGTCTGCGCCTGGTCCGGAAGGTGGCCGGTGGCGGCTGCTCCGGTGGCGGCCATCGCGATCGCGATACCACCCACTGCGAGTTTTGCTGCAAGGGTTGCAAAAAGTGACTCGAGCATGAACCTTCTCCTTCGCTTCGGTAGTCCGGATGCCTGTGCGTGAGGCCCGGTGACTTTGCTTGCTGGCCTCGCGGCCAGGTCGCCTTTATCGGTGAGGTTGACCATCCTGATTAGTCCTGCGAGATGGGTAGCTTCGACATCAGGCTCGATGTTGGTCAGATAGGTTGTCTGCA
>Ga0299913_10000846_pt1 | contig 20882 bp, 20 predicted proteins | sample RVTome_9_FD_201360 | JGI IMG/M metagenome (GOLD analysis project Ga0299913, IMG submission 201360) | Soil microbial communities from uranium-contaminated site in the Upper Colorado River Basin, Wyoming, United States - RVT155D38 (version 2) ... | reverse complement strand
TGCCTTCACATTCCCCTCCAGGTCGTTTAGATCCACTTCGTGACCCAAGAGTTGGCTGGCCGTGAAGATTCCCGTCTCAGGAATGACCTGCATCACTCCAATCGCCCCGGCGGAACTCACGACATGCTGCTTCCAGCCAGACTCCTGCCAGGCGATCCCCTTGACGAGAGCGGGATTGACCCCGTACTCACGAGAGTATTTCTCCATAAGGTCCTCGACCGAGGGAGGCCCTGGTTTGGGGATCGTTAGCACCTGTCCTGCGCGGATGAGACTCGGATTGCTGATCCCGTTGACTTGGACGATCGTACTCACCGACACGCCGTGAATGGCAGCGATGCGGGAGAGGTTCTCTCCCGCAGAAACGGTGTGAGATGTGTTTGAGGTGGTGGCCGGCGGAACCATGGGGGCCGGCTCCGTGCCGGGTATCCGCAACTGCTTTCCGATCACGATCAGGTTGGGATCGGAAATTCCGTTCGCCTCTGCGATCGCGGATACGGTGGTCCCGTTGCTTTTGGCGATTCTGCTGAGATTGTCGCCCTGAACAACGACATGAGTGGTCTCTGCCACTCCTGCTGCCCCAAGACATACCAGGATCGCAATCGCCTTGAGTGTTAGTTCCCGGCTCGGCCGAGCACGTCTGACCCCTCTGCCGACGGGCTTGGCGGGTCCGGGGATGCTCTCGCTCCCCATCCGTTCCCTCCAGCTCGCGGTAGAACGGGCAGTGTAACAATGGTTATCAAAGTCAACAACAGGGAAATTTGTTAGTTATAGATATCGACGTTCGGATCCATAAACCCGCCGAATATCGATGCGCCCGCGATCAGGCCGAAGAAAACGATCCAGAGAAGGCCTATGACGAGTCCAATGATGCCAAGCACCCACCCCGCTTTGGCCATACCGAGACCACCAAGCGTTCCCCCGCTCGATTCGATTTTCCTCTGCGAAGTCTTGCCGAGAACGATCGCGATGATGGAGCAGATGATCGGGCAGAAGACCAGGCCAAGGATTCCAAGAACGAGAGCGGCCACCGCCTGACCATCCGTGGGCGGCGCTGGGACTACGTATCCCCCAGGGAAAGCCTGGGTTGCCGGGGGCTCGACGGCTTCCGGCACGCGAGCCCCGCAAGCGGCACAGAACCGCGCGCCGGCCGGTAGTTCGGAACCACATTGAGTGCAAGCCGCCATCAGATCTCCCGCGGCAATCTACTACTTTGTTGACCCACCTGCGACAGAGGACTAGCCTCCCGCGTGTGAACAATCGAAACGCACCCGCCGTCCAAACACTGGGACTCTCCGGATTGCTCGCGGCCGGGCTGGTGCTGGCCTGGACTTCGCTCAAGGTTCCGTTGATTTGCCCGCTTCGAGCCCTAACCGGAGTGCCCTGCCCCCTGTGCGGAATGACCACAGGAACCGCCGCGTTTCTGAGAGGAGACCTGTCCGGCTCCCTAGCCGCGGCGCCACTTTCGCTCGCGGTCGTACCTGCGACCGTGGCCGGAATAGCGGTGGCTACATGGAATCTCATCAAAGGCTCGAAACCGCGCTGGGCGTCCATGAGGCTGAGACGAGCAGGAGTGATCATTCTCGGACTTGCCCTGGTTTTTTCCTGGATGTTCCAGCTTCACCGATTCGATGTGATTTGATCCCCTAGGCACTCTCTCTCAGGAAGTTCAGGTGGAGCCTCCCCAGCTCCTCCCCCGCGTCTTCCTGGAGGAAGTGTGTTGCTCCTTTGATAAGGGTCACTTCCGCCGTCAGCCGCTCACCGAACCAATGCGCAGTCTTCGCACTGAGGAACGGATCGTTTTCCGCCCAGACCACTCTCACCCGGCCCGGGGCTACTTCGTCTAGCCGCGGTTCGAGAGGGGCGAACATCTCGAAATCCAGCGAGCGGTACATATCCAGCTTGGCGAACCTCTTTTCCTTGCTATCTAGCCCACGCCAGTATTCAGACACTGAGTTGGGAGCAATCTGCGAGAACGCCGAAAGGAGGGCGGCAAAACCCTCCTTGGTCATCTCACCGAACAACTCCTCACCAACATCGGGAGTTCTCCACTGAGTAGCCGCAGCATGCCAGCGGTCGGTTGATCGAAAGCTCGTGTCGGTGATCAAGAGGGACGAGACCTTCTCCGGGTTCTTGCATGCCCATGCGATCCCAATCAGGCCCCCCCAATCGTGCACTCCGAGATGGATCGGGCTGAGGTCCATCTCGGAGACGAAGCTGTCCAGCCATTCGATCAGGTTCTCCCAGGTGTGGGGCCGATCCATGAGTTCGGACCGGCCAAAACCGGGAAAGTCCGGGGCGACCACTCGGTACTCAGCTGCGACGACGTCACCAACGTTGCGCCAGAGATAACCGGACGTTGGGAAGCCATGCAGATAGAGAACGGGTTCACCGGAACCGGATTCCCAAAAGTTGCACGGCCGGCCTGCGATGGTCGTGGAGCGCGGCTGCATCTCTAAAGACTCAGCGATCTGGCAATGATGTTGCGATGGATGTCCGAGACGCCCTCGACTATGTTGAACATCCTTGCGTCGCGGTAATAGCGCTCGATCGGAAACTCTTGTATGTATCCATATCCCCCGAATAATCTCAGCGCGAGATCGGTTACTCGAAGCACCATTTCGGTGGAGTAGAGCTTTGCCATCGAAGCTTCCCAACTCGGGTTGCGGTCCTGGTCATAAAGCCACGCCGCCCAGTTGGTCAAATGCTTTGCAGCCTGGATGTCGAGCGCGATGTCGGCGAGCTTGTGCTGAACCGCCTGGAAGTCCTTGATCTTCTTACCGAAGGCATCTCGCTCTGCCACGTATTGGCGGGCCGAATCGAATGCAGCTTCGGCCACGCCGATGGCGCCGCCGGCGACGATGATCCGGCCCCCGTTGAGCGTCTGCATCACTCGCTTGAACCCACCGCGCTCGGGACCGAGGAGATTCTCGGAAGGTATTTCCACATCTTCCATGACGATCTCTCCGATCTCGGACGACCAATGACCCATCTTCTCGAGCCGCCGCGAGCTATCGAATCCGGCTGTTCCCTGTTCCACCACGAAGATGGCCATACCGTCGATACCGGCCTCCTTGTCGACATAGGCGATGATGATCGCGAGGTCGCAGATCGGGCTGTTGGTTATGAAGATCTTGCGTCCATTGAGCACCCACGCCGATCCACTCTTCTGCGCGGTCGCCTGGATACCGCGCACATCGCTCCCGGCGGCCGGTTCGGTCAGCCCAAAGCAGGTGATCTTTTCCCCGGCAAGGATCGGTTTGAGCCAGCGCTCCTTTTGCTCTGCATCGCCGAACGCGAAGATCGGATAGGAGCCTAGGTGGGAGGAAACTGAAAGGGCAGAAGCGATCCCTGCGCATACTCGGGAAAGCTCCATACGAAGAGTCATCTCGGCGACCATTCCGGCCCCCGCTCCACCTACCTCTTCTGGGTACCTCAGTCCAAGGAAACCATGTCTCCCGGCCTTCCCGAACAGCTCGATCGGCGTCCGCTGATTCCGCTCAGCCTCGTCTACGAGAGGAGCCACGTCTCTGTCGGCGAAGGCGCGCACCGACTCCCGAAAAGCCACCAGCTCATCTGAGATTTCGAAGTCCATCGATCCTCCGGGCCGCATTCTACGGTTATCAAACTTTTCTCGATTAAATCCGGGCAAGACGGACAGTTCAGCCGCTCCGGCCTTGCGCGATGCCAGATTCCAGGTAAGTTTGTCATCACTGAACGTACCGATACGGTGATTTTACGCGCTTAGCGCGCGCAGGGGCTGGGAGGCTAAAAGCTGCGTGGGTGACGAATCGCCCCTTAATGGGGCCAAAGCGATGGATCCTTCTTCGTTTGCGAACTCTCAGGATCGGTGGCCACACATCGGGCCAAAGGAGTTGCGAGCCTTATGGGATATGCATGCCCCTTCGTTTCTTCGGGTTGACGATATCGACAACGCGCTTCCATCACTTCGGCTGCCGTTCCTCAACTGGCTGGAACAAAAGGGCATTGAGCTGGCTCACATCCACCCGATGCGTCACGGGAAAAGAGCTCGCCTAGACCGTGTTGCAGTAAGAACGGCTGACGAGGCACTCGAGGCTGAGGTAGTGCTCAGCCTCTTCGATCGGACCGTGCAAACCTCTCAGCATGGTTCCGCAGCGTCAGAGAACCTGATTCGCCTTCCCGCTCAGGCCGCCTTGGACGGTCTCAGACTTCTTCTTCCAATCGTGGAGTTCTCTATCGAAGAGGCCTTTGTCGTTCCAACCGGGGGGACCGAAGAAAGCGAGATCGCCATAGTGGTCGTAAGAGAGTCAGAGCAGACGGGACCCAAGTTCGTCGGAGCATGCAACGTGACCAGTTCTCCTCCAGAAGCCGCTGCGAAAGCTGCCCTTGCCGCCATTAATCGGCACGCCGAAATCGCAGCCGGTCTATTTTCCTAAGATTTCGGCGATACCACCCTTTATAACGAGGCTACCTTCAGGGTCTGCCGTCTCGAACCCGTAGACCCTTCCGTCGCCTTTGCTCTCCTCCACCCATCCCCTAGTCGTGATGGTCTGACCGGGAAAGACCGGCTTGGAGAAGCGCACCTTGATCCGGCGCAGCAGCAGTGGATCTGAGCCACATGCCTCGTCCAGGATCGCTTTCGATACGAAGGCCATCGTGCACATCCCGTGAACGATGATTCCGGGCAGTCCAGCCATGTTCTTGGCAAAGTCTTCATCCACGTGGATGGGATTACGGTCCCCCGAAGCTTCCGCGTAACGGAAGGTCTGGTCGTCGTCGATCTTTTGGATGGACTCGAACGCTATGTCGCGCTCTGGAGGATCTTCCCCTGGGCCCCTTCTGCTTGACCCGGTGCCGCGAATGAACATCAGACTGCGGACCTCGGAAGCAAGGACCCCGTCCTGATTCGTCAGTTTCACGAGGGCGGTGAAGGTTTCACCCGTGTCTTTCAACTCAACGCTTTCGAGTTCCGTGGCTACCTCGAGGATGTCACCAGCCTTGATCGGAACATGCAGGATGTGGTCTTCCTCTCCGTGAACCATTCGAGGCAGGTTGACTCCAAGATCGGAGTCGAACATCGCTTGGCCCATTCCGGCACCGGCCGGAACGATTGGAAAACACGGAGGGGCAATCGGACTATCGCCGTGGAATGCGGGATTGTCCTCATTCGTGGCATCGGCGTACTTGCTGATCGCCTCCGCAGTAACTTCGTACGTCTGCTTTGGATAGGTCTTACCAACAAGTTCGGCGTTGAGTCCCATTCGATCCCCTCTCAGCTCCCGTTGTTCTCCGGCTTCAGTTCGTCGAGCCGTCCGAGGATATTACGCGAAATCACCACCCGGTTGATCTGGCCGGTTCCCTCGAATATGTCGTAGACCTTGATGTCGCGATACCACTTCTCGACCAGATGCTCCTTGGAATAGCCCTCTGGCCCCATGATCTCAATGGCGCCGATGCAGGCCCGAAGAGCTGCGGGAGGAGCGTAAGCCTTTGACATCGAAGCTTCCTTCGAATTAGGGATCCGATGATCGGCCATCCAGGCAGCCTTCCTCGTAACCAGCCTTGCCGCTTCCAGCTCGCGTTTCATATGGGCAAGCTTGGCTTCGACGAAGGGACGACGTCTCGAGTGTGCTGGAACTTCCGCGGCCGACCAGTCGGCAACGTATTCATATGCGGCTCTTCCTATGCCGATGGCCATCGCCGCAACTGTTGGCCGTGATGCATCGAAAGCTTTCATGGTGCCCTTGAACCCACTCTTCGGCTTGAGCGCTTCTTCTCCTCCGAGGATGTGATAGAACGGGATACGGCAGTCCTCCAAAACGATCTCAGCCGTCTCCGAGGCGGTCAGACCAAGTTTCTTCTCGATCTTGCCGACTCGGAAGCCCGGAGTCCCTTTCAGCACGACGAATAACTTCTGGCCCTCACGTCCGAGGGACTTGTCGATCGTGGCGTTTATGACCAGCACATCGGCCCTCGCCCCGTTGGTGCAGAACACCTTGGTCCCGTTCAATATCCATTCATCGCCGTCGCGAGTAGCCGTCGTCTGAACGTTCGAAACGTCAGACCCGGCTTGGGCTTCGGTTACAGCAAGAGCACCGAAGCGAGGTTCATCTCCCGTAAAGACATCATGAAGAAACTTCTTCTTCTGCTCGGGAGTGCCGGCCGCGTTGATTGACGGTCCCGCCAGTCCTGGCCCTGGGATATTGAGAATCATTGCGGCATCGCCCCAAGCCAGCTCCTCACTTCCGATCATCGACAGCATGTTGCCTAAGCGCGCTCTTTCCTCACCGGCATCAGGCCTGTCTTCGGGAACGATCGTGGCTCGGTTTCCGGCGATCTGGCCGAGCATCTCAATGACCTTGGGCTCGACCTTTCCGTTGCTGTCAGCCTCTCTTGCCAGCGGACGAAGAGTTTGTTCGGCAAATTGATGAACGAACGCCTCTATCCCCTTGAGCGTGTCGTGCAACTCGAAATCGATCATTTCTTCACCTCATAAGCCTTAGACAAGAAGACATCTCCGATCATCGACGGAGAATCGAACGTTGCCAGAGTCATTGCATCGCGATACCAGAGCTCCTCGGGGTGATCGCGCATATACCCGTGTCCACCGAGGATCTGGACACCGTCGTCTGCTGTTGTGACCGCAGCCGCAACCGCGTGCCCACACGCACTCATCACGAGCTCGTGAGCATCACTCAAGTCGTTGTCGATCGCCCATGCCGCCTTCCATGCAAGCAGCCGAGCCGTCTCTAGATCCATCGCCCGGTCTGCGATCTTGAAGCTGATCCCCTGAAAGGCGCCGATAGGCCTGCCGAACGCGGTCCGCTCCTGCGCATAGACCGACGCATATTCCAGCGCGGCGCGGCCGAGACCGATGGCGATCCCAGCGTTTAGAAGTTTGGCCCTCAGAAGCGCCAGCTTCACCCCGGCAGGATGGGGTGAGTCGCCTCCAAGACGCGACGCTTTGACGCCTTCGAATCTGACCTTGAAAGTACTCGCCGCCCTCAGGCCGAGTTTGTCCTCCTGGTCTGCCGAGAGCTCATCGGTTGCGGGAACGATCCAGACCCCGAGATCATCCCCTCCCGTTACGACCAACCGAACCGCAGCGGAATCGGCATGCAGCACTCCGTACTTCAGGCCGTGGATCTCATCGCCAGTCGCTCTTGCTTCGAGCACGGTGAAATCCGCTCCGGCGTCCCGTTCGGCTAGGGCTACCGACCCCCTGGCCCCCTCTGTGAACTTCGGAAGAAGCTCGTTCTTCTGCTCATCGGTTCCTGCCAGATCGACGATCGTGGCGGCCAATCCGCTTCCCAAAATAGAAAAGGCGACCCCAGGGTCGCCCCAGCTGAGCTCCTCTGCGATGAGGACGCTGGTCATCGTGTCGAAGGTTCCCTGGCCCCCGTACTGCTCGGCCACGGGAGCAGCCACCCCCATCTCCACCAGCTGCTTTTCGATCCTTTCGGATACGACTCCGGCCTCCTCGCATTCCCTATTGGCCGGACGTACCTCGTTTTGAGCGAAGTCGCGGATCGCGTCGACTATCGCCTTCTGTTCTTCGGTGGGCTCCAGTTCCACTATCCCCTCCTCGGACTTGCTGAAGGTATATCTTGACCCGTGGGTCAAGATATACCTAATTATAGACAGCAGCCCGAGGAAAAGCCCCTATGGCTCTCTGCCCTCGAGCAGCTTCTTGAGGCCCTGTTCATCGATGACGGCTACCCCCAACTCTTCCGCCCTCGACAGCTTCGAGCCAGGGTTCTCACCAGCTATTACGTAGTCGGTTTTCTTGGAGACACTCGATGTGACCTTCGCCCCAGCGTCGGCCAAGGCTGCAGCAGCATCATCACGCGTGAAGTCACTCAATCCGCCTGTAAGCACGACGCTAAGGCCCTCGAGATGGCCGCCTCGCCTAGTGGTGCGAGGTGCGTCTAGCTTTACTCCAGACTTTCGCAGCTTTTCGATCATTTCCAGGTTACGAGGGTGGTCGAACCACGTTCGAATTGTCCTGGCGACGACCGGGCCTACCTCATCGACCGCCATCAGCTCCTCTTCCGAAGCCGCAGCGATCGCGTCTATCGAACCAAAGGACTCTGTAAGAACCTCTGCTGTGGGCCGCCCTACATGGCGAATTCCGAGGGCGACGAGAACGCGAATGAGACCGCGGTCCTTGGAGGACTCAATCGAGGACATGAGCTGATCCGCTTTCTTGTCACCAAACAGATCCAATTGAAGAAGTTGGTCGCGGGTCAGGAAATAGACATCGGCTGGATCATCGATCATGCCGCGGTCTCTCAACTGAAGAACCGTCTTGTAGCCGAGGCCCTCGATATCCATGGCACCGCGAGCGGCAAAGTGAAAGATCGATTCGATCATGCGAGAAGGGCAGGCGTCATTCGGACATCGCCATACCTTCTCCCCCTCAGCGCGCTCCAATGTGGTCTCGCACCGGGGGCAGTTCTTCGGCATCTTGAACTTGCGTTCTTTCCCGGTCCTTTTCGCCACAACCGGGGCTACCACCTCGGGAATCACATCTCCCGCGCGTCGGGCCAGGACCACATCACCTATCCGAATGTCCTTTCGTTTGATCTCATCCTCGTTGTGCAGTGTTGCCGTGGTGACGGTTGCTCCCGAGAGCACCACCGGTTCCAGCTGAGCGAACGGGGTTACCGCTCCGGTTCTTCCGACATTGACCTGGATATCAAGAAGCCTTGTCGTCTTCTCCTCAGGAGGGAATTTGTAGGCAATAGCCCATCTTGGACTCTTGGAAGTGAAACCCAATTCCTCTCGCTGAGAGAGTTGATCCACCTTTACGACCGTGCCGTCCACCTCATAGGCAACGTCATGCCGCTTCGCTTCCCACTTCTGGGAGTAATCGAATACCTGCTCAAGGGTCTCGACCGATTCGGCTTCACCCAAGACCCGCAAGCCCAGCTCAGTCAGATATTGCATCTGCTCTGAATGTCTCGAGAACCTCTTTCCCTCGATGGTTCCCACTCCGTGACAAAAGATCGATAGGTTGCGGCTTGCCGTTACTTTGGGATCCTTCTGTCTAAGAGACCCGGCGGCTGCATTACGCGGATTGGCAAAAGGCCGGATCTCCTTTCTCGTCAACTCTTCGTTCAGTTCCCGAAAGGCCTCCACCGGCATGTAGATCTCTCCCCTTACCTCGAGAAGGGAGGGGGCCTTGGTGCCGGTCAGCTTGAGCGGGATGGAATTGATTGTCCGGACGTTCGAAGTGATGTCCTCTCCAACCCTTCCGTCGCCTCTCGTCGCGGCACGATCGAGCTTCCCATCCACGTAAACGAGATTCACAGCCGTACCGTCAACTTTCAGTTCGCAGTAGAAGTCGGCGCTGGAGCCCAAAACACGCTCGACTCTCTTACCCCAGGCCACGAGCTCGTCGAAGTCGAATGCGTTGTCGAGCGACCACATAGCGGTGGGATGCTCCACCGCTGCAAACAGGTCCGATGGCGGAGCCCCGACGCGCTGGCTCGGAGAGTCGCTTGTGATCAGTTCCGGGAATTGGCCCTCGAGCGCGACCAGCTCCTTCATCAAGTCGTCGTACTCCGCGTCGGATATCTGGGGGTCATCTAGGACGTGGTAGAGGTGAGAATGACGCTCGATCTCAGAGCGCAGTTCCTTGAGCCGCTTGTTCGCCTGCTGCTTAGTCATCGGCCTGAAGGTGTGACCACCTCGATGTTGCCCCAAACTCCAATCCGCCCTCCCCCAACGATCATGGCTCCTTCGATTCCTGAGGTTTTCCTCGGTACCTCCAGGGCCTGTTCCACGTCCTGGGGACGGTGCATTGAAAGACCCATGGCGCTGCCCACGGCATCCGCAAGGGCGCAGTGCTCGGCAAGTACCCCAACGCACCGTGCCTTTCCGATGGCAGGGCTCACCTTCAGTCTCCCGTTCGATGCATAGAACCCATAACGCTCGGACCGTACCCTGATTGCGATGCCTTTCCCTCCGTAACTCGGCTCAACGATGAAGCTGCGAGGACGATCTGAAATGACGAAACTATCCCCTTCAGCGGAAACGACGATCTCCTTCGTCATCTTGGCCAAGTCCTCAGCCACCGCTTCTACGAATGCACCCGGGAGAGTGACCATGGGCCCAACTCCAACCTGCACAGACGCATCGGCCATGACTTTGATGAGAGGCGGGGCGTCCGGGCCCACCGGAAGGGATACGAATGACGTCTTGAACCCGGGATCTCTTACAAGGTAAGACTCCAGCTGTTCCCAGTGCTTCAATGCCGAGGCACGGGCTTCATCCTGCAGCTCATCCGAGGCCTGGATGTGAAGCGTCAGGTCTCCCACTGGCAGGTCGAAAGCGTGAAGCGGGGATCTGCTGACGCGATCCAGAAGTCCCATGACTACCTTTTGGATTTACGTTTGGTTCCGGCCTTCTTCTTTGCTTTGGTCTTGGCAGTCTTTCTTGCACCCGCAGTTTTGGCTGCCGATTTCTTCGCCCCTTTCAGCATCGGCTTGCCTCTGCCGGATACCGGCACCACCTGAGGTTTTGGCCGTGCCTTCTTGCGAGGCTTGGACTTTTTGGCAGGCGGCGGGGGAGGTTTCTCGCCTTTCTTGGGGGCCGGTGTCGCCGAGTTAGGAACGGGAGCCGCTGCGGCCCCAGCGGATTCCTCCAGCTCCTCGTCGTCTACTTCCCAAAACGGCCTGGCGTCATAGTCATCCTCAAGCTGCTCTTGATCTTTCGAGAGATATTGCTCCTCGAAAACAAGTTTCTCCGTCTCCCGGTCGACAGGGGCCGCGTCGACGAGGGCTGCGTCGTCGGGTGTTTCTCCCACGTCGTTCTCTTGGTCGTCCTCCTGAGCTTCATCCGTCCAGCGGCGCTCCTGTTCTGCCAGCGCGAGCCGGTCGGCCTCCGACCGTTCCGCCTGTTGTTTTCTTCGCCTTTCGTCCTCCGCCTTCTCAAGCAGCTTCTGGATCCTGGCTGTGGTTCTCTCGAGCGTCGCGAGAATTTCGTGGGGAGTGGCAAATTCTTGCCGGACCGCAAGCGAATACTTCTTGAAAATCGGAAGCTCTGGAAGCCGGATCTTCTCGGACTCCTTCGCCATCAGTCAGATGTCCTTACGATCGTTCCTCCACCGAGTAGCTCTTCATCCCGGTAGAACACGGCGGCCTGCCCCGGTGCCGCGATTCCCTGAGGCTCCCTGAAGGAAGCGATCCATCTCGACCCGGAGCGCCGGATCTTGGCATCTGCCTCCTGCCCCCGGTAACGCGTCATCACCGATGCTTCGAATTCGGTAGAAGGGGTCTGCCCAACGAATGAGACCTCTTGCACTTCGATCTCGTCCGAGAGCATCTCCTCGGCCGTCCCAACTATCAATGCATTGTCATCGGCTCGCACTTGCTTCACGAATACGGGATACCCGAGCCCAACTCCGAGTCCCCGGCGCTGGCCAACGGTGTAGTGGGCGAAACCCCGATGCGACCCAATCCGTTCCCCATCAGTCGTGAGTATCGGTCCGGGCTGAGAGCCTGCCGGCACTTTCTCACGCAAAAATGCATGAGAGTCTCCGTTGGGAACGAAGCAGATCTCCTGACTTTCGGGTTTGGCCGCAGTCCGCAGTCCAAGTGAAGCGGCAATCTCACGGATCTCCGGCTTTCGGTATTCCCCTACAGGAAACTGCGCGTGCGCGAGATCGCCGGAGCCCAGCATGTAGAGGACGTAGCTCTGGTCTTTGTCGGAGTCCAAGCCTTTTAGGAGCTTGAAACCGGCTCCGGCAGACCGAACCCTTGCGTAGTGGCCGGTCGCAAGGACTTCTGCGTCGAAAGCTTTCGCTCGTTCGAGGAGAGCAGAAAATTTCACGGATCGGTTGCACTCGATGCAGGGGTTAGGGGTCACCCCCTGGGAATAATCCGAAACGAACCGCTGGATAACAGTCTTGGAAAAGTGTTCGGCGAAGTTGAAGACATAGAAGGGGATGTCCAGCACCTGGGCCACTCTGCGAGCATCTTCGGCGGCGTCTACCGAACAACAACCGCTCTCATTGTTGGCAGCTTCCCCCTGCCAGAGCTTCATCATGATGCCGGTGACTTCGTAGCCATCCTCTTTCATGAGGGCCGCCGCGACTGAGGAATCTACGCCGCCCGACATGGCGACGACAGCTTTGCGCTTCATCACCGACCTCCGACGCTTCTAGGAGCGATCGATCGAAGCTTGTCCACAATTTCCGGCAAAGCCTCGAGGAAATCGTCGATGTCGCCCTTGGTGGTAGCCCGGCCGAGTGAGACTCTGAGAGACCCATGCGCAAGCTCAGGAGCAACGCCCATGGCCATGAGCACGTGAGAAGGATCGAGAGATCCGGAGGTACAGGCCGAGCCGCTCGAGGCAGCAACCTCCTTCGAATCGAGCATCAAAAGAAGGGATTCACCCTCAACCCCCTCGATGCAGACATTCAGAGTGTTGCCGATACGGGGCGCATCCTCAGCATTGACGTGGACTCTTTCGATTGATGCCTTGATGCCGGCCTGAGCGTGATCTCGCATTTTGGTCAGGCGCTCGGCCTCCTGCTCCACTTCTTTGGCTGCGATCTGGGCAGCGACACCAAATCCCACGATTCCCGCAACGTTTGGTGTCCCGGAGCGAAGATCCCTCTCCTGACCTCCACCGTGCAAGATCGGCTCAATGGGAGTCCCCCTCTTTACAAAAAGGGCGCCGGTTCCCTTCGGCCCTCCGACCTTGTGAGCGCTGAACGAGGCCAGATCCACCCCAAGTTCGTCGAGGTTCACCTTCATCTTGCCGAGAGCCTGGACGGCGTCGGAGTGGAACAGAGCGCGTGAATTCTCCTTGACGATCTTCACGGCCTCGGCCACCGGTTCGATCACACCTACCTCGTTGTTCACGAGCATGATCGAAACAAGGATGGTCTCCTTCGTGAGCGCAGACTTCAAGCGCTCGAGATCTATCAAACCGTTTTGATCCACGCCCAGGAAGGTCACCCGGAAGCCTTGCTTCTCGAGCCACTCGGCGGAATGGAGGACCGCGTGATGCTCGACTGCAGTCGTGATGATGTGGTTGCCCTGCGAACGCAGTTTGAAGGCAGGCCCTTTCAGGGCGAGATTGTCTGCCTCGGTCCCGCCTCCGGTGAAGATGATCTCCGCAGGTTGCGCACCAACGGCAGCGGCGACGAGGTCCCGGGCCTCTTCCATTCCCTTCTTGCTGTCCCGGCCGGTCTCGTAAACGCTTGATGGATTCCCAAAAAGCTGACGCTGGTATGGAGCCATGGCCTCGAGAACCTCATCGAGGATAGGAGTGGTTGCGGCGTAATCGAGGTACGGCATCGCTCCCCATGATATTCGCTACACCCGATATCGCCCTGAACTAGACTGTTGACAAGCGAGAGGATTCCATGCGGCGCCTATTGATTCCCACTTTGATGGTCATGAGCCTTGTCGCGTTGAGCTGCCAAAGGCTCACTCCGGTTCAAACGATCGCGGGCCTCAGCGAAAGAGCTCCCAGCATGGGCTCGGCAAGGCTACTGATGACCATGTCGATGAGCTTCAGTCTCCCCGATACCAACACGGGGAACGCCCAACCGGCACAACCCAGAGAGTTTTCTTTCACGATCGAGGGCCTTACCGACTTCCGCAGAAAACTCGGAAGCATGGGCATGAAGATGGATTCAGGAAGCCAGGCTGGATTCACCTTGCCGGACATACGAACCCTCTACAACGCTGACTTCGTCTACTACGAGGTTCCGCCCAACGCTTCAGCGGCCTTTGATGGCAAGAGCTGGGTCCGCATCTCACTCGAGAAAATGGTTCAGGGCGGTTTCGATCTTTCGTCCCCCACCCCTCAACCCGAGATTTTCTTCGAGAGACTGAAGGACGTGGATGCCGAGGACATAACGACGGTCGGTGAAGAGAGCATCAGAGGAACCAATACCACTCATTTCCGAGTCGCCTTGACCTGGCAGGACTATATGGTTGCCGTGGCCGCCGAAAAGAGAGACGAGCAGATCTCAATGTTGGAAGCCTCGGGCCTCGAACTCGAACCGGTTGATGCTTGGATCGATGAGAATGGGTTCGTCCGCAAGCTCCTGGTCACCATAGGCAACGCCGAGGGGACTATGAGCGCGACCACGACTATGGAACTCTACGACTTCGGCGTTGAGGTCGAAGTCCAGTTTCCGAGCGAGCAGGAGGTCTTCGTCGCCGAAGATCCGTCGTTCCTAGGAGCACTGTTCGGCGGTGCTACCTCGGGGTCCTCCTCCCTCGAGGGGTCAAGCACCCTGCAACCCGGCGAAAGCCCCGGCTACTAGTTCGGCGCCTCGCCCAGCTCTTCGGGGTTGGGAGTTCTCCACAATCTGACTCTCGGTGAGTCTTCGTGCCATCCGGCAGAAACCAAGACGCTGCCTGCCTCCACGGGAATGGGCCGCAGGTCGACGACGCCACCCTTGGCGCGGTCACTCAATACGAATTGGGTGGGCGAAAAACCGATCTCTGTCCGAAAGACCCTGTCCAATTCAGCAGCTACCTGACCTGGATTCTTTTTTCCTTTGGGGTCGAACAGCACATAGAGCTCATCCGGGCCCCGAGGATCACCCTCCGACTTGCGCACCTCAACCTGCCACGCTTGCAGGGCCGGGTGCGCCAACGCGTCCGCAAGTGTTTCCACATCCACTGCCATCAAGTCCTCTCCTCCAAGCTGAAGCTCGATGAGGTTGCCGGACCTGCGGATGGGCCCGATGATCCGATCGACCAGTCTTCCGCAGTAACGACACCGCCCCGGCACAAGTCCTCCCATTGCCACATCGCCGGGGCGATATCTGGCAAGAGCGGTGCCACGGTGATCGAGTCCGGTGAACACCACCTCTCCGGCTTCGCCGGGTTTCACTTTTCGGCGCTCGCGGGGCGAAATGATCTCGACGATCTGCAAGTCGCCAGACAAGTGGTAACCGGCATCTGGAGAACCACTCCCCTGAAGACACTCGGCCCAAAGAGTCCTCCCCTCAGCGAATCCGTAGGTTCCAACAATTCTCACCTGGGGACCGGCACTCTCCGCCAGCCGTTTGCGAAGAGTTGGGCCGAGTGGACCGGGGCCCAGGACGAGCTGGCGCAGGGCCGGAAGACCACTCTCCCCCGCTGCCTCCAGCAGCAAAAGAGCGTCTTCTGCAATCGCCACGACTACCGAGGCATGCGTTTTCTTTGCGAGGGCCGCGGCCTGCTCCGGCTCCAAGAACCCCGGGGCGGTCTGCTCTGCTCCAAGAGCGACTGCCCCCAGCCACACGGGCCAGAACCCTCCGGCGCTTGATGGCTCTAGGAGGTTTAGAAGGACGTCGCCGGTGCGAACCCCTGCCACCTCGAGCATCCGCATCCCCTCGGTAGCAAGTACCGCAACGTCTCGTCTGCTTAGCTTGATCGGCAGCGGCTCTCCCGTAGTGCCCGTCGTCTCCAGAACGTGAACCGCGGCGTACTCGTTGGAGAGATCGCTCTCTGCATAGTCGATCCCCTTCAAGATCTTGTTGAAAAAGATCGAAGTGAGCTGAGACCCAGAAGCCCACCTTTGGATCAAAGGACGGGATGGATGCAGTACGAAGTCTTCCGGATTGCTCGATAGCGCATGTCGATCTACGAGAGGAAGCTTCTGAAGATCGTCCACCCCCATAAAGCCGTCGGCTTGGATCTGAAGTTCCTCGATGACTCGTCGGTAAAAGGGGCTGTATGGGTAGAGCTGGAAGCGGATCTGTCTGCGGAGCTTGCGGTCTTGCTGCCGCGCCAGCTCACTGGGGTCGAGCTGATCCCACGACGTCTTTGCCACGACCAGCTCTCTCAGCTACCACCCTTGCGTTTGCTTATCTCTTCGGTGAGTTTTGGAACAACGTCGAAGAGATCGCCAACGATTCCAAAGTCCACCAGCTGGAATATGGGCGCTTCAGCATCCTTGTTGATGGCGATGATCGTCTTGGAAGTCTGCATGCCCGCACGATGCTGGATCGCTCCAGAGATCCCGACCGCGATGTATAGCTGAGGCGAGACGGTCTTTCCAGTCTGGCCTACCTGATGGGCGTGGGGATACCAACCGGCATCGACTGCAGCACGGGATGCCCCAACTGCGGCTCCAAGCTGATCCGCCAGGCCTTCGATGAGCTCGAAGTTCTTGGGGTCTTGAAGACCTCTTCCACCCGACACGATGATGGCAGCCTGATCGACCGCGGGGCGGCCGCCCGCTTCCTTTTCAACTCTCTCTTTAACGACGACACGCTTGGCGTCCTCCGAGATGGAAGTTTCGACCTTGTCCTCTTGAACCTCTGCCGCAGCCTCTTCGGAAACGAAAGCGTTGGGTTTCACGCAGATCAGGAAAGGTCCGCCCTTGAGAGTCTTCTGCACGATGGTTGCCCCACCAAAGGCGGAGTGCTCGACCTTCGGTTTGTCCCCCTCGATGGTGACGTTCGTTGCGTCTGCCAGAACCCCAAGCCCGAGACGCGCGGCTACCCTCGTGGCGACCTCTTTGCCGCTGGGCACGCTTGCGAATAGCACTCCCCATGGCTGACGCTCTTCTATGAGCTTGGCTACCACCTCGACTTGAGGCGCGGTCTGATAGTTGGAGAAGTCTTCGGACTCGGCCAAGATGGCCTTGGCGGCGCCGAACTTGGCGACACGTTCCTTAGCGGTTTCCCAACCCTGTCCGCAAAACACCGCAACGGGCTCTCCCCCGGCATCCTTTGCCAGACCCCGCGCGGCCGTAAGCATCTGGCTTGTAACCTTGCTCGTCTCCCCGTTTTCGTGGTCTACGACCACCCATACGTCTCCCATAGATGTCTCCTCGATCTAGATGAATTTTTGCTGCTGGAGGAAGTCGGCGAGCTTCACGTGGGCATCGCCCTCCTTGTTGTCGACCACATTCTTCTGCCGTTCCGTGGATCGAGCCCCGAACTCGAGAACCTCCGTCTTCGAACCATCGAGTCCCACCTTGGAAGAATCGATCTCGGCGTCTGCGGCGGAGAGCGTCTCGAGTGGCTTTTGTTTCGCTGCCATGATGCCTTTGAAAGATGGATATCTTGGCTCGTTCGCCCCCCAAACGACGCCGAGAACTGCAGGAGTCGAGCTCTCCAGAACGTCATGGCCCTTATCGGTTTCCCTGTGGGCAGTCACCTTTCCATCAGACGCCTCAACGTTCTTTACGAAATTTAGGTTCGGGAGGTTCAGGTGCTCTGCGATGGCGGGCGGAACCAGATTCGTCCTGGCATCAGTCGATTCGGCGCCACAGAGGATCAGGTCGTACTCACCTTTCTTCAGAACTTGGGCAAGCGCATAGGCGATACCTTGCGCGTCGGAGCCGTGGAGGGAGTCGTCCTTTAGATGGACTCCTTTGTCCGCGCCCATCGAAAGAGCCTTGCGGATTGCCTGCTGGGCGGCTCCCTCGGGACCGGCACAGACGATTGTCACCTCGCCTTCATTGGCCTCCTTTAGCTTCAGCGCCTCTTCTACCGCCATCTCGTCGACGGGATTTAGGATCGACTCAACCGAATCGCGGTCGAGCGTCTTGTCGCCATCGTCAAGTTTCTTTTCGGCCGCGGTGTCGGGTACGCGCTTAACGCAGACCGCGATACTGAGGGGCATAGAACCTCCTTGTGGTTTTAACTGACTGTGGGTCAGAGAGCGAATCCTAACCGAGAGCCAGAGCGGGGGAAATCAGGCCCTCGAGAAGTACTCGACCCCGTCTTCTCTCAGCTCGGAGACCGCACGCTTTTCCTCGACGAGGACGTCGAGATGGCCTATCACCTCGGAGACCGCCAGAAAGTGGTCGTAACCGTTGACGCTGGGATACAACTCCTTTGAGACTTGATACGGACTCTTGCCTTCTCCGGCGAGACACTCACAGACCACATCGAGGCGTCTGGCATGGTGCTCGCGCATATAGCGCACGATGGACTTTGGGTCGGTGATAACTGGCCCGTGACCCGGATAAACCATATTGATGTCCAGAGCCTCCAGCTTGTCTAACGACTCGAGATACTGCTTGAGAGACCGCCGCCTCTGCACAGGAGATTCGCCCTCCGGCTCGAGCAGTGGATTGGGGCTCACATGAGGAAGCAATGTGTCACCGCCGAAGAGGGTTCCACTGGCTGGCTCGAAATAGCCGAGGTGGCCCCCGGTGTGACCCGGCAGCGTAATCGCCACGAGCATGAAGTCACGAAACTCAAAGACGTCCCCGTCTTTGACCGGATGACACTCCAACTGAGCTACCTGATGAACTCGATGAAGCCTTCTCTCCCGTTCAGCCATGTCCTTCAGCAGCTCAAGTGGGAAACCGACCTCCAAAAGAAGACGGCCCATCTCGAACGGGACTCGATCGTCGGTCAAGCGGGCGATCTCCGCGTCACTCATATGGGCTTCGGCCCCCGAGATCTGACGAATCGTTGGGACAAGGCCGTAGTGATCGGGGTGTCCGTGTGTGATCAGAATCCGTTCGACGGACTCCAGATAGAGACCTTTGGACGCAAACCCAAGCTTGAGTGCGTTCTCGGCATCGACCGTGTTGACTCCGGCGTCGATTATCGTCAAAGGCTCTGCAGTAACGACGTGAACGTTAACGGGGCCGACGGCGTACGGAGTCGGTAGGGAAAGTGTCTCAACCGGGAGCTCGCGCTCGAAGGACATCTATTTGAGAATATCCGTCTTCGAGGCTCCCTGCCCCGTTGGGGTAAAACGGCTATCGGCCGGTGAACTTAGGTTCCTTCTTTTCGATGAAAGCCTTCACGCCGATCTCTCGATCCTCGGTCGCGAACAACGTGGCGAACACTGCGCGCTCTATCGTCAGTCCCGTATCGATATCAACGTCCGATCCTCGGTCGATCGTCATCTTCGCCGCCTTCAGCGCAACAAGGGGACCCGCCGCGAACCCGCGCGCGGCCTCCATCGCCCGGTCGAATACTTCACCGCCCGGATGCACCTGATCTGCCAGGCCAATGGACAGAGCCTCATCCGCTTTGACGAACCTGCCGGAAAAGATGATGTCCTTTGCTTTTGATAGTCCCACCAGTCGCGGCAGCCTCTGAGTTCCCCCAGCACCGGGGATGATGCCGAGCTTGATCTCAGGCTGACCGAACACGGCATCCTCTGCAGCGAATCTGAAGTCTGCAGTCATCGCCAGCTCACAGCCTCCCCCGAGGGCATAGCCATTCACTGCAGCAATGGTCACTTGTGGAAGCTCGGCCAGCATCACGAATGCCCTTTGAAGAAATTGCCCGTAGCGCAACATGCCACCGGCGGTCTGCGCCGTGAACTCCTTGATGTCTGCCCCAGCGGCAAAGATCTTCTCTCCCCCCCAGATCACGAGCGCTCGCACTTCCTCGGAGGTGGCGATCTGTTGTGCGGCCTCGGTAATCTCCGTTACCACCTGGCGGGACAGAGCATTCATGGGGGGCCGGTCGAGGCGGAGTACTCCCACACCATCTGTTACCTCGAGGTTTACGAATTCGCCCATTGATGTCCTCCTTGGAATCTCGATGTAAGGACTCTACAGAAGAGGCGTGTGGCTATGATTCCGCAGTGGGCGATGACGACTTGGGCGAGCTCTTACGTACTAAATTCGCCGACTCCATCCCGGACAAGGGGCACCCATCCGAGAAAGAGGCTGCGGTGCTCGTCCCCTTCATACGCCGTGGAAGCGATTGGTTCCTCGTCTTTACCAGAAGAACCGAAGACCTAAGCCGCCACAAGGGGGAGATTTCTTTCCCGGGCGGGATGGTCGATGCCGATGAAGATTCCCGCAGGGCCGCATTGCGCGAGACGGAGGAGGAGCTTGGGATCCCTCGCAGCAGAGTCGAAATCGTTGGCGCGATCTCTGGGGTGCACACCATCGTGAGCGGTGTGTTCATAGAGCCCTGGGTCGGGATACTTGCGGAGGCGAAATACGTGCCCAACCCAAGAGAAATCGCAGAGGTGATTGAGATTCCGTTCGACGAGCTCATTGATCCCCGCGCTTACCGAGAGCAACGGTTCATCCGCGCCGGTGCCATGTACACATCCCCGGCTTACGACTTCGGCTCAAACACGATCTGGGGAGCGACCGGACGGATAGTGGAGAACCTAATTCAAGCTATCAAGATAATCTCGCTCTAATGCAACGCATCTTCGGCCTGGTAACGATTCTCTTAATTGTTATTGCGGGCTGTGCACAGCAGCCCGGGGAAACAGGCGCTGGCGCTACCCAGGCCACAAAAACGATGCAGCAGCTCGCCGACTCGACTCAAGAGGTTTACAACCTGGAGACACCATTGGATCCAGAGCTGGTGGCGGGCCGAAACCGCTTCGTCTTCGGATTGTTCGACTCGGCCAACGCCTTCGCTGCCAACAAGGAACTGAAGCTCTTCTACGGAGCAGGTCCCGAAGAGACCGCCCGCGGCCCGGTCGATGTGAATTTCGAGGAGGGAGTCGGTGACTTTCCCTTTTACCGTGCCATGATCGACTTTCCATCATCGGGGACATGGCTGATCCTCGTCGTCGAGTCCGATGGCGCGAGTCCAAGGGGGGCCGGAGTCCAGATCGAGGTGAAGAGGGAAACCTCGGTTCCCAAAGTGGGCGACAAAGCGCCAGCGGTCCCTTCTCCAACCGTCCACGACCATCAGGGAGTCGAGGACATATGCACTAGGGATCCCGAAGACCCGATGCACCAGATCTCACTCGATGAAGCCCTGGGGAACGGGAAATCAACCGTCGTGGTGTTCGCCACGCCGGCACTCTGCACGAGCAGGATATGCGGCCCGGTCGTGGACCAGGTCCTGACCGTACGCGATAAATTCGAAGAAGAGGCAAACTTCATTCATGTGGAGGTGTTTGCGGATAGGGGCGGCAAGGAATTCGCTCCAGCCTTCGCAGCCTGGACCTTGAAGACCGAACCGTGGACCTTCGTCATCGATGAAAGAGGAA
>Ga0299913_10000845_pt1 | contig 20884 bp, 13 predicted proteins | sample RVTome_9_FD_201360 | JGI IMG/M metagenome (GOLD analysis project Ga0299913, IMG submission 201360) | Soil microbial communities from uranium-contaminated site in the Upper Colorado River Basin, Wyoming, United States - RVT155D38 (version 2) ... | reverse complement strand
GGATGTCGATCCGCATGCGCTCGAGGACGCTGCGGGGGTCCTTCAGGTACTCGAAGAAGTCGTCCGGCGTGCTTTCCCAGAAGTGCACGTGGAACGGCTCCTCGTAGAGGATCTTCGAGCGGGCGGACAGGTCGACGATCTTCTGCGGCATGATGGTCTCCTTTCGTGGGTGGGACCACACGAAAATACCACTCACACCGACGGGGCGTCCCGGCCGGCCTTCCGAGGCGTAACGCATCCGGCCTCGCGGACACCTACGGAGCGGGGTGGAGCGCGCCGGCCCGTACCCCCGGTGAGGGCCCCGCCGAAGGGCTTCCGGCGGTGCCGGCGTGCTATCATCTCCGGGCTTAATCAAGTCAGTACGCGAGTCGCGACGATCCACCCGGGAGCCGCCCGTGATCTTCGAGCAGGTGCAGACGGTGCCGGTGAGACGCGCGGCGCTGGCGGGGGTGGTAGCCCTCGGCGCGGTGGTCGGGGTGCTGCCGTATGCGGTCTTCCTCGGCCGGTACCGGGCGCAGGTCGTGGTGGGCGCCGCGGTGCTGGCGGCGGCGGTCGCCGCCTGGCGGCTGCGGCACGCGAGGTCGCTGGCCACCGAGCAACCGCATCCCGGCGAGATGCTGACGGGGGCGTGGAGCATCGCGCTCTACAGCGCGATCGTGAGCCTGTGGGGGATCGCCATCTACATCGCCACCTACTACGCAGCCCGGACCACGATCTGGCTCGGGGGTGTGGTCTTCGGCTCTGACGAGCCGACCGCCCGATGGACGGAGCTGTGGGCGATCCGCACGTCGCTGTCGCTGACGGCGCTGATCGCCATCGCCGCGTTCGGGCTCGCGGCCCGCAAGCTGGTCGGCATGCTCTACCCGCCCACCGCGGGGGCCCGCTCGCCGTTCTACGCGTTGATCGTCGAGAAGCGGCGGCTGGTCGGCCTGATCCTCGCGACGCTGGCGCTGGCGGCGCTCGCTGCCGTCCTGCTGCGGGACCACCCGCGGTGGCTGGCCTCCGCCCTCCTGGTCGTCCTCGTGTACACCTCCGCCATGCTCGAAGGGATGGGCGGCGGGGGCGGGGAGACACGGATCAAGCACCGCGGCCTGCGCGGCCTCGAGCGGGCCTTCGAGGCCGCGGGCTACGAGACGATCCGGTCGCCGCGCACCGGCAGGTCCGGGATCGACCCGCTGATCACCACGGTCGACCTGCTGGCGAGCGCTCCCGGGTCGGCCTGGGTGGTCGAGATCAAGGCCGTCGGGAAGGACGCGGTCGAGTGGCACGAGGCCTCGCGGTTGCGCAACGCCGCGTACGTGATGCAGGAGACGCTCGCCGAGGAGGACCCGTCGATCCGGGTCGAGCCCCTGCTCGTGCTGGCGGGCCGCCCCCGGGGCGAGAGCCTCGACCGCTACCTCGAGCGGGAGGCGATGCGGGTCGTCGTGGTCGACGGCGCGGACCTCGAGGCGGCCGGCGGCGAGCCGGACGAGGCGCGGCTTCGCGAGCTGGCGGAGCGGCTCGGCGTCGAGCGGCCGGCGGCGGGTCGGACGGTCGCGGCTCGCGGGGAGGGCGCATGAACGAGGGGCGGCCGCAGCTCCACGTGGTGCGCTCGGCGAAGCCGGCCGAGCGCTCGGTCTTCGACGCGGTGATCGAGAGGATCACCCCGCCGTCGCTCGACGCCCGCGAGCAGCTCCGCGACCTCCTGCTCCCCGAGTCGCTATGCAAGATCCTGCAGAAGCACCTCGAGCGGTACGGGCTGGAGCTGGTGGAGGACACCGCCCGGGACGCCTTCGCGCCGATCGAGCGCAAGTACACCCTGGCCAAGGGCGACGGCGTGTCCGTGGCGCTCTTGATGATCCACAAGTGGATCGTCGGCAACGGCAACGAGGTCGGCACCGTCGACGAGATCCGCACCGCCTTCGAGAAGCGGGTGGTGCGGGTGGTCTCGCCGGAGTGCGACGCGCCGAGCCTGGCGCTCAAGAAGATGTTCGGGGACTGGAAGGAGCGCTACCGGATCGACGCCCGGTTCATCCCGTGGGCGAACCTGCGCGAGCTCGAGGCCGGATACGCGGCGGCGGAGGTGCTCGAGCTCGAGCTCGGGGCCCCGCCGGTCGGGGAGCCGGGGGAGGCGGCGGCGGCGAAGGCCGCGGAGCCGGCCGCCGTGGAGGCGCCGGCGAGGACCCGGGTGTTCGTCAGCTACGCCCACCGGGACGAGGCGTGGCTCGAGAAGCTCAGGCTGCAGCTCAAGCCGCTCCTCGCGAAGCTCGCGCAGGACCTCAAGGTGGCGGACGGGGCACCGCTCGTGTGGCACGACGGGTTGATCGAGCCGGGCGAGAAGTGGCGCACGGAGATCCGCGAGGCGCTCGCCGCGGCGAAGGTCGCGGTACTGCTGGTCAGCACGCACTTCCTGGCGTCGGACTTCATCGCCGGCGACGAGCTGCCGCCGATCCTCGCGGCGGCCGAGAAGGAGGGGCTGCGCATCCTCTGGATCCAGCTCGACGCCTGCAACTGGGAGGCGACGGCGATCGCGGACTACCAAGTCGCGGTCAGGCCCCCGGTGCGTCTCGACAGCCTCGACCCCGACGACCAGGGCGAGGCGCTGATGAAGCTCAGCAAGGTCATCGTCGAGTACCTCCAGAAGTAGGCGGCCGCCTCGGTGCCGACGGCGACCCGCGACCTCCTGTTCCTCGCCGGCAAGGCGCTCGCCGCCTGCTTCGTCACGCTGCTCCTCGACGAGCTGGTCGGCAACCCGGACCACGTCTCGTCGACCCTGGTCGCGGTGCTCTCGGTCTCGGCGGTGGCGCTGGCCGGTCTGCGCCAGGGGCTCGCCCAGCTCGTCGGCAGCGCGCTCGGCGGCGTCTGGGGGACCGCGGCGACGCTCGCCGGGCTGCCGCCGCTGGCCGGCGTGCCGTTGGCCGTGGGGGTGGCGATCGTCACCGCGTTCGCGGCGCGCGCCGGGTCGGCCTACCCGATCGCCGCCTTCACTGCGCTCTACCTGATCCTCGTGCCCCAGGGCACGCCGCTCGAGACGCTCGGGATCCGGCTCCTCGCCGTGACCTCCGGCGTGGTCGGCGGCCTCCTGGTCAACGTGGTCGTCTCGGCGCGGTTCTACCGGCGGATCTACGCGGCGCGGCTGGCGACGGCGGAGGAGGAGGTCCGGGCGCTCGTCCCGGCGGCCGTCGGCGGGGGGCCCGACGCGGCGGAGGCCGGCTTCGCGCGGCTGGCCGCGCTCCAGGCCGAGCTCGACGAGGCGCTACGGGAGCTGCGCTGGCGGCGGGCGCGGGCGACCCACGCGGAGCTCCGCGCGATGTGGTGGCGGGTCGAGCGGCTGCGCTCGCTGCTCCACCTGGCGTCGAACGTCGGGCTGGTCGCCGCGGAGGAAGGCGTGCCGGCGGCCGAGCTCGCACCGTTCGCCGCCTGGCTCGCCGACCCCGCGGGCGCGCCGCCGGCGGTGCCCGCGGCGGTCGCCGCCCCCGCCCGGCGGGTCGAGACCGCGCTCGCGGCGCTCGAGCCCGGCGCAGCCGGCGGACCGCGGGCGGGGGAGCGCGCCCCGGCGGCGGGCTGAGCCCGCGAGCCCGATCCCGATTCGGCGGCGGCGGGCGGCGGCCGTCCGCCGGGCGCCGATCCCCCGCCCCTGCCGCTCAGCCGCCGATCTCGACGACCAGCCGCTCGGCGAACGGGCCGCCCTTCGTGTCGATCTGCCCGTCCGGCCCCGGCGCGCGGCGCACCGGGCCGCGGCGCAGCAGCCGCTTGAGGATCTCCGGCACCTCGACCAGGCTCAGGTAGTAGCACAGGCAGAGGTGGTGCCCGTAGCCGAAGTGGAGGTTGCGGTGGTGCTCGGGGCGGTCGAGGCGGAACTGCTCGGGGTCGGGCACCTCGGCGCCGTCGAGGGCCGCCGAGGCGAGCGACGCGTAGACCAGGGTGCCGGCGGTGATGCGGGTCTCCCGCTCGGTGCCGCTCGCCAGGGTGTAGTCCTCCTCGCAGCGGCGGACGACGAAGGCGAAGATCGGGTTGAGCCGCAGCGCCTCCCAGGCGAGGTCGGACAGGCGTGCGTCGTCGTCCTCCTCGGCCGCCCGCCGGGCCCGGGCGAGCTCGTCCGGCCGCCGGAGCAGCTCGTCGAGGATGAGCACGACCGCCCCCGAGACGGTCTCGACGCCGCCGATGAGCAGGAACATCACGTTGGCGACGATCCGCTCGTCGTCGAAGCCGATCGTCTCGGGGAAGCGGCTCGCGAGCAGCCGGCCGAGGACGTCGTCGTGGCCGTCGCCCTCGCTCCGCCGCCGGGCGACGAGCTCGCCGAGGTGGGCGCGCATCTCCTCGCCCGCGGCGACCGCCCGGGCGTGGGTCTCGGCGTCGTCGGCCAGGTTGAAGAAGAAGTCGAGGTTCGCCGTGCGCGACCAACGCATCATCGTCTCGTCGTCCGGGCCGGGGAAGCCGAAGTACTCGCCGCACAGCCGGACCGGCACCCGGCGTGACAGCCACGGGACGACGTCGAGCCGGCCGTCTTCGAGGCCCTCGTCGATCGCCCGGTCGGCGAGGCGCGCCACGGTCGCGCGCACCCGCGGAAGGTCCTCGCGCCGCAGCATCGCCTGCAGGATCCCCTTGTCGCGCTCGTTGATCTCGGTCGAGTCGCGGGCCAGCATGTAGGGGCCGACGACCGGGTCCATCTTCGGCGCATAGAGGCCGACGGTGAACACCTTGTGCCGCGACAGCACCTCCTGGACGTCGGCGTAGCGCGAGACCACGGTCGGGCCCGGGGTGACCAGGACCGGCCGCCGCTCGCGCAGCTCCGCGAAGACCTCCTTGGTGCGGGTGCCGATCCACTCGTGGAGCAGGTCGACCTGCGCCTGGCCGGGGCCGGCGGCTTCGTAGGCTTCGAGGAATCCCATCGCGTCACCTCCTCGGGACGGCGCGGACCGCGGCGGGGCCGGATCAGGCCGCCTGGATCACCGCGAACGTGAAGTTCCCGTTCTGCAGCGTGCGGTCGGCGATCGACTCCCACATGTGGACGACGAACCCCCCCTCGTCCTGCCCGCCGAAGTTGGCCGACATCAGCGGCGCGTTGCCGGCGTGGAACGCGGTGACCACGACCGTGTAGGGGTCGCGGACCGGCTCCTCGAAGTCGATCCGGATCTGGCCGACGGGGGCGCGGATCGGCGGGTCGAAGCCCTCGATCGGCCACACCTTCCAGTTGTCGCTGCCGCCGGCCTTCACGTACTGCCCGCCCTTGAACTCGACGGTGCCGAAGTGGGTGATGACGCCGTGTGCATCGCTCATGGGCTGGGCTCCCTCACTCGAAGAAAACGTCACCGGGGTAGTCCCGGTGCTCGGGCGGGACGAAGTAGTAGCCGCCGCCGACCGGCTCGGCGATCCCCTTGTCCGGGTCGAGCAGGTGGTCGTGGTTGAGCCGGAACAGCGGGTTGAGCAGCCAGATGTTCTGGATGAACTCGAACCCGGTCTGCTGGATGTTGTTCTGGAAGCTGATGAAGTGCAGGCCGTAGAGCGGCTTGCCGGTCTCGGGGTCGGTGGTGCGCCAGTTGCCGCCGCGGCGGCGGATGCGGACGTCCTGGATGTGGAAGACGTTGGTCTCCCCCGGCTTGAGCGGCGGGAACGGGCCCTTGAACGGCGCCGGGTTGCCGCCCCGCACCTGCAGGATGTGCGAGTCGAGCGGCGCCAGGTGGGCCTCCGCGGAGTCGAACTCCTTGTCGAGCTGCCGCCCGGACGAGCCGCAGATCACCCGGCCGGTCTTGCGGTCGCGGCCGAGCGCCCGGTTGCGCGCCTCCTCGCCGTGCCAGGTGCGCCCGAAGTTGTCGGTGATCGTGAAGTCGTCCGACCTCCACTTGTCGAGGTCCTCGACGTACTTGCGGTGCACCAGGTAGGTGCCGCCGTTGTAGCGCAGCTCGTCACGGTTGGTCTCGGACTCGCCCGGGTAGCCGGGCGCCGGGTGCGGCAGGTAGATCTTCGACCGGTAGTAGGCCGGGTCCGACTCGATCAGGTCGTCCATGTTGCTGATCGGGTCGTACCAGCCGATCAGGTCGCGGCCGTCCTCGCTGCCGTACGACTCGTCGATCGGGCCGGCGAGCTCGAGGCCGAACGGCTCGACGACCTCCGTGTGCAGCCGGTCCCACAGCTCCATGCACAGGAAGCGGTGGTTGCCCTCGACGTAGAGCAGCAGGTCGGACTCGTTGTCCGAGAGCCACGTCCGGTACGCCTCCTTGGCCTCCTCGTCGCTCGGGTCGCGGCCGAGCTCCTTGGCCAGGCGCCGCTTGATGAACAGGTCGTCGGCCGCGGCGTTCATCGTGCGCAGGTACAGGGGCACCTGGCGCTTCTCCATCCCGAAGCGGGTCGGATGGCGGGTGGTGAAGGTGCCGCCCGGCGGGAAGTTCGGGATCACCTCCTCGTCCCCGCGGTCCTCGAGCGGCCCGAGGAAGAAGCGCAGGCCGAAGGCGACGAGCAGGTTCAGCGCCCAGCCCTCGATCACGTTCTGGCCCTCGAGCTCGCGCTCCATGCAGACCGCCACCTTCTGCACCTCCGCGATCTTCTCGAGCACCTCGATCATCCGGTCCCGGTCGTCGAACGGGACGTTCAGCTTGACCAGGATCAGGTGCTTCGGAGGGGGCGTGTCGATACCCGGTCGGAGATTCATCGCGTCATACCTCCGCGTCGTCGAAGATCAGCCATTCAGAGTTGTCCACGTACTCGTCCCGCTCGAGGTCGAACCGCTTCGGGATCGCCGAGTTGACCTTCTCCAGGTAGGGCAGGAGCGGCCGCTTCGGCGGGAACTGCTTCTCGCGCGCGTCGAGCGCCCCGGCCTTCCAGCCGAACTTCTTCATGTAGGACGAGAAGCCGAAGCCGTCGAAGAAGTAGTGGCCGTCGATCAGCGCCATGTACCACATGCTCGGGAGCGACCCGGGGTTCGGCCGCAGCGGCGCCTGCCGGGCGACCTCGTCGAGCAGCTTCGAGGCCTTGTCGTCGCCGGTCGACTTCAGGTGCTCGCGCAGCTCGTCGTAGGCCGGGAAGACCACCGGCGGGCTGACGAAGAGCACCGGCTTGTGCTGCAGCCGCGCCATGACGATCTCGTGCACCGTCCCGACGCTGTAGACGTTCGTCGGGCAATAGGCGACGAGGAAGTCGGCGGTGTCGGTCATCCGGAGGTCGATGTGCAGCGTCGGCCAGAACTCGGCGCACAGCTCGGCGCGCAGGCGGTCGCCCGCCTTCGAGTCCTCGTAGGTCCAGTCGTTGCGCTTGTTGGTGGAGAACTCGTCCTCCTTGCCGTAGTGGGCGAGCCCGGCCACCGGCGGCTTGTTCCACGGGTCGTAGACGGTGACCCCGTAGCGCTGGAGGAACTGGCCGACGCGGTTGCGCCAGCCGTACTTCTTCTCCTCCTCGCGGGAGGCGACGAAGTCCATCGGCCCGGAGAGGTAGACGGTGGCCCCGGAGAGCACGTCCTCCTTCTGGTCGAGGGCCTTGGCGAGCTGACGCTCCGCCTTCTTCTTCGGGTTGGCCTTGCCCCGGGGGGACGTCGACCTCTTGGCGGTCTTGGTCGGCATGGTCTCCTCTCTGGCGGTCAGGCGGCGCCGTGCCGCCCGAACTGGAAGTTGAAGCTCTCGCCCCCTCCGACGGGGGGCTCGAGGCCCTTGTAGTCCTCCCACAGCCCGTGGTGCATGGGCGTGGGCTCCATCCGCTCCCGGTAGACCGGCTCGACGAGGTCGGCGAGCCCGGGGATCGGCGAGTCCTCCGCAGCGTCCTCGTCCGGCCAGTGCTCCCAGTAGACGACGTACTCGTCCGACGCCGAGGCGATCGCACCGTCCGGCCCGCCGTCGCGCTGGACGCCGCCGAGCCAGCCGGCGATCCGCTCACGGAACCGGCCGTCGCCCTCGCGGCGCACGCCGACGAAGGTCTGCACCACCCCGTGCTGCCAGTCGAGGGGCTCGTCGAACAGGTGGTAGCGGCCGTCGGCCGCGACCTCGCCGGCGAACTTCTCCGGGAACCCGGAGAGGCTCCGCCCGAGGTCGAAGACCAGCCCGTGCAGGTCGCTGTAGGCGCGTCCCCCGACGGTCAGCTTCGCGTCGTGGTAGGCCTGTTGGACGCGGTAGAAGACGAGCGCGATCTCGTCGGGCGCCGCCGGGTGCTTCTCGGCCGGCAGCACGCTCGGCATGTAGGCGGTCAGCCCGACCGGGGCCTGGATCTGCACGGTGCCCGGGATGAAGATCGAGCCCAGCTTGTCGAAGAAGGTGGCCTGGTCGAGGCTCTCGAGCCGAAAGCCCCGCCACACCCGCACCGCGTCCGGGGCCACCGGCACCGCGTCTCGGTTCGACGTCGTCGACATTCGCCAGCTCCTCCTCGTCAGTGGGTCCGTGCCCAGTGTAGCTTCCAGGCTTGCCCCAGCGTCTCGTCGAGCGCGCCGAGCGCCGCCTCGCAGGCCTCGCCCTCGGTGCCGGCGCCGATCAGGTCGCGGGCGCGGGAGTCGATCTCGCCGGCGAGCTCGGCGTCGTGGCCGGCCAGCCGGCTGTGGAGGAACCCGGCGCCGGCGAGCCCGTGGATGCGCCGCACGCCGAGCTCGGTGGGCTCCTTCTCCGAGGCCAGCATCGCGTCGCGCTCCAGGGTGTGGCCGACCGGGATGACCCGGGCCGTCGAGCCGGTGGTGAAGAAGCCGAACACCTCGAGCTTGCCGAGCTCGTAGGCCTCCTCGGCGCTCACCCCGCCGGACCACAGCACCCGCAGGCCCACCTTCCGGGAGTGCTCGAGGAGAGTGGCGAGGTCGTCCATCGACAGCACGCCCTTGTCGTTCGGTCCGCCCTTCTTGAGCAGCCGGTGGGGGTCGATCCGGTCGGGGGCGTCGACGAGGACGACCTTGCCGCCGTTGGCGGAGACCATGTCCATCCACGTCCGCGCCGCCTCGACGCAGCGGTCCGGCTCGTAGATGTCGCCGTCGGTCACCAGCGCGGTGTCGACGTAGAAGGCCGGGATCGGCGTCCAGTCCGCCATCCACCGCTGGATGTGGCGGACGACGTACTCCATGTCCTCGAGGTCGAGCGGGAAGAGGCCGTACTTCGCCGCGGTCAGGCCGTTGCGATAGGCGGAGTCGAGCCCGGTCCACACGGTGCGGGCCGCCGTCTCGGGATCGACCTCGAAGTGGTAGACGAGCCGCACGCCGAGCTGCTCGGCCTCGGCGAGGAGCCGGCGCGCGGTCTCGGGCTCGAGGACGTTGAGCAGCCCCTGGATCGACAGCCGCCGGCGCGCGGCGTCGAGCAGGTCGCCGTCGATCGCCACCTCGGGCACGCCGAGCTCGGCGGCGAGCGACATCAGCCCGCCGACGTCGTCGATCCGCTCCGGGGTGGTGATCGGGTCGGTGAAGACGATCAGGAACGAGAGGCGGTGGAGGTCCTCGGACGCCAGCTTCCCCTCGGCCCGGCCGGCCTCGAGCTTCGGCACCAGGCGGCGCAGGGCCTCGCGGCACTGCTCGCTCTCGGTCCGCAGCCGCACCGTCAGCGGGCGCGGCTTGCCGTCCGGGGTGTGGACGAACGGCTTGAACCGCTCGAAGATCGCGTCCAGCCAGGCCTGCTCGTCGGCCTCGGCGTCGGCGACCCGGAGCTCGGGGAGCGGCTGGTGCAGCCGGGTGTTGACCCGCACCCCCACGTTCGTGGTGCAGAACGTGTTGCCGACGGCCTGGGCCAGCACCTTGTCGTACTCCGGCGGCCCGATCGGCACCTCGCCGGCGCTGCCCATGCGTTCGCCGTCGATGATCACCCCGACCGACATCGGGCCGGGCCGCCCGATCGCCCGCGCCTTGGCGGACTTGTAGGCGGCCTCGACGACGTGTCGGGCCGCGCTCCCCTCGTCGCTCACCCCGAGCACCGGGCCGAAGCGGGCGTGGTCGTACTGCTCCAGCGCCTTCGATGGCGTCGTCACAGGCGTCCCTCCCCGAGTGCAACGATCCAGGCGGCGGACCGGCCCCCGGGCCGCCGGCGGTCGTCATGTGAACAAACTTTGCGGCAGCGTACTCGCCGAAGTAGGTCCGCGTCAACTTACTCGCGAAAGTCGCCCGGAGGGTGGGCGCGAGGGGCGCGGGCGGCCGGCGCGGCGGGGCGGGCGGCTGCGGTGCCGGGCCGGCGCGAGGCCGTATGATCGCCGGGTCGATGTCCCGTCCCCTCTGCTTCGTCCTGATGCCCTTCGGCCGCAAGGCCAACCCGGCCGGCGGCCCGCCGATCGACTTCGACGCGGTCTACGCGCGGCTGATCCGCCCGGCGGTCGAGAGCGCCGGGCTCGAGCCGATCCGGGCCGACGAGGAGCAGGCCGGCGGCATCATCCACAAGCCGATGTTCGAGCGGCTGATCCTGTGCGAGTACGCGGTCGCGGACCTGACGACCGCGAACGCCAACGTCTACTACGAGCTCGGGGTCCGCCACGCGGTGCGGCCGCGGAGCACGGTGCAGATCTTCGCCGGCGGCACCCGCCTGCCGTTCGACGTCGAGCCGCTGCGCGGCCTCCCCTACGCCGTGGGCGCGGGCGGGGTGCCGGAGGACCCCGAGGGCGACGGCCGCAAGCTCACCGAGCTCCTGCGTAGCGCCCGCGAGCGCGCCGAGGACGCCGACAGCCCGATCTTCCAGCTCGTCGACGGAATGGCCCCGCCCGACGTCAGCCGTCTCAAGACCGACGTCTTCCGCGACCGGGTCGAGTACTCGGCGCGGCAGAAGGAGCGGCTCGCCGAGGCCCGCGCCGCGGGCCCCGAGGCGGTGCGCGCGGCCCGCGACGAGCTAGGCGACGTCGCCGAGCTCGAGACCGGCGTGGCGATCGACCTCCTGCTGTCGCTGCGCGCCGTCGAGGCGTGGCCGGAGATGGTCGAGCTGGTCGAGGCGATGCCCGGGCCGGTGGCGCGGACGGTGATGGTGCAGGAGCAGTACGCGCTCGCCCTCAACCGGATGGGCGAGGGCGAGAAGGCCGAGCGGGTCCTGCTCGAGCTGATCGAGCGGCGCGGCCCGAGCAGCGAGACGAACGGCATCCTCGGCCGGGTCTACAAGGACCGCTGGCGGGCGGCCCGCGACGCCGGGCGCACGCCCCAGGCCAAGGGCCTGCTCAAGAAGGCGATCGAGGCCTACCTCGCCGGCTTCGAGGCCGACTGGCGCGACGCCTACCCGGGCGTCAACGCGGTCACCCTGATGGAGCTCGCCGACCCCCCGGACCCGCGCCGGGAGGAGCTGCTGCCCGTCGTCCGCTACGCGGTCCGGCGCCGGATCGCGTCCGGCGAGGCCGACTACTGGGACCACGCGACGCTGCTCGAGCTGGCGGTCCTGGCGGGCGAGCAGGACGCGGCCGCGGACGCCCTCTCCGACGCCCTCGCCGCGGCGAGGGAGAGCTGGGAGCCGCGCTCGACCCGCGGCAACCTGCTCCTCGTCCGCGACGCCCGCGCCGGCCGCGGCGAGGAGGTCGGCTGGATCGACGAGGTCGCCGAGGCGCTCGAGGAGGCCGCCCGCGCGCTGCCCGGCGGCGGCTGAGCCTTGCGGTGCGTGCGCGGCGGCCGCGCGCTACAGCGAGACCGTGAAGCCGCTCTCGCGGTCCTCCGGGAAGAGGGCGCGGTATCCGTAGCGCTCCCGGAGGTCCTCCCGCTCCCAGACCTCGTTGTCGTCGCTCTTGTAGTTGAAGCACACGCTCGGCCGCTCGCCCCCGTAGCGGATCACCCGCGCGATCGTCTCGCGGTCGGGGTGGTGGAAGCGGGCGCCGCTCGTCGACACCAGGAAGCGCGGGCAGTCGACGAGCCGGATCAGCTCGGCGCTCGTGTTGCCCTGGCTCGCGTGATGGGAGAGCTTGAAGAGGTCGCAGCGCAGCCTCTCCTCGCCGCGCCGGGCGAGGAGGGTCTTGATCGAGTCGACCATCACCGGGACGTGGGCGTCCGCGGCGAGCAGCGCGGCGCGCCCCTCGAACTCGGCGAGGAAGGCGATGCTGCTGCCGTTCGGCGGCGTCACGTCGGCCTTGAACCGGCTCTCGGCCAGCGCCTCGACGTCGGTCGAGGTGGTGCGGGTGCCGCCGAGGAACTTGCGGTACTCGACCTTCGAGCCCGGGGTCAGCCCGTGCTTCTCGAGCTCCTTGTCCCACCGCGCCCGCAGCTTCGCCAGCCGGTCGCGGGTGGGCGAGAGCAGGGTCAGTCGGAGCCCGCCGGGCAGGGTGTAGACCGGCAGCTCGTCCTTGCCCACCATCATCGGCCCGCCGCCAGCGGCCGCGTTCCACGGCAGCTTCCGGTCGCGGACGAGGGTCGAGAAGATCTCCCCCTGCTTGGCCCCGAGCTTGTTCATCGGCAGGTGCTTCCAGCCGTTGAACCAGACGTCCCCGAAGCTCACCCCCAGGGTCTCGTCGGCGAAGAACGGGATCGTCCCGCCGATGTGGTCGGCGTCGATGTGGGTGAGCACGAAGAGCTCGAAGCGGCGGTCCTTCTCGGGCAGCGACTCGACCTTCGCCTTGAGGCGCGGGAAGGTCGAGGTGGGCCCGCAGTCGACGAGCACCCGGCTCGGGTCGGCCCGGTCGCCGTACTCGAGCCACAGGCAGTCGCCGTAGTCGGCCGGCAGCATCCGGAGCTCGAAGAACGGCTCGCCGCCGCCCCGCTTCCGGGACCGCTTGCCGAGCCGTCCCGGCTTCGCAGCCGGCTCGCCGCCGGCCGGCCCGGCAGCCCCGGGGGCCTCGTCGGCCGCCGCCCCCGCCCCCGCCGCACCCTTTCGTGCGCGCGACCGCCCGGACGGGGCCTCCGGACCCGCCGCGCCCGCGGCCGCGGTCCCGGCGGGCCGCCCGGACCGCGCCGGCCCGGTCCGTGACGTCGGCGGGGGGGACAGCGGAGCGATCGACTCGCGGTTCCGGCCGAGGACGTCGACGATCCGCCGCGCGGTCTCGACCACGCCGTCCTCGCCGCGCCAGCCGCCGCGGTCGATCCCCGTCCGCTCGAGGTGGCCGCCCAACGCCTCGGTTCCCCACCACTCGAGGTAGCGCTTGAACTGCCGCCGCGTCGAGAAGACCTCGAAGGAGCCGCGGCGGGGGAACAGGCGGAGGAGGCGGCGGGCGTGCTCGACGGCCCGCCCGGCGATCTCCCGGCGGTCTTCCGGGGCCGCCGTCGCGAGCCGCAGGAGCCACAGCTCGGCCAGGCTGCCGTGGGCCCACGCCCGCTCCTCGCGGCTCTCGTGGTCGAGGTAAATCTCCGCCGACAGCCTTGCGGCCGCCCAGTACTCCTCGCCGAGGCCGTCGAAGTCCTCGCCGAGCAGGGTCCCCAGGGCGACGGCCTGGACCAGGACCCAGTGCAGGGTCGCCTTGCGGTGGACCGTCTCGCCGACGCTGCGCAGGAAGCCCGTCGCCGCCTGCCGGTAGTCCTGCATCGCGTCCCAGAGGACGCTCCGGCAGCGGCCGAGGCGCTCCTCCACCTCCGCCTCCGCGAGCCCCGGCGACCGGCTCCACCGCCACTCGATCTCGGCCAGCCGCTTCCGGCTCGCCCCCTGGAGGCCCAGGCACTCCATCGAGTACGGGCCTTCGGGAGGCAGCTTGCAGCGGGCCCGTTCGACCCGTTCGGCGAGCTCCCGCGCCGCCTCCTCGGTGACCGCCCTGCCGTCGGCCGTGGCCTCCTCGAACTCCCGGAGGGCGGTCTCGAGGGCCTGGCGGGTCTGGACGTAGGCCGTCTCCTGGAGCTGCGCGTCGAGGTCGGCCGGGAGGGCCTCGTACACGACCAGGCTCGCCCAGTCGTGGGAGCGGTTCGTGTACACGCTGTGGAGCTCGCCGCGGATGCGGTGGAGAAGGGGGAGCGGGTTGTCGCCCCAGAAGAGGCCGTGGTACAGCCGCTCGACGAGCACCACCGAGCCCTCCATGCTCAGCGGGAACTGCGAGGCGACGACCAGCGCGACGCCGGCCTCGTGGAGCGCGTGCGCGAAGCTCGCTCCCGGCGCCTGGACCCCGCCGAGGTTGGCGCTGTCGCAGGTCGCCAGGGTGACCACCGCCGGGCATCGCCCGCCGCCGGTCAGGGCGCTCGCGAACCGCTCCCCGGAGACGACCTCGGGGTCGCCCTCGATGTCCCGGAGCAGCAGCCCGTACGAGGGCCGCTCGGAGCTCTCGTCCTCGGCGCCGTGGGCGAGCACGTGGACGTGGGTGTAGGGCTCGCGGTCCTCGCGGGCCGCGCGACACGTCTGCTCGACGTTGGCCACGGCGGCGTTGTCGAGGAAGGTCACGCTGCCTTTCGGCCACAGGCGTCCGCCGAACTCGAAGAGCTCCGGCTTCAGCCACGGCGCGATGGCCCGGTTCAGCGCGTCCAGGTGCTCGTGGAAGGGCAGCTCGTCGGGATCGCCGGTGACGACCAGGAGCCGCGGTTTCCGAGGCCACTCGACGCGGTCCGTGGGCACCGAGCGGACGTGCCGGGTCAGGCAGACCGGGGAGTGGCTCTGGAGCAGCAGCCAGCTCTCGGCCGGCAGTCCCGTCTCCTCGGGGACCCGCGCCAGCTCCCAGGGCAGGAGCGCGAGCTCCGAAGCCGACAGCACGAGCCGCAGGTGGGTCAGCGTGTCGCTCCGGCCCTCGGACCCGAGCGCCCCGGGCAGGCCGTCCAGCGAGCCCAGCACCCGGGCGATCTCGACGCCCGTGTCCCGCAGGAGCTCGAGCCGCCAGGCGACGTCGTCCTCGGTGCCGCCGTCGTAGCGGAGCTGCTTGAGCCGCCGCTCGAGCTGGTAGTGCTCGTACGGGAAGTGCACCACCTTCGCCGCCGACTCGCCGAACACCCCGAGGTAGGGGGTGAGCGGCGAGAGCAGCTGCCCATGGGGCGGCCCGGCGCGGAGGAGCTCCACGCTGACCGGCCGGATTTTCATATCGAGCGAAATCCTACCGCAGGTCGCCGCCCCGGGGCCGGCTGCGCCGGCGATCGGCTCGCGTCCCGGGCCACCTTCGAATTAGAATGACGGCTCACACCCGAAGGATCACCGAGGTAGACCGAGGTAAGGAGTCGGGTCTCCATGGCGTTCGTCCCCGGTTGCGAGCACGACGTCTTCGTGAGCTACGCGCACGTCGACGACCTCCCGTTCCCCGGCACCGAGAAGGGCTGGGTCACGCTGCTGATCGAGACGGTCGAGGTCCTGCTGGCGCAGAAGCTCGGCCGGCGCGACGCCTACTCGCTGTGGATGGACCATCAGCTCTCGCGCCACCTCGACCTGACCCCGGAGATCCTCAAGCACGTGACGTCCTCGGCCACGGTGCTCGTGGTGCTGTCGCCCGGCTACCTCGCCTCCGAGTGGTGCCTGCGCGAGAAGGACTCGTTCCTCGCCACCCTCGAGGCCAGCCCGCTCGCCGGCTCGCGCGTCTTCCTGATCGAGCGCGACAAGGTCGGCTTCGAAGAGCGCCCGCCGGAGTTCTCCGACCTGCTCGGCTACCGCTTCTGGGTGCAGGAGGGGCAGGGACAGCCGCCGCAGACCCTCGGCGTGCCGAGGCCCGACCCCTCGAACCCGCGCGACCTGCGCTACTTCGACGAGATCACCCGGGTGTGCACCAACCTGGCCGACGAGCTCAAGCGGCTGCGGCAGTCCTCCGCCCAGGTGCCGGCCGCGGAGCGGGCCGGCGCGGCCCCGAGCCCGGTCGCGGTCGCCGCCGCCGCCCCGGCCGCCGCCGACGGCCGGCCGACCGCCTACCTCGCCGAGGCGACCGACGACCTCGACGACGCGGCCGGAGCGCTGCGCCGCAACCTCGAGCAGGCCGGGCTGCGGGTGCTTCCGGAGAGCTGGTACCCGCGCGAGCCGGAGGCCTACCGCGCGGCCGTCGAAGCCGACCTCGCCCGGAGCCGCCTGTTCGTCCAGCTCCTGAGCGCGCTGCCGGGCAAGCGGCCGGCCGGCATGCCCGAGGGGTACGTCCGCGCCCAGCACGAGCGCGCGGTGGCGGCCGGCCTGCCGGTGGTGCAGTGGCGTCACCGCGACCTCGACCCCGCCGCGGTCGAGGACGCCGCGCACCGCGCCTTCCTCGAGTCGGAGACCGTGATGGCGGTCGGCATGGAGGAGTTCCGCCGCACCGTCGTCGAGCGGGCGACCGCGCCGGCCGAGGAGGACACGGCGGCCTCCGAGGCCGCGCTCGACGACCTGCTGGTGTTCGTCGCCGCGGACCCGGGCGACCTCGCCTTTGCCGCGGAGGTGGGCGAGGCGCTCGAGCGCCGCGGCCTCGCCTTCTCGATGCCGCTCCCCGGGGGCACGCCGGAGGAGGTGCGCGAGGACCTCGAGCAGAACCTGCTCACGGCCGACGCGCTGGTCGTCGTCTGGGCGGGCGCGTCGCCGCGCTGGGTGCGCAACCAGCTCCTGCTGCTGCGCAAGATCGCCTGGAAGCGGGAGCGGCCGCTGCGGGCCGTGGCTCTCGTCGAGGGGCCGCCGGCCGGCAAGGAGCCGCTCCAGCTCGGCGTGCCCCACCTGGTCACCGTCGACTGCCGCGCCGGCTTCGACGACGAGGCCCTCTCGCCCGTCCTCGCCGCCCTGGAGCGGCCGGCGTGACGGCCGAAACGCCGTACCCCGGGCTGCGCCCCTTCCAGCCCGACGAGGTCGACGTCTTCTTCGGCCGCGAGCAGCAGATCGACCAGCTCCTCGACCGCCTCGGCCGCTCGCGGCTCCTCGGGGTGGTCGGCAGCTCGGGCTGCGGCAAGTCGTCGCTGGTCAAGGCCGGTCTGATCCCGGCGCTCGAGACCGGCCTCCTGGCCGCGGCCGGGGCGCGCTGGCGGTACGCCGAGATGCGGCCCGGCAATCAGCCGCTGCTGCGGCTGGCCGAAGCGTTGCTCGCCGACTCGGCGCTCGGCCCGGAGCGCGCGGGCCAGCCGGGCGCGCTCGGCTTCGTCCTCGCCACGCTGCGCCGCGGGCCGCTCGGCCTGGCCGAGGTCCTCGCCGACACGCCGCCGCCGGAGGGTACCCGGCTGCTGCTCGTCGTCGACCAGTTCGAGGAGATCTTCCGCTACGTCGAGCACGGCGACCCTGACGAGGCCGACGCCTTCGTCGCCCTGCTGCTGGCCGCGGCCGCCGATCCCGAGGCGCCGATCTACGTCGTCCTCACCATGCGCTCCGACTACATCGGCGACTGCGCCCTGTTCGAGGGTCTGCCCGAGGCGCTCAACGAGAGCCAGTTCCTCACCCCGCGGATGACCCGCGCCGAGCGCCGCGAGGCGATGGTCGGCCCGGCCGGGGTGTTCGGCGCCGCGATCGAGCCGGCGCTGGTCAACCGGCTGCTCAACGACATGGGCGCCGACCCCGACCAGCTCCCCAGGATGCAGCACCTGCTGATGCGGCTGTGGCACCGGGCGGTCGGGAGCGCGGGCGCGGGGGGCGCGGCGGGCGGCGACGGCTCCGGGGTCGTCCTCGCCGCCGCCGGCTACGAGGCGGTCGGCGGCTTCGCAGACTGCCTGTCGAACCACGCCGACGAGGCCTTCGAGGAGATCGACCTCGAGGGCCGGCGGATCGCCGAGCACCTGTTCCGCGCCCTGTCGGAGCGGGGCGACGACCAGCGCGACGTCCGCCGGCCGGCCCGCCTCGGCGAGGTGGCCGCGGTCGCCGACGTCCCGCCCGAGCGCGTCGCCGAGGTCGTCGAGGTCTTCCGCCGGCCCGACCGCAGCTTCCTCACCCCGCCCGCCGGCGTGCCGCTCGAGCCCGACACCGTCCTCGACGTCAGCCACGAGAGCCTGATCCGCCAGTGGCGCCGGCTGCGGAGCTGGGTCGAGGAGGAGTCGCAGTCGGCGGCGCTGTACCGCCGGCTGACGCAGACCGCCGGGCTGTGGCGGCGGGGCGAGGCCGGCCTGTGGGGGCCGCCGGACCTCGACATCGCCGTCGCCTGGCGCGACCGCCGGCGCCCCACCGCGGCCTGGGCGGAGCGCTACGGCGGCCGCTTCGAGACCGCGATGGAGTTCCTCGCCGCGAGCCAGGCGAAGCGTCTCGAGGCGGAGGAGGGCGAACGGCGCGCGATGGCCGAGGCGGCCGAGCAGAAGCGGGTGCGCCAGCGAAACCGCCTGCTGACCGCCGGCCTGCTCGCCGCCGGGGTCCTCCTGCTCCTCGCCTTCAGCCAGTGGCGGCGCGCCGACCGGCAGCGCGACCTCGCCCGGCGGCAGACGCTCCTGGCCGAGGCCGGCGAGCTGATCGCCCACGCCCAGGAGACGCTCGAGGACCAGCCTCAGCGGAGCTTGCTCCTCGCCGTCGAGGCGCTCGACCTCAAGCAGGAGGCCGGCGGCTCGCCGGTCGCCGCCGTCCAGGCGCTGCAGCGGGAGCTGAGCGCGACGGGGGGCGCGGCGCTGAGCGGCCACCGGGGCGAGGTCGTCGCCCTGGCGGTGACCCCCGACGGCCGCACTCTGGCGACCGCCAGCCGGGACGGGACCGCACGGTTGTGGGACCTCTCGGCCGAGGACCCCGGCGCGGAGCCCCGGGTCCTCGGCGGGCACGGAGCGCCGATCACGGCGATGGCCCTCGACCCGGCGGGCCGCCGGCTGGCCACCGGGGCCGCGGACGGCTCGGTGCGGTGGTGGCGGGTGGGCGCCGGCCCCGCCGAAGCGGCCGAGGCGGGGGCGATCCCCGAGGCCCACCGCGGCGGCGTCACCGCCCTCGCCTTCGACCCTTCGGGCCGCACCCTGCTCAGCGGCGGTGAGGACGGCGCCGTGCGCGGCTGGGACCTCGACGGGAGAGCGGACGCCGGCCCCCGGCCCCTGGGCCGCCACTCCGACACCGTGCGCGACATCGCGGTGAGCGACGACGGCCGCTGGCTCGCCAGCGTCAGCGAGGACAACACGGCCGCGCTGGTCGACCTCGCCGGCCCGGCCGCCCGCCGGCGCGTCCTCGCGGGGCATCGCGGGCCGGTCTCGCGCGCGGTCTTCGTGCCCGGCGGCCGCTGGCTCGCCACCGCCAGCCACGACAACACCGCGCGGCTGTGGGACCTGGCGGACCCCTCCGCCGGACCGATCGTCCTCTGCGGGCACACCGGCTCGGTCGTCGCCCTGGCCGCGACCCCCGACGGCGGGCGGCTCGTCACCGGCAGCGGCGACGCGACGGCCCGGGTCTGGCGGATGTCCCGGCTCGTCGAGGGGGCCACGGCCCGGGCGACGCCGGGGGGCGGGCGGCCGGTCGTGGTCGCCGCCCTCGGCCCCGGCAGCTGCGCGCACCTCGTGGCCGACGCCGGCGGCGGCGCGACCTGGGACGTCCGCGACCTCGACCCGGCGGTCACGAAGTCGCTGCCGGGTCACGGCGACACGGTGACCGCGCTGGCGATCAGCGCCGAGCGGCCGGGCAAGGGGACCCGGTTCCTGGCCACGGCGAGCCGCGACCAGACGGTGCGGGTGTGGAACCTGACCGCCGAGCGGCCCGGCCTGACGTCGCTCCAGCTCCGCGGGCACGACGGCGCCGTCGGGGCGCTGGCCTTCAACCCGCACTCGGCGTGGCTGTACTCCGGCAGCGCCGACGCGACGGCCCGGCGCTGGAAGCTCGACCTCGACGAGCGCACCCTCTACACGATGGTGCTCGCCGGCCCGCTCGACGCGGTGCGGGCGGTCGACGTCAGCGCCGACGGGCACTGGCTGGCCGCCGGCAGCGAGGACAACGACGCCTACCTCTGGGACCTGCGGACGAGCCAGCCGCCCGAGACCCTCGGCGGCCACGACAGCTCGATCTCGGCGATCGGTCTGAGCCCCGACGGCCGCTGGCTGGCGACGACCAGCGAGGACAACACGATCCGGCTCTGGGACCTCGCGGTGCCCGGCGCGCCGGCGTCGCGGCGGCTCGGCGGCAACGCGAGCTCGGTCACCGCGCTCGCCTTCACCCCCGACGGCCGCCGCCTCGCCACCGCCGGGCGGGACGGCACCGCGCGGGTCTGGAGCCTGGAGGCCGCCGACCCGTCGGCGGCGCCGACGGTGCTCTGCGGCCACCGCGCCCCGGTCGTCCACCTCGACGCGAGCCCGGACGGCCGCTGGCTCGTCACCGCCGGCCGCGACGGTGCGGTGCGGCTGTGGGACCTCGCCGCGCTCGGCCCCGTCCTGCCCACCGCCGGGAGCGACGCCCCCGTGATCGCCGCCGCCCTGCCCGAGCGGGAGTGCCGCCGGCGGACGGTCGACGGGGCGTCGGTCGAGGTGCGGCCGCTGGCCCCGGCCGCAGCGCCGCTCCTGCCGGCCGGCGAGGAGCCGGTGACCTCCGTCGCCTTCGTCGCGGCCCGCGAGGGGGGCGGCGCCGGGTGGCTGGCGTCCGGCGACGCCGGGGGAGACGTGCACCTCTGGGACCTCACGCGACCCGCCGACCCGGAGGGCCGGCGGGACCTCGACCTCGGCGAGGGGGTCGGCGCGGTCACGCACATGGCCGCCGGGCCCGCCGGGCGGTGGCTGGCCGTCGCGGCCGGCGGCACGGAGGCCTACCTGCTCGAGCTGGCCGCGGAGGGCGGCCCGCGGACGTTCGAGCTGCGCGACCACCGGGCGGCGGTGGTCGCCCTGGCGTTCGACCCCGCCGGCGCGTGGCTGGCGACCGGCAGCGCCGACGGAGAGGCGCGGCTGTGGAGCATCGAGGCGGACGACCCGGCGGCGGCGCCGGGCACCCTCTACGGCCACCGCGCCGCGGTCACCTCGCTCGCCTTCGGACCCGACGGCCGCTGGCTGGCGACCGGCAGCCGCGACCACACCGTGCGGGTGTGGAAGACCTACCTCTGGTCGCTCGGCCCCGAGCAGCTCGTCGAGCTCGCCTGCCGGGTGGCGGGCCGCGACCTGACCCGCGCCGAGTGGGAGGTGTACCTCCCGTTTCGCCCCTACCGGCGCACCTGCACCGGGCGGACGGGAGCCGCCGCCGCGCCCGCGGCCTCCACGGCGGGGTAGCCGCGGACCTCCACCACGGGCTGCTAGTGGTCTGAGTCACCCATCCCTTTCCTTCCGTTGCGGCGGCGTGGGGTCGGATACCAGGCGCCGCGACGCAGG
>Ga0299913_10000844_pt1 | contig 20892 bp, 21 predicted proteins | sample RVTome_9_FD_201360 | JGI IMG/M metagenome (GOLD analysis project Ga0299913, IMG submission 201360) | Soil microbial communities from uranium-contaminated site in the Upper Colorado River Basin, Wyoming, United States - RVT155D38 (version 2) ... | reverse complement strand
TGGTTGCGCCGTGCTCGGCGATCGTGACGTCGGCCAGCGCGCCGACGCTTGCGAGGACACCTCCGGTGGTTGGATCGCCGAGTACCGCGATGTACGGGACGCGAGCCTCGGCCAACGTCTTGCGCGCTGCAACGAGCTTCGGCATCTGGATGAGGGAACGCATGCCTTCCTGCATGCGGGCGCCCCCCGTTGCCGCTCTAAGGATGAACGGTGTGTTTCGCTCGGCCGCTCGCTCCATCGCACGCGCTACCCGTTCACCCGCGACCTCGCCCATGCTTCCGCCGAGGAACGAGAAGTCGAACGCAGCGACCTCGACCTCGTGATCCCCGATCGTTGCCCGCCCTGCGTGGACGGACTCGTCGCTGCCCGATGAGGAGCGAGCTGCTTCTAGCGAATCGCGATACCCCTGGAAAGAAAGCGGATCGGTGGACGTTAGATCGTCTCGAGCGCGTTCGAACGAACCCTCGTCAACGAGGTTGTCGTAGGGCGTCGCCGAGCGCTGTGGCAAGTCTGGGGCTCCTTGGTTGCCTGCTAGGGTTTCGGAGGTTATTGCAACAACCTTCCAGCTCAACGAGGAGTGCTTCCAGAAGTGCCTTCCAGCCGGCCGCGTATCTTGGTGGCCAAACCGGGCCTCGATGGCCACGACCGGGGGATCAAGGTGGTGGCCCGCGCCCTCCGAGATGCGGGGATGGAGGTCATCTACACCGGCCTGCACCAGACGCCCGAGCAGATCGCGGCGGCTGCCATCCAGGAAGACGTCGATGCGGTCGGGTTGTCCTGCCTCTCCGGCGCGCACATGACGCTGTTCCCCCGGGTGGTCGCTCTCCTCAAGGAGCAGGGCGGGGGGTCGATCCTCGTCTTCGGTGGCGGGATCATCCCGGACTCCGATATCCCGAAGCTCAAGGACTCCGGTATCGCTGAGATCTTCACCCCCGGCGCGCCGACGAAAGAGATCATCGGCTGGGTCAGCGACCACGTTAAGGAAACTGCGTAGTGGACCTGTTCGAGTATCAGGGCAAGGAGCTTCTCCGCAAGTTCGAGGTGCCCGTCCCCGAGGGCCGCGTCGCGTCAACGCCCGAGGAGGCTGCCGAAGCGGCTCGTTTCCTCGGCGAGAAGGTCGTCGTCAAAGCCCAGGTCCAGGTCGGGGGCCGCGGCAAGCAGGGTGGTGTCAAGGTCGTCTCGTCGCCTGAAGAGGCGCAGAAGGCAGCCGCTGACATCTTCGGCATCACGTTCACCGACCAGGAGGGCCGCGGTGCCCAGAAGGCGAAGCGCGTCCTGGTCGAACGCGCCGGTGAGCTCACACACGAGTACTACTGCTCATTCCTGCTCGACCGGACGACGCGGCGATATCTCGCGATCCTGTCGTCCGAGGGCGGCATGGACATCGAGAAGGTCAACGAGGAGCACCCCGAGCTGATCGCGAAGGTCCAGATCGATCCCCTCCTCGGTTTCTCCGACTTCCACGCGCGCGAGCTGGTGTTCGGCGGCAATATCGATGTCGAGGCGCGCAAGGAGACGATCGCGATCCTGCCGAAGCTCTACCGAGCGTTCGTCGAGCTCGATGCATCCCAGATCGAGATCAACCCGCTCGTCATGACCGGCGACGGCAAGGTCATGGCCCTCGATGCGAAGGTGATCCTCGATGACTCCGCTGCGTACCGGCATCCGTTCTTCGACGAGCTCCGCTCGGCCCACGACATCCCCGAGCAAGAGAAGAAGGCGAAGAGTCTCGGTCTCAACCTCATCAAGCTCGACGGAGACGTCGGCATCATCGGTAACGGTGCGGGTCTCGTCATGTCGACGCTCGATGTCGTGACGGATGCGGGGGGCTCACCGGCGAACTTCCTCGATGTCGGGGGAGGCGCGAACGCTGAGATCCTGTCGAACTCGCTCCAGCTCATCATGGAGAACCCCGAGGTCAAGAGTGTCCTCATCAATATCTTCGGGGGCATCACGCGTTGCGATCTCGTAGCTGAGGGCATCATCGACGCGCTTGCGCGGCTCGACGTGAAGGTTCCGATCGTGGTCCGCCTCGACGGAACGAACGCGGAGCAAGGCCGGAAGATGCTCGCGGATGCACCGCATCCGATGCTAGAGACCGCCGAGACGATGCTGGGGGCCGCCAAGACCGCGGTCGACCTCGCTCACGGGAAGAAGGGTTAGGGCATGGCCGTCATCGTCACGGAGGAAACGAAGCTCCTCGTCCAGGGGCTGACCGGATCGGAGGGTTCGTTCCACGCCGGTCGCAACAAGGACTACGGCACGAAGCTCGTTGCCGGCGTCACTCCCGGTAAGGGGGGAACCGACCACAACGGAACCCCGGTCTTCGACACGGTTGCGCAAGCGATCGAAGAGACCGGTGCCAATACGTCGATGGTGATGGTCCCGGCGCGGTTCGCCGCCGATGCGATCCTCGAATCCTTCGACGCCGGGCTCGACACGATCATCGCGATCACCGAGCACGTTCCGGCGATGGACATGGCCAAGGTCGTCAACTACCTCCGTCACGGTGCACGGGACGTCACCCTCATCGGGCCTAACTGTCCCGGCGTCATCTCTCCGGGCAAGGCGAACGTCGGGATCATCCCCGGCGAGCTGGCCTCGCCCGGCCCCGTCGGTCTCGTTTCCCGCTCGGGCACGCTCGTCTATCAGATCGTCCACGAGCTAACCCAGCTCGGGATCGGCCAGACGACCTGCGTCGGCATCGGTGGCGACCCGGTTCCCGGCTCCGACTTCATCGACATCCTCAAGCGCTTCGAGGCCGACCCCGACACCGAGCTCGTCGTACTCGTAGGCGAGATCGGCGGCGACGCCGAAGAACGGGCCGCGGCGTGGGCGAAGGAGAACCTAACGAAGCCCCTCGTCGGATACTTCGCCGGCCGGGTTGCTCCGCCGGGCAAGCGCATGGGTCACGCCGGAGCGATCGTGTCCGGTTCGAAAGGCACGTGGCAGGCGAAGGCGGACGCGTTCAAGTCCAACGGGTTCGAGGTCGCCAAGAACCCCACCGAGGTGGCCGAGATCGTCAAGAGGCTCCGCTCGTAGAAGTGGCTGTCGTCGAGGTTCCCGGCCCCCCCGGCGCGCCGTGGCGCGCCGAGCTGAAGGGCAGCCTCGAGGAGCTCACCGTTCGCTCCGAGGTCCTGGCCGACAACCCGCTTGGGGACCCCGCACAGCGTCCGCTGTACGTCTACACCCCTCCCGGTGACTGGGATCGTGCCCCAACCATCTACCTGATCCAAGGGATGACCGGCCAGCTCGATATGTGGTTCAACCGTAACGCGTTCGAGCGCACCGTTATCGAGCGGATCGACGACCTCTTCGCTACTCCGGGGGTTCCGCCCGCGATCGTCGTCTGTGTGGACGCGTGGACGTCCTATGGCGGCTCGCAGTTCATCAATTCGGTCTCGACGGGCCGCTACATGGACTACCTCTGTGACGAGGTCGTCGCGTTCGTTGACCAGCGTTACCCGACCCTTGCAGATCGCGCGCACCGGGCGATCACGGGGAAATCGAGCGGTGGCTACGGGGCCATGGTCGTCCCGATGCTGCGGCCCGATGTGTTCGGAGCGCTCGCGTCTCACGCCGGCGATGCTCTGTTCGAGGCCTGTTACCTGAAGGATTTCCCCGAGACCGCCCGCATCCTGCGCGACCGTTTCGATGGTTCGTTCGACGTCTTCTTCGAAAAGATGCGCGCTGAGGAGGCGTTGGAATGGCATATCTACGGAGCCGCTCTGAACACCTACGCGATGGCTGCATGCTATTCACCCGACACCTCGAACCCCGGGAAGGCGCGTCTTCCGTTCGAGATCGAGACCGGCAAGCTCATCGACGAAGTGTGGGCCGAGTGGCTCGCGTGGGATCCGGTTCGGATGGCCCCGAGATACGCGGACGCTCTGCAGAGCATGAGCGTCATCTACCTCGACGCGGGGAAGTCAGACGAGTACTTCTTGGACCTCGGTGCGCAGGCGTTCGCGACGGAGCTCGATCGCATCGGCGTCAAGTACACCCTCGAGCTGTTCGATGGGAAGCACGGCGGCATCGCCTATCGCTATCCGATGGCGATCAGGACGCTGGCGGAGAATCTCCAACCATGAGCGGTCGGATCGTGGTTCTCATCTCGGCATCGGGCACGAACATGGAGGCCCTGGTCGACGCGTGTCACAAGGGAGATGTCCCCGGAGACGTCGCGGCCGTCGTCGCCGATCGAGACTGTCTCGGCATCACGTTGGCGAAGCGGCGGGGGATAGCCACATCGGTGATCGAGCCCAAGAACTTCGACGATCGGGACACGTGGAGCGAGGCGCTCCGGGACCGGGTCGCCAGTTTCCGTCCCGACCTCGTGGTCTCGGCCGGTTTCATGCGCGTCCTCAGCCCGGCGTTCGTAGACGCGTTCGCGGATCGGCTGATCAATCTCCATCCTTCGTTGCTTCCGGCGTTCCCAGGCGCACACGCGGTCCGAGATGCTCTCGAGGCCGGAGCGTCCGAGACCGGAACGACGATCCACTTCATCGACCACGAGGTGGACCATGGCCCGATCATCAAGCAGGCGCGGGTGCCGATCGTGGCCGACGACGATGAGGCCGCTCTCCACGAACGCATCAAGGAAGCCGAGCATGCTCTGCTGCCGGAGGTGTGCACGATCTTTCTCCGGGGAGAGGTGACGAGGACGTCGGGATGAGTCGTCGCACTCAGACCGGCCGCTCCGGACCGGGTAGCTTGGCGTCATGACGGTCAAGCGGGCGCTGATCTCCGTCTCGGATAAGTCAGGGATCGTCGACTTCGCGCGCGGCCTGGTCGAGCTCGATGTCGAGATCGTCTCGTCGGGCGGGACCGCTGCAGCGCTCTCCGAGGCCGGGATCGAAGTGATGAAGGTGCCCGACGTGACCGGCGCGCCGGAGATCCTCGGGGGCCGCGTGAAGACACTCCATCCGAAGATCCACGGCGGCATCCTGGCGGATCGTCGCAACTCCGACCACGTTCGCCAGCTCGAAGAGCAAGGCATCACCGCGATCGATCTCGTCGTCTGCAACCTCTATCCGTTCGAGCGCACGATCGCACATCCGTCCGTGACCGAAGACGACGCCGTCGAGCAGATCGACATCGGCGGACCGGCGATGGTGCGTGCCGCGGCGAAGAACTTCCATTCGGTCGCCGTGGTCGTGAACCCGCATAGCTACGACATGGTGCTCGACGAGCTTCAGAACGCGGGCGAGATCGCCATCGAACTCCGCCGACAGCTCGCTCTGGAGGCATTCCGGCACACCGCGGCGTACGACTCCGCCATCGCGAACTACATCGCCGGACAGGACGTCTCTCCAGATTGCCTCGTTCTGAGCTCCGACAAGGTCATGGATCTCCGCTACGGCGAGAACCCTCACCAGGACGCAGCCTTCTATCGCGCTGCCGGGGTCGCGACCGGGATCGCGGCTGCCGATCAGCTTCACGGCAAGGAGCTCAGTTACAACAACCTGCTCGACACCGACGCGGCGTGGGGCCTCGTCTCCGAGCTCGAAGGTACCGCTGCGGTGATCATCAAACACTCGAACCCGTGCGGGGCCGCGCTCGGCGCCTCACTTCACGATGCATATAGCAAGGCGCTCGACTGCGATCGAACGTCGGCCTTCGGGGGGATCGTCGCGTTGAACCGCCCGTGTGATGTGGAGACAGCGGCTGCGATCGCTGAGATCTTCACCGAGGTCGTGATCGCGCCAGGGTTCGACGACGAGGCACTCGCGATCCTGACGAGCAAGAAGAACGTGCGGATCATGCGGGCTTCGGATCGGGTCGGGCGTGGGATCAACATCCGGTCGGTTTCGGGTGGCTTGCTGGTGCAATCTGCCGACCCCCCCGATCCGCTGGACAACATCAAGGTCGTTACGGAGATCGAACCCACGGCCGAGCAGTTCGAGGACATGCGCTTCGCCTGGACCGTCGCGAAGCACGTGAAATCGAACGCGATCGTGCTGGCCAAAGATGGGGTCGCGGTCGGGGTCGGGGCCGGCCAGATGAACCGCCTCGAGTCGACCGAGCTGGCGGCCCGCCGAGCGGGGAGCCGGGCCCCCGGGACCGTCTGCGCCTCGGATGCCTTCTTCCCGTTCCGTGATGGGCTCGACGCGGCCGTCGCCGCAGGGGCGGTGGCAGTGATCCAGCCGGGAGGCTCGGTGCGGGACGACGAGGTCATCGCGGCCGCCGACGAGCACGGGATCCCGATGGTCTTCACCGGCCGCCGCCACTTCCGCCACTAGCCAAACTTCTCTCAATACCCGAGCCTTCGTGCAGGGTATTGAGAGAAGTTTGGGGGGAGAAATCCGGGCGAACCCCCAGAGGAATCTGGCCGTAGTCGTCTAACTACCCTCCGTCTAACCGAACCGGGCTCTCGCGGGCCCGCCGAACCAGGAGGTAGTGGATGCGTCGTTCCACCATGCTCGTCGCCGCTCTCGCGGCCGTAGCTCTGATGGCCCCCACGGCGGCCCTGGCTGCGAACGTGCACTTCGTGAAGGGCCCAACGTTCACCGACAACGGGACCACGCTGACCACGGTGGGCAAGCTCGCCGGACTCGGGAACCAGGACCTCAAGGTGACTCTGTCGATCACCGGTATCGCGACCAAGATCACGTGCACGAACCCCGGCGGTAACGAGGCCCCAGGCCAGAACAAGCCCGGCGTGACCGCTTCGGGCTCTCAGACCATCACCCGCAACGAGATCAAGAACGGGACCGTGACGATCGATGTCACGACGTTGGCCCCTGCCCAGCTGACGCCTAAGCAGGCGGGCTGCCCCAACAACCGGTGGACGGCAAGGATCGACGACGTCAAGTTCACCTCGGCGACGATCACGGTCGTCCAGGGTGGCGAGGTCGTCTTGAGCAAGACCTACAGCCTGTAAGTAACCGAACCGAGTATCCGAAGGGGCGCCCGAGGGCGCCCCTTCGTCGCGTTCGCCCCGGTCGGCAGGAGGCCCCTGATTAGGATGGGCCAATGACTGCGGAGATCATCGATGGGAAGCAGATCGCTCTCGATATCCGGGCCGAGGTCAAAGAAGACGTCAAAGAGCTCGTCGACAAGGGCGTGACTCCGGGTCTTGCCACCGTGCTCGTCGGTGACGACCCGGCATCGGCCGTCTACGTGCGGTCGAAGCGCAAGGCCTTGGCCGAGGCGGGTCTCAAGTCGTGGGACCACGACCTATCGGCCAGCACTCCCCAGAACGAGCTGCTGGATCTGATCGCAGACCTGAACTCGGACGAAGCCGTTCACGGCATCCTCGTCCAGCTGCCGTTGCCCGAGCACATCGACGAGCAGGCCGTCCTGGAAGCCGTCTCGCCCGAGAACGATGCCGATGGATTCCATCCGACGAACCTCGGGCGACTGTTGGCGGGGCAGCGACTCGTGGCCCCGGCGACACCGGCGGGGATCCAGGAGCTCTTGATCCGCTCCAACATCGAGACTTCTGGAGCCGAGGTCGTCATCGTGGGGCGTTCGAACATCGTCGGCAAACCACTCGCGGCGCTGTTGATGCAGAAGGGGCCGGGCGCGAACGCCACGGTCACGGTCTGTCACACGGGCACGCGTGATCTCGCCGAGCACACAACGCGTGCCGACATCCTCGTCGCAGCGATCGGTCGTGCCCATGCGATCACCGGGCCGATGGTCAAGCCCGGTGCGACCGTCATCGACGTCGGGATCAATCGCACCGACGACGGGCTGGTCGGTGACGTCGACTTCGAGGCTGCCAAGGAGGTCGCGTCGGCGATCACACCGGTTCCCGGCGGCGTCGGCCCGATGACGATCGCCATGCTGCTGCGCAACACCGTCGCTCTCGCGCAGAGGACGTTGGTCTAGCGCACCGGTCGGGCCGCCGACTTGACGGGCAAGTAGCGCAGAGAATCGCCGCCTAGCGCGACCCGCCGGGGGCGCAGAAAATTAGCGGTCGGTGATCGAGAGCCACTTGCGTGGCTCGGGGCCCACGTATTCGTGGTCGGGGCGGATCAGGCGGTTGTCGGCGTACTGCTCCCGGACGTGAGCGGTCCAGCCGGCTACCCGGCTGCATGCGAACACCGGAGTGAATAGGTCGGTCGGGATCGCGAGGTAGCCGTAGACCGAGGCCGCGTAGAAGTCGACGTTCGGGTAGATGCCCTTGACGTCCATCACGGTCTTCTCGATCTCTTGGGAGATCTCGTAGTTGGACCCATCGCCGGTCTTGTCGGCCAGCTCTTTCGCCATCTTTCGGAGATGCGTGGCGCGCGGGTCTTCCGTCTTGTAGACCCGGTGGCCGAAGCCCATGACCTTCTCTTTGTTCTCGAGGCGCTTGGTGATGTAGGCGCGCGCTTTCGACACGCCTCCGAGGTCCTTGATCTCCTTGATCATCTTCATGACCTGCTCGTTGGCGCCACCGTGCAGCGGCCCCTTGAGAGCGGCGATCGCCGCGGTCATCGCCGAATGGATATCCGAAAGCGTTGCTGCGCAGACCCGCGCGGCGAACGTCGACGCGTTCATGGTGTGGTCGGCGTGCAGGGTCAGGCAGACGTCGAAGATGTGGACCTCATCCTCGTCGGCCTTGTCGCCCTTGAGCATCCAGAGGAAGTTGGCGGCCTGGCTGAGACTCGGGTCCGGTGCGATCAGGTCCTGGTCGTTACGGAGGCGGTCGTAGTAGGCGACCATCGTGGGGAACACGGCACATAGGCGGATCGCCTTGCGGTAGTTGGCCTCTTCCGAGACGTCCCACCCATCGGGATCCCGGGCCGAGGAGGCCGAAACGGCGGTGCGCAGCATCGACATCGGGGCGCAGTTGTCGGCGAGGTGAGGCATAAGGCGCATGACGAAGTCGTTGGGCTCCCGCTCGCGGGCAAGCTGTTCACGGATCTCGCCGAGCTGGGTCTCGTCTGGGAGCTCGAGGTGGTGGAGGAGGTAGATGACCTCTTCGAAGGTCGCGTTCGGCGCGAGGTCGTGGATGTCGTAGCCGACGTAAGAGAGTCGACCTTCCTTCCCGTCGATGTCGGAGATCGCGGTCTCGGCCGCTACGACACCTTCGAGTCCCTTACCTGGTGTGCTGGGCATGCTCCGGGGGCCCTTTCTGAACGGGCTTTATGCCACTTTTCCTCTTCTCGTTTCAAGGCTATCAGGTAGGTTAGGCCGCTCTTTCAGCAGGTCAAACCATCCACGAGAGCAGGAGTCACATGTCACAGAAAGTTCATCGCGTGACCTTCATCCCCGGTGACGGCACCGGTCCGGAGATCGCGGAAGCCACCCGGCGCGTGCTCGAAGCGACGGGCGTGAAGTTCGACTGGGACGTGCAACACGCAGGTGTCGACGTGATGGAGGAGTTTGGAACCCCTCTTCCGGAGCAGGTCCTGGAGTCGATCCGATCAACCAAGTGCGCGATCAAGGGTCCGATCACGACCCCCGTGGGCACCGGTTTCCGGAGCGTGAACGTGGCTCTGCGCAAAGAGCTCGACCTGTACATGTGCCTGAGACCTTGCAAGTCCTATCCGGGTGTCCGCTCCCGTTACGAGAACATCGATCTGATCGTCGTCCGAGAGAACCACGAGGATCTCTATGCCGGCATCGAGTTCGAGCAGGGAACCCCAGAAGCCGAGCAGCTGATCGACTTCATCGAGGGCCTCGGTGCCCGCAAGATCCGTCACGACTCGGGGATCTCGATCAAGCCGATCTCGATCACCGGTTCTCAGCGCATCGTGAGGGCCGCGTTCGACTACGCGATCAAGCACGGACGTAAGAAGGTCACTGCGGTGCACAAGGCCAACATCATGAAGTTCTCCGACGGCCTCTTCTTGCAGACGGCCCGCGAGGTTGCCGAGAAGGAGTACGCGGATTCCGGCGTCGAGTTCGAGGACCGCATCGTCGACAACATGTGCATGCAGCTCGTGCAGAAACCGGAGCTGTACGACGTACTCGTGTTGCCCAACCTGTACGGAGACATCGTGTCCGACCTGGGGGCCGGTCTGATCGGCGGCCTCGGGGTTGCTCCGGGCGGCAACATCGGTGACGACGCCGCAGTGTTCGAACCTACGCACGGCTCGGCCCCCAAGTACGCGGGCCAGAACAAGGTGAACCCGATGGCCATGATGCTGTCGGGAGTGCTCATGTTGGCGCACCTCGACGAGTTGGATGCGTCGCAGCGCCTCGAGAACGCGATCGCGCAGTCGATCGACGAGGGCAAGTTCGTTACCTACGACATGAAGCCCAGCCGCGACGACCCGACCGCGGTTGGAACCAGCGAAGTGGCGGACGGGATCATCGAGAAGTTGGAGGCATAAGGACTGTGGCCAAGGTAACCGTCGTAGGAGCCGGCAACGTCGGCTCGAACACCGCCAGGCGCATCGCAGAGAAGGGCCTCGCCGAAGAGGTCGTGATGACCGACATCGTCGATGGCCTCCCGCAAGGCCTGGCGCTCGACATCAATCAGAGTGCTCCCGTCGAAGGTTTCGAGACATTGGTGGTGGGCTCTAACGACTACGCCGCAACCGAAGGTTCGGATGTAGTCGTGATCACCGCGGGGCTGCCACGCAAGCCGGGCATGTCGCGCATGGACCTACTCGACGCCAACTCGGCGATCGTCGGCGGTGTCACCGAGGAGATCGCCAAGTACTCGCCCGAGGCGATCATCATCGTCGTCTCGAACCCGCTGGATGAGATGACGTTCCTCGCGGCTGAGGTCGCCGGGTTCCCGCGCGAGCGCGTTATGGGCATGGCGGGTGTGCTTGACTCCTCGCGGCTCCGGTACTTCATCGCGGAGAAGCTCGGTGTGCCGCCGCCCTCGGTGGAAGCGATCACGCTCGGCTCGCACGGCGACCAGATGGTGGCTCTGCCTCGTCACGCGACCGTCCAGGGGAAGCCGTTGCCCGAGCTCGTCGACGAGAAGACCCTCGAAGAGCTGTTCCAACGTACGCGCGACGGGGGGGCCGAGATCGTCGGCTACCTCAAGAAAGGAAGCGCGTTCTACGCACCGTCCTCATCGGCTGCCGCGATGGTGGACTCGATCCTGCGCGACTCCAACGACGTGCACCCGACCTGTGCGTGGACGACCGGGCAATACGGGATATCGGACGTATATCTGGGTGTCCCGGCCAAGCTTGGCCGTGGCGGCGTGACCGAGATCGTCGAGCTCGAGCTCAACACCGACGAACAAGCGAAGCTGGCCGAAGCCGCCGAAGCGATCCGCACGAAATGCGAGGACATCTCAGCCCGCCGCAGCTAGGTCGTTGAGTTTCTGTCATGAGCTTTCGGTTTCCGAAAGCTCATGACGATTCGACCGATGGTCCTCAGCTTTCGCTGAGCGAAAGCCCAGGACCACGACTTGACACCTAGCGTCGCTGAGCGACGCCAAACGACCACTCGGCAGAGTTTCTGTCCTCAGCTTTCGTTTTCCGAAAGCTGCCGTCACTAACTCTCAGACTAGAGGCGGCGGCGGATCTTGCCGGTGGGGGTTCTCGGGAGCTCGTCGACTATCTCGATCAGGCGGGGGCACTTGAAGCCGGCCAGCCGTTCGCGGGCCCACGTGCGCAGCATCTCAGCATCGAGGGGCTGGTTGAAGGCCGGGACGACCAGGGCCCGGACCTCCTGGCCCCACTCGTCGTGCGGGGTGCCGTAGACGAGAGCTTCCGCAACTGAGGGATGAGTAACGAGCACGTTCTCGACCTCCATCGGGTAGACGTTCACGCCACCGGTGATGATCGTGTCGTCGCCCCGCCCGGCTAGGAAGAGGTAGCCGTCGTCGTCTAACGACCCCAGATCGCCGACACAGAACGCGTCCTCACTCCACGCCGAGCGAGTCTTGGCGCGGTCGTTCCAGTACTCGAACCGCTCGCCGGATGGATCCCGCACCCAGACCCAGCCGATCTCTCCCGCGGGGATCTCTTCGCCGGCGTCGTCGGCGATGATGACCTCACCACCGGGAAGAGCTCGGCCGACGCTGCCGGGCTTCGTGCGCCACTCCTCGCTCGAGATGCGCGTCGCCTGGCCCTCGGTCGACCCGTAGAACTCCCACACCGATCCCTCGGGGAAGAACTCGACTGCATCCTCCTTCGTGGCGCGCCGGATCGGGGCTCCTGCATGTGCGAGCAACCGCATCGACGAGGCATCGTGGCGACCGAGCGTGGTTCGACCGAGAGCGAAGATCCGTTCCAGATGGGTAGGGACCATGAACGTCGAGGTCACGCCGAAGAGCTCGATCGCGGCGAGCGTCTCGGCGGCCTCGAACTTCGTCTGCAGCACGACGCGGCCCCCGGCCTCCAACGTCCGCATCGCGAAGCGGTGGGGGGCCGAATGCGCGAGAGGCGAGCACACGAGATGGATGTCGCTCTCGGTGATCCCCCACAGGGAGCGGAACGTGTCCGAGAGCTCCAGAGCGCGGGGTTGATCGGTTGGCTCTACCCACACGCCTTTGGGCGCTCCGGTCGTACCGGACGTGTAGTGCATCGGACGTCCGAGCGCGACGTCGGCGAGGTTCAGGGGCTTCGCCTCATGGAGGAAGCGCTCGTACGCGTCGCCGAACGTGACCACCGCATCGAGACCGGGAAGGGGATCGATCGACCGGTCGGTGAACACCACGCGCGCTCCGGAATCCTCGAGCATGTACGCCACCTCGGGAGGTGTCAGAAGAGGATTGACCGGAACGGGGACGATCCCGGCTCGCAGTGCGCCGATCGTCACCTCGAGCGACTCGATCCGGTTCGCGCTGTACACCGCGATCCGGTCACCGCGCTTCAGGCCGGTGGATCGCAGTCCACCGGCGAGGGCCGCCTGCCGGGCTTGGAGCTCCCCGAACGTGACCGAGGATCCCGGTGTGATCACAGCAACCGCATCGGGAGTGTCTCGTGCTGCTGACGCGATCCCCGTCACTCGGGTGGCGCGGCGTTCGGGTCGAGAGCCTTCAACCCGCGGGTGATCGGCGGGCAGTATCCGGGCGGGGTCTGTTGCCACACCCCACCGGCCGGCCTTCGAGGATCCTCGTCGGGTTGCAGAGCTTTCCACGACGCGATCTGGCCGATCTCCCGGTAGTACCAGCCTGCCTGGGCAACGGCCAGTAGCGGGAACAGCCAGAAACCACCCCTCTGGCCGGTGATGACGACGGATGCGATGCCATAGGCGACCGTGAACACGACGAGCGCCGCTGCGTTCCGGGACAGCGACGAGATCACCCCGGGCTTGGACAGCGCGGCGAACTTCGGGTCGCGCTCGCGTGCTTCGGCGACCCGTTCGATCCGGAATATCGAATAGCCCGCGTAGATGAGCTGCGCTGCCGCGAAGAACACGAGGAGCCGGTACGCCCAACCCGCTTGCGCGTCCGTGAACGGCCTGTTCCGCTCGAGCTGGGCTATCAACGAATCGGGGATAGCGATGAGCACACCGCAGACGGTCAGCATGAGCGCGGCCGTCACGATGAATGGCCCTCGTCGGCGCGTTGCCAGGTCGTCCATCGCAGCGAGGCTACTCCCGGCGACTAGGCTCGGTCACATGAACATGCGCGAGGCCGTCATCGCCGCGATGCGTAGGGATCCCGACCTCGTTCCGAAGGTTCGCGAGAGTCTCCGGGCGCGGATCGGTGAGAAGGACGGTCCGATGTCGACCGTCGTTCAATCGGCGGGGGCCCTCGAACCGATCATCCGCGACGCGGTCAAGAAGCGTCCATCGAAGATCGGTTTCCTCGGTCTGAACACGGCTCACCTACTGGCAACCCTCGCAGCCGAGGACCGGCGGTCAAGCTCCCGGCTGCAGAAGATCGCGGAGCAGGGGACCGTGGGGATCGTCTTCGTCGACATCGCGGACTTCACGACGTTCACGGCGGAGCACGGCGACCGCAGCGCCAGCAAGATGATCGCTAAGTTGAGCGCGTTGATCCACAGCTCGATCAAGCCGGGCCGCGGCGAAGTCGTGAAGCACCTCGGCGACGGATACCTGCTCGCGTTCCCCTCTGCTTCTCAGGCGGTCCGTGGAGCGGCTGCCATCCGCAGCGCGACGAAGAAGGCCCGATCGAAGGAAGAACTCCCGGACATCCATCTGCGGATCGCGGTGCACGCCGGGGAGCCCTTGGTGGAACAAGACGACCTGCTCGGCCACGACGTGAACCTCACCGCTCGCCTGCTCGATCATTGCGAGCCGGGCGAGATCATCGTGTCGCAGGCCGCCAAGGAGCTCGCAGCAGCCCGTCTCAAGAAGATCAGCTTCAAGACACCGCGCACCATCAAGATCAGAGGTCTGTCGACCCCGGTGAAGGTTTTCTCCGCCTAGCGCCGCAGCAGCTGATAGGCGAGGAGCGACAGGACCTCGTGGAGCAGCTCTTTCGCCTTCGTCTGGCGCGACCGGTTGAGCGACACGTACGAGGCGGGACTCGTGTAGGCCTTGGCGAATCCCAGGTCGGTCGCCATCCGTTTGATCCGTTCGGAGTGCAACGGATCGGACACGAACAGTGCCGTATCGAAGTCCTGGTCCTCGGCGATCTCGCTGACTGCCTCCAAGCTCTCGTAGGTCGTTCGGCCCTCGGATTCGGACAGGATCGCGTCCGCCGGGATCGCGGCGTTCTGCAGGTACATCGATCCGGCCTCGGCCTCGGTGAACCGGTCACCCTTCCTCTTCCCGCCGGTGACGATCACGGTCTCGGCGAGGTCTTCCTCATAGAGATAGACGGCATGGTCGAGCCGGGCTTTGAAGACCGGAGAGGGGGTGCCGTTGTACTGCGCTGCGCCAAGGACCACGATCGCGTCGGCGAAGTAGACCTCGTCGTTGTGCGACTGGTCCCAGACTCGGAACCCAAGCCAAAGCGGATACGCGATCAGAGCCAGGATGACGACGAGCAGGGCCCGCCGAAAAGGACGCATCCCTATAGCGAGTTGAAGAGTGACGCGCGCTTCACTTCCTGGATCGCCTTCGTGACCTTGATCCCACGCGGACATGCATCGGTGCAGTTGAAGACGGTCCGGCACTTGAAGGCCCCGTCTTTCTGCGACAGGATCTCGAGCCGCTCGCGGCCCCCTCGGTCGCGCGAATCGAAGATGAATCGGTGAGCGTTCACGATCGCTGCAGGCCCGACGTATTCCTCGTCGGACCAGAAGATCGGACACGACGTCGTACATGCGGCGCACAGGATGCATTTCGTCGTGTCGTCGTAGCGCTCGCGATCCTCCTGGGATTGCAGGCGCTCGCGTTCCGGCTCGCGCTCCTTGTCATCGGTTATGAGCCACGGCTTGACGGCCCGGTAACCGGCGAAGAACGGCTCCATGTCGACGACGAGGTCCTTGATCACCGGCAGGCCACGGATCGGCTCGACGGTGATCGGTTGCTTCAGGTCCTGGACGAGCACCTTGCACGCAAGGGCATTGACTCCATTGATCACCATCGCGTCGGAACCGCAGATGCCGTGCGCGCACGAACGCCGCAGGGCCAGAGAACCGTCCTCGTACCACTTGATCTTGTGGAGACAGTCTAGGAGCCGGTCCATCGGCTCGGCCTCGACGGTGTAGTCCTCGAAGTGGGCTTCGTCGTCGCGCTCGGGGTTGAACCGCAGGACGCGCAGACGCACCTGCATCTTGGTGGTCGTCATCTCTGATTGTTCTTGGCCCATCTAGTACTTCCTCTCCACCGGCACGTATCTGCCCATCGTGACGTCCTTGTATGCGAGCGTCGTCTCACCTTCTGGTGACCGGGAGATGAACGAGTGCTTCAGCCAGTGCTCGTCCTCGCGGAGCTGGTGGTCCTCCCGGTAGTGGCCCCCGCGGCTCTCGGTCCGGGCCCGAGCCGAGAGCACGAGCGCTTCGGCCATATCGAGGAGGAACCCGAGCTCGATGTGTTCGATCACCTCGGTGTTGAACACCTTGCTGCGGTCGCGCACGCGGGTCTCGGAGTACCGCTGTTGCAACGATTTCAGCTCGGACTCGGCTTCGCCGAGCGATTCGTCGGTACGGACCACCGAGGCCTTGTCCATCATCACGTCCTGGAGCCGGGAGCGGATGTTCGCGCCGTATTCGGGGCCGCCACCATCGAACAGCGAAGCGATCCATTCCTCCGTCGGCTTGTGCGCGTCCTCCGGAATGTCGGCGAGCTTGTTCGTCGACGCGTACTCGGCCATCGCGAGGCCGCCGCGGCGCCCGAAGACGACGATGTCCAGCAGGGAGTTCGTTCCCAGCCTGTTCGCCCCGTGCACCGAGACGCAGGCGCACTCCCCGGCCGCATAGAACCCCGGAACGACCTGACCGGTGTGATCCCGCAAGACCTCGGCGTTGACGTTCGTTGGGATACCCCCCATCGCGTAGTGAGCGGTGGGCACGATCGGGACGCCTTCCTTCAGCGGCTCGACGTTCAGGTACGTGCGTGCGAACTCCGTGATGTCGGGAAGCTTCGTCTCGATCACCTCGGGGTCGAGGTGGGTCAGGTCCAAGAGGATGTAATCCTTCTTCGGCCCGACCCCGCGGCCCTCTTTGATCTCGAAGAACTCGGCGCGGGACACCATGTCGCGCGGCGCGAGGTCCTTGATCGTGGGCGCGTAGCGCTCCATGAAGCGTTCGCCGTCGGCGTTGCGCAGGATCCCGCCTTCGCCGCGCGCTGCCTCAGACAGCAGGATCCCGAGGCCGTACAGACCGGTGGGGTGGAACTGGAAGAACTCCATGTCCTCGAGCGGAAGGCCCTTGCGATACACGACGCCGGGACCGTCACCGGTGAGGGTGTGCGCGTTCGAGGTGATCTTGAACATCTTGCCGTAACCACCCGTTGCGAACAGGACCGACTTGGCATGGAACACGTGCAGGTCGCCGGTCGCGATCTCGTAGGCCACGATGCCGGCACACACGCCGTCGACGATCAGAAGGTCGAGGACGAAGAACTCGTCGTAGAACTCAACGCCGGCCTTGTTGCACTGTTGGTACAGGGTTTGCAGGATCATGTGACCGGTGCGGTCGGCGGCGTAACAGGCGCGTTTGACAGCTGCTTCACCGTGGTTGCGGGTGTGACCGCCGAATCGGCGCTGGTCGATCTTGCCGTCGGGCGTGCGGTTGAACGGCAGCCCCATCTTCTCGAGCTCGAGCACCGACGTCACTGCTTCCTTGCACATCACGTCGACCGCGTCCTGGTCGGCGAGGAAGTCGCCACCCTTCACGGTGTCGAACGCATGCCACTCCCACGAGTCCTCTTCGACGTTCGCGAGGGCCGCGCACATCCCGCCTTGTGCGGCCCCCGTGTGCGAACGGGTTGGGTAGAGCTTCGAGACGACGGCCGTCTTGACGCGGCCCCCCGCTTCGAGGGCGGCCCTAAGGCCGGCGCCGCCGGCCCCGACGATGACGGCGTCGTAGGTGTGGTGATGGGCCATGGGCTAACCCGCGGCCGACGAGTCGAAGGTGATCAGTACCGCGGTTCCCATCACCATGAGGACGGCGGTGACCGTGTAGAGAGCGCCTTTCACGGCCGTACGGAGGCCGTCACGCCGGACGTAGTCATCGATGATGATCCGCAGCCCGTTCGCTCCGTGCAGAAGAGCAAGGAACAGCATGACCCAGTCGAACGTCTTCCATCCGACGTGGCTCCACCGCTCGGCCACGAATTCGAAGTTGACCCGGTTGACCCCCTCACCCACGAGGTGCATGACATAGAGGTGGATCAGAACGAGGAACAAGAGGATGACGCCCGAGATCCGCATGAAGAACCACCACCAGACCTCGGTGGACGAGGGTCTCCGGTCGGGATCGAACGCTTGAGGACGGTGTTTCTTGTAGATCTCTTCAGCTGTCGCCATCGCGTCGGCATCCTAACCAGCGGCCCGGTCCACTAGCATCACGCCGTGGACCAAGAACGCCATACCGATTCCGGCATCGAGATACATCCTCTGTACGGCCCCGAGGATGTGTCGTCCTCACCCGAGAAGCTCGGTGCCCCCGGTGAGTTCCCCTACACCCGCGGCGTTTATCCCGGGATGTACCGGGGCCGTCTCTGGACGATGCGTCAGTACGCGGGGTTCGGGAGCGCCGAGGCCACGAACGAACGTTTCCGCTACCTGCTGAAGGCCGGGCAGACCGGGCTCTCGGTCGCCTTCGATCTGCCGACCCAGATGGGCTACGACTCGGACCACGCAAAGGCATCGGACGAGGTCGGGCGAGTCGGTGTGGCGATCGACTCGCTCGCCGACATGGAGCTCCTCTTCGACCAGATACCGCTCGGCGAGGTGTCGACCTCGATGACTATCAACTCGACCGCTTCGATCCTGCTTCTCCTCTACGAGCTCGTGGCCGAGAAGCAAGGGGTCGAGCCGGCCACGATCACCGGGACGACGCAGAACGATGTCCTGAAGGAGTACACCGCGCGCGGGACCTACATCTATCCGCCCAAACCTTCGATGCGGATCATCACCGACCTCTTCGCGTACTGCAGCGAGAACCTCCCGCGCTGGAACACGATCTCGATCTCGGGCTACCACATGCGCGAAGCGGGCAGCACGGCCGTCCAGGAGGTCGCGTTCACGATCGCAGACGGCATCGCCTACGCGCAGGCGGCTATCGATGCGGGGCTCGATGTCGACGACTTCGCCCCGCGGCTCTCGTTCTTCTTCGCCTGTCACATGAACTTCTTCGAAGAGATCGCGAAGTTCCGTGCGGCACGTCGTCTGTGGGCGAGCGTGATGAAAGATCGCTTCGGCGCCAAGGACCCGAAGTCGATGATGCTGAGGTTCCACACCCAGACCGGCGGCGCGACCCTCACCGCGCAGCAACCCGAGAACAACATCGTGCGGACGGCGTTCGAGGCGCTCGCTGCAGTCCTTGGGGGGACGCAGTCGCTGCACACGAACTCGTTCGACGAGGCCCTCGCTCTCCCGAGCCAGAAGGCCGCGACGATCGCGCTCCGAACCCAGCAGGTGCTGGGCTACGAAGCCGGTGTGCCCGATACCGCCGATCCGCTCGGTGGGTCGTGGTTCGTGGAGTCGCTCACCGACGAGATCGAGCAACGGGCACGCGAGTACCTCGACAAGATCGAAGGCATGGGTGGTGCCGTGGAAGCGATCGAATCGGGATGGATGAAGTCCGAGATCGAAGATTCGGCCTACCGGATCATGCAAGGTGTCGAAGACGGGAGCCGCGTGGTCGTCGGTGTGAATCGCTTCGAGTCGGAAGAGGAGGATCCGGTGGAGCTCTACGAGCTCGATCCGGGACTGCAGGAGACCCAGATCGCGCGCGTCCAGGACGTCCGCGCTCAACGTGACCAAGGAGCGGTCGACGCGGCCCTCAAGTCCCTCGAAGAGGCTGCGAAAGGCTCCGACAACCTGCTCTACCCGATGCGTGAGGCACTGGCCGCGTACGCGACCCTCGGTGAAGTCTCCGACGTGCTGCGCGGTGTCTTCGGCGAATACGAGCCGTCCTTCTGATGGAACACGTTGCGATCGTCGGCGGAACCGGGGACCTCGGGTTCGCCCTGGCCACGAGATGGGCGAAGGCCGGGGTGAAGGTGACGATCGGTTCGCGCGAGCAAGCGAAGGCCGAAGCTGCTGCAGAGCGGCTCCGCGCCATCGTTCCCGACGCCGACGTCGACGGGCTTGAGAATCCGGCCGCGGCCGGCTCGACCTCGACCGTTGTCGTCGCGGTGCCGTTCTCCGGATTCGTGCCGATCTATCGCTCGATCGCCGAGAGCCTCCAGGATGATGCGGTCGTTATCGACGCGACCGTCCCGGTCGAAGCATCGGTCGGCGGGAAAGCGACCCACGTGTTCGGCGTATGGGAAGGATCGGCAGCGCAGCTGGGCCTCGCTTTCCTGCCGAAGGGCACGAAGATGTGCGCCGCGTTCCACACGCTGAGCGCGTCGGCGGTCGGTGACCTCGATTCGAAACTCGAAGGCGACATCCTCGTCTGCGGCAGCAAGGCCGGGAAGGAGAAGGTCGCGGCCCTCATCGAGTTGCTTCCCGATCTGCGGTACGTCGATGCCGGGCCCCTGGAGAACGCCCGCATCATCGAGCCCATCACCGCTCTGCTGATCGGTATCAATCACCGCTACGGCACCGATCGAGCCGGGATCGCGATCACCGGCATCTAGCCACTTGACCCTCACGTTACGTGAGGCTCTAACGTCACCGCCATGGAACGGAACTTCCAGATAGGCGAGCTGGCATCGGCTACCGGGCTGACGGTCAGGACGCTTCATCACTACGAGGAGATCGGTCTCCTCGCGGCGAGCGCGCGCACCGACGCGGGGTACCGACTCTACGGCGACGAAGACGTCCGGCGGCTGTACCAGATCGTGGCGCTGCGCCAGCTGGGTCTGAAGCTCGAGCAGATACGGGCCGTGCTGGATGCGGACGAGGATCCACGTCACGTGGTCAAGCAACACCTCGAGGCGGTCGACCGGGCACTCGAGCTCCAGGGTGAGCTGCGTGACCGGTTGCGCTACGTGCTCGGCACGCTCGAACGATCGGAAGAACCGACAGCAGACGACTTCTTGGAAGCATTGGAGGTGATGAACAGGATGGAGCAGTACTACACGCCCGAGCAGCTGGCGCAACTGGAGGAACGCCGCAACGCTCTCGGCGACGAGGGTATGGCCAAGGGCCAGCAGGATTGGGCCGATCTGATCGCCGACGCGACCGCGGCGAAACAACGCGGCATCGATCCGGCGAGTGACGAAGCCCAGGAGCTGGTCACTCGGTGGGAGGACCTGATCTCGCAGTTCACCGGCGGTGACCCCGGGATCCGGGCTTCGTTACAGAAGATGTACGAGACCGAGGGTGCCCAACAGGCGTCGCGCGGGATGGTCGATCCCGAGCTGATGGAGTTCATGAACCGGGCTATGGATGCCCGGCCGAAAGGCGTCTAGAAGACGCGCAACGCGTTCACGGTGTCGCGCTCGCGCCGCGACAGGGCGATAAGGACGGCGCGATCACCGTGGACGCGGCGCGCGACGTCGACGAGGTGG
>Ga0299913_10000843_pt1 | contig 20895 bp, 18 predicted proteins | sample RVTome_9_FD_201360 | JGI IMG/M metagenome (GOLD analysis project Ga0299913, IMG submission 201360) | Soil microbial communities from uranium-contaminated site in the Upper Colorado River Basin, Wyoming, United States - RVT155D38 (version 2) ... | reverse complement strand
GCCGATGATGGCTCTCGCAGACAGCGGCAACTCGCAGGCGCCCGAGGCGCCACCGGGCCAGTCCGAAGAGGCTCCGGGTAACTCCGCGGAAGCTCCCGGCCAGGTCGATGAAACCGAGATCGTGACCACCTCTGCACCCGCGGATGCCGGTAAGTCCGCTGACGCTCCCGGCAAGAACAAGACCGAGACCGAGACCTCGACCGTGACCTCGAACGTGACCACTTCCGGTGGTGGCAACGACGGATCGCATCAGGATCCGGAGAGCAGCGGCGATCCGCAAGGCAAGGGAGACGGCCCGACGACGGGCGCCGGCGGCAACAACTGTGATGGCGATCCCTCCGGCGGCAGCGACACCGGCAACGGCGCGAACACCGGCGGCGATTTCGACAACACCTGTCCCTCGCCGAACGAGCCTGCTCCTAACGGCAACGGGGGCGGAAGCGCCAAGGGCAAGCCCTGCGCCGGCTGCGTCGGCAACGCCGATGACAAGAACCCTCCGGGCCAGAGCAACCGCCCACCGGACAAGAACAAGGGTTACGAGTGCGACGACAACAAGGGCGTCGGCAAGGGCAACCCCGCCCACACCGGCTGCGAGCCCGTGGACAACAACGACTGCACGAGCTGGGCGCTGACCGTGACCGTCACGAACGGCACTGCGAGCCACAGCAGCCAGCCGTTCACGACGCTGCCTACCAACGTCACGATCACGGCGACGGCTAACGCCAACCACACCACGACCGGCGGAGCGGGTGGGCCGACGACGGCCTCCTATACGACGCAGTTCTCAGCCACGGACTGCGCTGAGAGCTTCACGGTGACCTTCCGCCCGGTGGATCAGAGCCTGGATTGCCTCGGGCACCCGATCTCGCTCGGGCACAACCACACCGCCGAGGAGTGCTCGACCCCGCCGCCAACCTGTCCTCAGGACTCCGACCAGAACGCAGGGGAGATCATCCCCGAGGGCGAGACCGAGGAGAGCTTCTGCAACGTCGAGGTCGAACCTGCTGTCGTCTGCCCGGAGGGCACCGACCTGGCAGGGACGCCGATCCCAGCGGGCGAAGGGGCGGACTTCTGTGACAACCTCGTCTTCGGCGAGATCATCGACAAGGACAAGAAGCCGGTCGTGCCGGACGTTGCCGGTGAGACGCTCGGAGCTCCCGACGCATCCGTGCTGCCCTTCACCGGTGGCAACCTGCTTCCCTTCTTGATCCTGAGCTTGGCTCTGATGGGGATCGGCGGAGCGACCCTTCGTCGGCGAGACAGGTCCACAGCAGAAGAAGTCGCTTAGGGCTTAACGCTCTGGGAGACCGAGAGAGAGATCGAAGGGGGCCGGAGACGGCCCCCTTCTTCTATCCCCGGCCTATGGGGATCAGCCCCTGAACGGCGGGATGATCCGCTCGGGTCCCTTGCCCTGGTGCTCGCGTCGGAAGTCGTCGACGACCTCCTGAGCAACGGCGTCGCAGCCCAAGTAGTAGCCCGTTCCCGCCGAGTCCTCGCCCTCGCTGGGGAGCTTGTTCCAGGCGGTCAGATAGAAGTTCTTATCAAGACCGTCGTAAGGGGTCGCGAGGGTTGACGCCGGCTCCTTGTCGACGAGTGCCTCGATGTCGTCCTTGACCGACTGGGGAGCGGCGGAGTCGTACCAGATCACGATCGTCCCGTGCTCGAGGTTGTGCACCGCGCGCTCGGGCTCGATCGGCGAGGTGAAGAACCCAACGTTCGAAGGTGTCGCGTAGTGCGGTCCATTGGTCGGAGGGGTGGAGTTGTAGGGCGCGTGCTGGGCGCCCTCGTCGATGTGCTCGGCCCCCACGGCGTCTACGTCTTGCTTGTCGTTGCAACCCGCTTCGCCGGCGGCCACACCGACCGGTCCCTCTGCCGCCCTGCGATCGCTGATCACCAGCGCCGCGACGAGCGCGATAACGACGGCGGCGACGCCCAGCGTGATCAGGTTCTTCTTCTGCTGCTGGCGCTTGGCTTCTCGCTTGCGTCGCTCTTCGGCTTCTCGCCTCTGTTGCTTCTGTTCAAGCTTCTTGCTCACGGCGGGAGAGGCTACCAGGGGGTTGGAGCTACCTTTCTAGTCTCCCGGCCAGGATCGGAGGCGTCGATGGAGTTCTCGCAGGTGGTCACCAAGCGCCGGATGGTCAGGCGCTATCGCACCGATCCGGTCCCCCGGGCGGTGGTCGAGCGGATCCTGGACGCCGCCCGGCGGGCTCCTTCGGCCGGGTTCGCCCAGGGCCAACGGTTCATCGTCGTCACCGAACCCGAGCGTCGATCTGCCATCGGCGAGCTTGCGGATGAATCCCTCTACCGCGCTCGCGGTTTCGAGCCCTGGCTGTCGGACGCACCGGTCCACGTGGTGTTGTGCGTCTCGACGAGTGATTACGAGCAGCGCTATGCGGAGGCGGACAAGGCCGGGCGCGAGCGGTGGACCGTGCCGTACGAGTTCGTTGATGCCGGCGCGGCGCTGATGGCGATCCTGCTCACGGCCGTGAACGAGGGTGTGGCCGCCGGCTTCTTGGGTGCCCACAGGCTCCCCGGCATCCGGGATCTGCTGGGCATCCCGGACGAGGTGACGCCGGTGGGCCTCGTCACGATCGGTCGGCCCGCACCCGATCGGGGCTCTCGGTCGTTGGCGCGCGGCCGTAAGCCGCCGGAGGAAGTGATCCGCTGGGAGTCTTGGGCGGGCGGTTAGCGGCGGATGCTATTCAGCGGAACAGGTCTTCCGCGGGGGGGCGCACGAGATCGGCAGCCGCGCCTCGGCCGAACCTCACTCTCGCCCCTCGCACCACGGCAGCACAGATGTTGTCCGCTTTGCCCATGACCAACTCGGCCGCACCGGCGATCTGGTCGGCCGCGGCGATCCGCGTTGCGAAGAGCTCGCGTCCCTGGGTATCGACCGTCCCCCTGTAGTCCACGAGCGCTTCGAATCCCGCGATGCCTATCGCAACGTCTGTCTGTCCCACTCGCCAGGCTCGTCCGAAGGTGTCGCTGATGACGACCCCGACGTCCTTGCCACAGAGATGCTTGAGCCGTGCTCTGATCGAACGGGCCGACGCGTCTGGGTCGAGCGGCAGCAAGACGATGTGTTCGACGTCGACATTCGACGAGTCGACGCCCGCGTTCGCGCAGACGAACCCGTGCCGGGTCTCCGAGATCACCATCCCGCCGGCAGCGCGTCGGAGGATCCGCCGGGACTCTTCTTGGATCGCCTCCGCTTTCTGCGCCGCGGGAACGACGCGCCCCTCGGCCTTCGACACGACCTTCTGAGTGATGACGACGATGTCGCGATCGGCCAGACCTTCGTTCGGAAGGGTCTCGAGCAGAAGGGCGGCGAGATCGTCGCCCGCGCCGATCTCCGGCATACCTTCAACCGGGATAACGCTCAGAGCAACGGGCCTCACAGTTCCAGAAGCGCGCGCGCCAGGCGTTGCGATGCGCTCCGGTCGGTCATCAGCGTGTCTTCGACGACGGCTCTGATCGGAGCCTCTATGAGATCCGCCTCTTCGGCATCCGACGCGTCGACGACGAAGATGTCGCAGAGGTCCGCGTACAGATTCGCCACGCCGGAAGCGCTCACCTCGGCCCCCACGATCGGAAGCAGCCGGTCGGCGGGTCCCTTGATGGCCCGCCCCCGCACGATCGGAGTGACTGCCATCACCCGGGGGTGGGCGCGCAGAGCGTCGCGCACGCCGACGAGAGCCAGGATCGGCGCGAGCGAAACGACCGGGTTGGACGGGCACAGGACCACGGTGTCCGCCTCGGTGATCGCCTCGATCGCGCCCGGAGCCGGCTTCGCATCGGCGATCCCCGCGAAGCGAACCTCGCGGACCTCGGGCTCCTGGCGCTCCTTGACGAAGTACTCCTGGAATTCGAGTGTCCTGCCGTCCTCGGTGACGATCCTCGTTCGCACGGGATCGTCCGTCATCGGAAGGATCCGAGTCGGCACGTCCAGCGAACGCCGTATCTCGTCGGTGACGGCGCTGAGGGTTGCCCCTTCGCCGAGCCGGCCGGTCCGGAAGACACACGTTGCGAAGTCCGAATCGCCGAGTTGGAACCAGGTGTCGGCACCCAGCTGTCCGAGCCCCGCCACGAGATTGAAGCTGTCGCCCTCGACACCCCAGCCCCGGGTCGTGTCGGCGCGGTCCGATAACCAGTAGGTGACGATGTCGACGTCGGGGGAGACGTGGACGCCGTAGATCGTGGCATCGTCGGCGGTATTGACGATGGCGGTGAGGTCGCCGGCAGGCAGTGCGTCCTGCAGACCCACCAGGAGCTTCGAGCCGCCGACACCGCCTGCTAGTGCGGTGACAGTCATGAGCAGAGCAGGCTACTAGACTCCTGCCATGACTCGTCTGGGTGCGTTGGCCGGACGTGCGTCCGAGGGCCGGCGTCTCACCGACGACGAGGTCCGAGAGATCGCAGCCTTGGGCGTGCGGGATCCGGCGCCCGTTCTCGAAGCGGCTCGCTTGCTGCGTGACTCCGCGGCGGGCCCCGCGATCACCTACTCGAAGAAGGTCTTCATCCCTCTCACCAAGCTGTGTCGTGACGCCTGCGGCTACTGCACCTTCGCTCATCCGCCGATCCCGGGCGAGCGGGCTTTCCTGACCCTCGACGAGGTGCTGGCTATCGCGAGAGAGGGAGAGGCAGCGGGTTGCCGCGAGGCGCTGTTCACTCTCGGAGACAAGCCCGAACGCAAGTGGAGGCAGGCACAGGAAGAGCTCGCCGCCCTGGGCTACGCGTCCACGATCGAGTACCTGGCCGCGGCGTGCAGAACCGTGCTCGACGAGACGACGCTGCTTCCACACGTCAACCCCGGTGCGCTCACGACCGACGAAGCGTCGCTACTGCGCGAGGTGTCGGTAAGCCAGGGCACGATGCTGGAGACGCTCTCGGAGAGGTTGCTCAAGCGAGGGATGGCGCACTTCGGCGCTCCGGACAAGAAGCCACGGGTTCGTTTGGAGACCCTCGAAGCCGCCGGAGCGGCAAAGGTCCCGTTCACCACCGGCATCTTGATCGGGATCGGCGAGACGTTCGACGAACGCATCGACGCCTTGTTGGCGATCCGCGCCTCGCACGAGCGCCACGGTCATATCCAGGAAGTGATCGTGCAGAACTTCCGTGCCAAGCAGAACACGCCCATGGCGCTGCATCCCGAGCCCTCGTTAGGCGAGATGAACCTCGCGATAGCGCTGGCTCGCCTCGTGATGGGACCGGACGTCGGTATCCAGGCTCCGCCGAACCTCACCCCCGATCTCTATGCGGGCTATCTGGACGCCGGACTATCCGACTGGGGTGGGGTGTCCCCGGTCACGCCCGACCACGTCAATCCGGAGAGACCCTGGCCGAAGATCGATGAGCTCGAGCAGGTGACCGCCGAGAGGGGTCACGTTCTGTTGCAGAGGCTTGCGGTGTACCCGGACTTCGTCGCTACGCCCGCCGCGTTGGAGCAATGGATCGCACCGGCGCTGCGCGGGCCCGTGCTCGATGCGATCGACGGTCAGGGGTACGGGCGGCCCGACGAAGCCTGGTACTCGGGGGCCGATGAGGCTCCTCCCGCGGCCGGGATCCGGATGGTGGAGGCCGCGCTCTCTGGGGCGTGGCGCGTTCCCGGTCGTGTGAGCCGGCCATCGGTCCGCCACGCACTCGATCGAGCCGCTGATGGACAGGAGCTAGACACATCCGAGTTGGCTCTTCTCTTCACCACGAAGGGTGCCGAAACAGAGCGCCTGTTCGCCATCGCGGACGACCTCAGACGGATAGCGGTGGGTGACGACGTGACCTACGTGGTCAACCGCAACATCAACTACACGAACATGTGCTACTTCCGCTGCGGCTTCTGTGCGTTCTCCAAAGGTCCCAAGTCGTTGAATCTCCGTGGCGAGCCTTACCTGTTGACGCCGGAGGAAGTAGCCGAGCGCGCGCAGGAGGCCTGGGACGCGGGTGCCACCGAGGTGTGTATGCAGGGAGGGATCCACCACTCCTTCACCGGAGACAACTATCGCGAGTACCTGGAGGCGGTCAAGCAGCGGATACCCGAGATGCACGTTCACGCATTCACTGCTCTGGAGGTAATGCAGGGTGCCAGCGCTTCAGGGTTGGACGTTCGGACTTTCTTGACCTCGCTCCGCGAGTCCGGTCTGGCAACTCTTCCGGGGACGGCGGCCGAGATCCTCGATGACGAGATCAGAGCGATCATCTGCCCCGACAAGATCACCACGCAAGAGTGGTGCGACGTTCATCGCGTCGCGCACTCGCTCGGGCTGCGATCGAATGCAACGATGATGTTCGGCACCGTGGAGGGCCCGGTGAACTGGGCCCGGCATCTGAAGGTGGTCAGGGACCTGCACAAGGAGATAGCGGACCACAACGGAGGGCTGTTTGAGTTCGTTCCTCTTCCCTTCGTTCACATGGCGGCGCCGATCTACCTGAAGGGCAGATCTCGTCGCGGTCCGACGTTCGAGGAGAGTCTCAAGGTTCATGCGGTCGCGCGGATCGGACTGCACGGCCATATCCCGAACATCCAGGTGTCGTGGGTCAAGATGGGCGTCGAAGGAGCCAAGCTGGCACTGCAGGTGGGAGCGAACGATCTGGGCGGGACGCTGATGAACGAGAACATCTCCAGGGCGGCCGGAGCGAGCCACGGTCAGGAGCTCACGGCGCAGCAGATGGAGGCCTTGGTACGCTCGATAGGAAGGGTTCCCCGGCGCCGCACCACGCTGTACGGCGCACCCGTCTAGTTTCCCGACACTAAGAGCATCCGTCTATGGCCATGAGAACTGCAACAGAAGCGCGCGCTGCGGATCCCGCGGCCGATGCCTCGACCCCGAGTGTCCTCGCGATCTTGGTCACTCACAACGGGCGAGACTGGATCCGCGACTGTCTCGTCGGGCTGAACACGCAGACGTATCCGGTGCTCGATGTTCTCGTGGTGGACGATGCATCACGAGATTCACACGCCAAACCCTCTATCAAGCGCATCGCGAAGCGGCACCTGAAGCGCCGCCGGTGGGGATACCTGAGAACGCCGCGACCTCTCGGTTACGGCGGTGCCATCAACTGGGCGCTGTCGCGTGTCAGGACCGACGCCGATCTGCTCCTCTTCATCCACGACGACGCCGTGCTCGAACCGCTGTCCGTCGAGCGGATGGTCGCTCGTATGTATCAGGACGACTCGACGTCGATCGTCGGTCCCAAGGTCGTCGATTGGGATGACCCCGATCGCCTCGAGGAGGTGGGGATGGCCATCGACCGGTTCGGGTATCCCTACAAGGGCCTGGAGGAGCACGAGATAGACCTCGGCCAACACGATGCCGCGGCGGAGGTCTTCTACGTGACCTCGACCTGCATGCTGGTACGGCACGACGTGTTCAAGCAACTGCGCGGATGGGACGCTCGTATGCGCGCCTTCGCGGAGGATCTGGATCTCTGTTGGAGAGCCAGGCTCGCGGGCCACACGATCCGGGTTGAGCCAGGAGCGAAAGCGCGACATGCGATCGCTCTGGCGAAGGGCAAACGACAGTCACCCTTCCGACCGCCGCGGTATTTCATCCGTAGGAACCGCCTTCGCACGATCACCAAGAACGCCTCCGGCGTTCGGTTATTGGGGTTGATCCCGCTCTTCGTCCTGCTGGCCCTGGCCGAGATGGTCGGTTTCATCGTTCTAAGACAGCCTCGGGAGATCGGCAACCTTGCTCGCGCTCTGGGCTGGAACCTCCTCACGTTGCCGCAGACCTTGACGGAGCGAGCGCGAGCGCAACGTCTCCGTAAGGTCTCCGACCTCAGGCTGCGGCGTCTGATGGTTCGTCAGACCACGCGGCTGAGGTTCTACATTTCGCATCAAGCCGAGCGGCTCGAGGAGACGTGGGGGCGCAGGGCCGAGTTCTTGTCTCAGCGTGGACGAGAGGCTCGCCAGCTCTCCCGGCGTTTGAGCGGAAGGACGGGATTCCTCGCCGGCATCCTGGTGATCGGTTTCATATTGGGGTTCAGACACATCATCTTCGGTCCCCCCGCTTCGGTAGGGGAGTTGTTGCCTTATCCGGAGAGGGCCACGGCGCTGTGGCGCGCGTACGTGTCACCGTGGCGCGGTGTCGGCTTGGGCCAGCCGGGACCGTCTCCCCCCGCGCTGGCTCTGCTGGGCCTCGTCCCCGTCGTGGCGTTGGGCGCGGTCGCGTTCGCGCAGAAGCTCCTCGTCCTCGGTCTGGGCTTCGTCGCTTTCGGCGGCGCCTACAACCTGGTGTCGGAGCTCGTAGACAGGCCGTCGCGCTATGCGGCTGCCACCGTGTATGCCCTCGGGGCCGTCGGTTACGCGGGCGTGCGCGAGGGCGCATTGGGTGCCATGGTCTTCGGGGCCCTGGCGCCGTTCGTCCTCGTTTCGATGATCCGGTTGATCGGATGGGTTCGGCCCGCCGCCTGGAATCGAGGCAGCGCGGTCGCACGAGTGGCGCTGGGTGTCGCCTTGTCGGGCGCGTTCGTTCCCGGTTCGCTGGTCCTTTACCTGGTCGCGGCCGTGCTCTTGACCGCGACGCGCACCTTCCTGGATGCCGGTTCGAAACCGCTGCGCGGATTGATCTCTTGTGTCGTTGGGGTGCTTGCGGGGTGGGCTCTGTTGCTGCCGTGGAGTGCGACCTGGCTCGCGGCGGGAGGCCCTCTCGATCTATTGCGTGCAGACCAAACCTGGGAGCACTATGCCGCCGGCTTCTCCGGGCACGGCTTCGCCAGCGTGTTGCTGGGCCAGACTCCAGAGGCGCCTCCTCTGTTCGGCCTCGCCCTGCCCGTCTTGGGATTGATCGCCGTCTTCGTGGGCGAGGGCCAGCGCCGCCGGATGGCCCTCGCGCTGTGGTCGGTCGTGCTTGCCGTCGGTTGGCTCACGGCGGCGATGGCGTCCGGCAACCTGAGGCCGATGGTGGCGTCGCCGACAGAAGCCGGCGTGCTCGCGGCGGTCGCGTTCGCGGGGCTGGCGGGTCTGGCGGTGGGCGCGTTTCGCCTGGACCTCCCCCGGCGTGGGCTCGGAGCGGTGCACGCCCTGACCCTGGGAGGCATCGCCGTGGCGGCCGTGCTGCTGGCGGCGGGACTCGGTCCGGCCTTCCTTCAGGGGGCCTGGGATCCTGGGAGACGGACTAACCGCGGCGATCCCGAGGCAACGGCTCAGATCGCCACCCTGCTGGGGAACGAAGCTCAGGCCGAGGGACGGTTCCGCGCTCTGTGGGTAGGCGAGGGATGGTCGCCGCCGGCGGGATCCGCGGCCCGCCCGATCGGTCGGCACGTCGTCACGGGTCCCAGAGGCGAAGTGCTGAGCGACCTGTTCGAGGATCGCTCCGGCCACTCCGACGACGAGCTTCGCGCGGTGATCGCATCTATCGAGCGTGGCCGCACAGATCGCGGTGGCGCGCTGCTCGGAGCTTTCAACATCCGCTACATAGTGCTGGAGCGAGGCCCCGGCGCCTTCCGATGGCTCAGCCAGGGCGATCTCGCGGTCGCGAGAAGCGGACCCGATGAGGATTACGTGCTCCTCGAGAACCAGGACGCGATCGCCCATGCCGGCGTCTACTCGGAGGTCCCTGCGGTGGTGGCTGCTATCGAAGCCAATGAGCCGTCTTTGCTGACGGACGACATCCCGGCTCCGAGGTCCGCCACCCTTCAGGAGACTCCGTCCCGCTTTCACGCGGAGTTGGATCCCGGTGAGGGAGTCGTCTTCCTCGCCGAAGCCTTCAATGAGGGATGGAGAGCGGGCGTCGACGGCCGGCCGCTCGAGCCGGTGGGATCCGGCTGGGGTAATGCTTTCGCCGTTGGGTCATCGGATGAAGGGCGCCTGACGGTGTCGTTCCCGCGCCCGTTGAGTCAGACGACCTACATGATCGTGTTGGGCCTGGCGTGGATCGTCGTGATCGGGGCGGCCTTCTCGCGCAGAGGGCGGTCCCCCCGGAGGACGCTCGGATGAAACCCACCCGCGAGGCCACCCTCGCCGCCGTTCTGGTCCTGTCTCTCGCCGCCGGGATCGGCTTCGACTTTGCGGTCGAAGAAGTGGAGGCGCCCGAGCAGATCCGCCTCGTCCAGCCGTTGTTCGATGAACGCTCCGTTCACTGTCCGCGTCCGCCGATCGAAGGTGAATCCAGCTCCCGGCTGGCGATCGGCTCTGCAGAGGAAAGGTCTCTGCCGATCGGTATCGGCGACGAACGGATCGAGCTACCCGAGGGACGGTCCCGGTTCGTGAGGAATTCGGCCTCGAGCGAGATCGTCGGCTACGGAGGCGAGGTCGTTGCATCGGCGGTCGCGACCGTGGAGGGCCGCGGCGGCGGCGCCGCGGCGGCGCGCTGTGCCAAGCTCGCCTCGCCCGAGTGGTACTTCGCCGAGGGGTCCAGTGCTCTCGGTTTCGACCAGCGCCTCATGATCTACAACCCGTTCCCCGACGAGGCCGTCGTGTCCATCTCCCTCTATACGGCGCAGGGCAGGCAAGGCAACGCGAACCTCGCCGAGGGCACGGCGGTTCCCGCCGGCCAGACCATCGAGGTCGCCCTGAACGACTTCATCCGACAGCAGAGACTTGTGGGCATGTCGGTGGTTGCCAACCGCGGTCGCGTCATCTCGTGGCGAGCCATGAAGGTGAACAGTGAGGATCGTCCGGAAGGGACGCAGTTCACTCTCGGCGCCACGGCTCCATCCGACACCTGGTACTTCCCCGAAGGGGCCCTCGAGGCCGGGATCGACGAGCGCATCACGCTGCTCAACCCGACCGACGAAGAGGCGATCGCCACACTTTCTCTCGTCACCTCCGGCGAAACCGTGCAACCGCCTCGGCTGGTCGAGGTCGTCGTGCCTCCGAACAGTCTGGTGCCGTTTCTGCTGCGGGATCACATCGGAGGGCCGCAGCGGAACATTGGCGGCGCCGGTGTCGTCGTGAGGACCTCGAGCGGCGGTGTGGTTGCCGAACGGGTGGTCTTCTACGACAACGAACTGTTGAGCGGGACCGCGTCGGAGATCGGTTCCACTCGAACCTCGGCCGAATGGTTCCTCGGGCCGGCTGTGGACAGACCGGATGGCGACTCGATCATCTTGTTGAACCCGGGAGCCGAGGGAGCGATCGTGTCGATCTCGCTGCTGAGCGACGACCGCGGCCCCCAGAGTCCCGACGCCCTGCAGAACCTGTCACTCGACGGCGGCACCCGCCTGAAGATTCCGATCGCGCGCTGGACGAGCGGTCGTAGCTTCTCGGTCAAGGTCAGCTCGGACGCCGACATCGTGGCAGAGAGGTTCGGCTCCCGAGGCGACGACGTCGCTTCGGTGATCGGGCTTCCGCTGGCTAGGCAGACCGAGCAGTGAGCGCGGCCCCCGCGCTCTCTTCGTAGCTCGCGGCCGCAGCGACGAAGCGGTCGAACAGCGTGCGCTGACGTGCGTCGGTGTCGGCCATGGCCTCCGGGTGCCACTGGACGCCCACCACCCAGGAGTGGTCGGTGGACACGACCGCCTCGAGCACTCCGTCCTCGGCCCATCCCACCTCTTCCAGCGGCCCCGCGGCTCCATCCAGCCCTTGATGGTGGTGCGAGTTGACGGGGGTGTTCGTGGTCCCGATCAGCTCCGCGAAGAAGCTGCCCTCTTTGATGATCAGCTTGTGCACGGGCTCTGCGCGGGGACGGTCCCGATCGTGGTCGAGTCGCTTCGGGTTGTCCGCCAGATGCTGCACGAGACGGCCTCCGTAGTGGACGTTCAAGAGCTGCATGCCGTGGCAGATGGCCAGGACCGGCAGGTCTCGTTCGAGGGCCTCTGCCAGCAGGGTCAGCTCGAAGCGATCACGGCGGTGGCTGACGTTGTGGGTCCGGGGGTGGCGCGGGCAGCCGTACAGCTCCGGGTCGATGTCGCCGCCCCCGGGAAGCAGGAGCCCACTCGCTCCCTCTAGGCAGGAGGCGTCGTAGGGGTCCAGCTCGCTGTAGGCCTCTAGACCGGCGGGGATCTCTTCTCCGGTGGGCAACTCGAACGTGGAGAGGACCTTCGTATGGCCGCCGGAGGATTGCACCGCATGGGTGTAGGGGAGCGGGAGGCGGGTCAGGCCCTTGCGCCATTGCGCCACCACTGCGATCCAGGGTCGGCCGGCCCCCGTCGCCGTGGTATCCCTGTCGCTGATCTTCCACCCCTCCTTGGAGTTGCCCATGCACGAGCCTAGTCGCTTCGAAACCGCCGCCATCCACGCCGGCCAGGACCCCGATCCGGCTACGGGAGCAGCAGTCGTCCCTATCTATCAAACATCGACTTACGTCCAGCAAGCTGTAGCGAAACACAAAGGATTCGAGTATTCCCGCACCGATAATCCGACAAGACGGGCACTCGAGACATGTCTCGCTGCTCTAGAAGGTTCAACGCACGGGATCGCATTTGGTTCCGGGATGGCCGCGATCGCGACCCTTGCGATGACCCTGTCCTCGGGTGACCGGGTCCTGATACCCGACGACGTGTATGGGGGCACCTACCGGCTGTTCGCCAAAGTGCTCGGTCAGGTGGGTATCGAGTTCGCGACCGTCGACATGACCAACCTGGAGGAGGTGGACCGGAGCCTCGAGGAGGGGGCGGCGATGCTGCTGGCCGAGACCCCCACCAACCCGATCCTCAAGGTGCTGGACCTGCAGGCGCTGGCCGAACGGGGTCATGGCGCCGGGGCCCTGGTCGCGGTCGACAACACCTTCGCGACCCCGTTCACGCAGCGGCCGCTCGAGCACGGAGCCGACGTGGTCGTCTATTCGGCGACCAAGTACCTCGGTGGACATTCGGATCTCGTGATGGGCTCCCTTGCAACCTCAGACGACGAGCTCGCCGAGCGCCTGAGATTCCTCCAGAACTCGATCGGAGCGATCCCGGGGCCCTTCGATTGCTGGCTCTTGCTGCGTGGGTTGAAGACGCTTGCGATCCGCATGCGCGCTCACTCGAAAGGGACCGAGCGCGTCGTCGAGTGGCTGCAGCAGCAGGACCTGGTGACCGATATCTATTTCCCCGGGCTCCCCGACGCTCCGAACCACGACGTCGCGGCCCGCCAGATGAGCGCGGCCGGCGAGCCGTTGTACGGCGGCATGGTGTCGTTCCAGGTCGACACACCCGAGCGCGCTCTGCGCATCTGCGAGAACACCAGGCTCTTCTTCCTCGGCGAGTCCCTCGGCGGGGTGGAGTCGTTGATCGAGCACCCGGCCCGGATGACGCACGCGAGCCTCGCCGGCTCCGGCATGGAGGTCCCCGACACCCTCATCCGTTTGTCGGTTGGCATCGAGCATCCCGACGACCTGATACTCGATCTCGAACAAGCGTTTAGGTGAGAAATGTTCTGGGTTAACTCAGGCACGTGTGAGCGTGCTTTCTGGCGGCCAGAACGGCCGCGACGATGAGCGTCGTCGAGCTCACCTACTCCGGCCCCCGGGCGGATCTCCGGCTCAACCGTCCCGAGGTCCTGAACGCGATGAACTTCGAGGTCTTCGACGCGTTCGCGGCGGCCACCGCAGAGATCGCGGCGCGCGACGACGTTCAGGTCGTGGTCGTTAGCGGAGCGGGACGCTCCTTCTGCAGCGGTCTCGACGTCTCGGCCCTGGGCGAGTTCTCCGGCACGATGACCGAGACGATCGCCCGGGCCCAAGCCGGCTTCCGCAACCTGGCCGAGTTGCCCATGCCCACCATCGCGGCCGTGCACGGCCACGCGCTGGGGGCCGGCCTGCAGGTGGCTCTGATGTGCGATCTGCGTGTGGTCGCGACCGACTCCTCCGTGGGTCTGTTGGAGATGCGCTACGGGCTGATCCCGGACCTCGGCGGATCGACGCGCTTGCCGAAGCTGGTCGGTGCGGGCAGGGCCAAGAAGTTGGTCTGGCTGGCCGAACGGATCGATGGGATCGAGGCCGAGCGGATCGGGCTGGCCGAGCTGACCGTGCCGGCGGACGAGCTGACCCCCACGGTCGATGCCATGGTGGACAGGCTGGTCGAGCCTCCGTACGGCGCCAAGCGAGCGGCGAAGCGGTTGCTCGACGACGCGCATCTCCTCTCGCAGTCCGACGGCATGGATGCCGAGGCGCGCGCCCAAGAGGAATGCATGACGTCGCCCGAGTTTGCCGAGGCCATCACCCGCGCGCTGAAGCGCTAGCGCCGGCGGGACATCTCCGCGCCCTCGAGTTGCAATAGGAACTCCTTGCGGTGCAGGCCTCCCGTGTAGCCGCCGAGACCGCCACCCGTGCGGATCACTCGATGACAGGGGACCACGATCGGCATCGGATTGGCCCCGAGCGCGTTGCCGGCGGCCCGGCTTCCTCGCGGCGCTCCGGCTTTCGTCGCGACGTCCCGATAGGTGGCGACCTTCCCGAAGGGGATCGCCTTCGTCGCTTTGAGGACCTTTTGCTGGAAGGGACCCATCAACCGCCAGTCGATCTTGAACGCGAATCGCTTGCGCTTCCCATCGAAGTACTCGTCGAGCTCGCGCCGCACCGTGTCGAGCCGGCCCGGCACGTGCAGCACTCGGGGAGAGATCTTCGTTGCCAGCTCTTCCAGCACGTCAGAGTCGTCGCCGTAATGCACGCACACGAGACCCTTGGCGGTGGCCGCGACGACGAGGGGGCCGAGCGGCGAGTCCACGGTGCTGTAGGCAACGTCCACGAGCCGTCCGCGCTCGGCGCGGTCGATGAAACCGGGAGCCAGCTCGTCGGCCTCGTTGCGCGGGCCTGATCTGCGCAGCGCATCTTCCAGTGATCTGCTCATCGCCACACCTCTTTCAATCTGTCGAGACCTGCCTTGGCGCTCTGTCGGGCCGCGGCCTCGCTGCATCCGAGGACCGCGGCGATCTCTCGGTAACGAAGATCGTTGACGTATCGCAGCACGATCGCGGCCCGCTGCTGCGGGGGCAGCGCACGCACCGACTCCCACAACTCGGGCTCTCCGACCTCCGGAGGTGGAACTGCGCCTTCCGGAACCGCATCGCTGGCGGCGCCGTGTTTGCCGCGCTGCCGGTGCGAGTCGACGACCTTGCGGGCCGCGATGGTGAACACCCACGACCGCAGATTCGATCCATCTCTCAACTTCGGATAGGCGCGCAGAGCGGAGATGAAGGTCTCCTGGAAGCAATCCTCCGCATCGTGCGGCGGCAGACTGGAAGCCAGGAACCGATGCACGCCGGTCGCGTGCTCGTCGAAGAACTCCTGAAAGGGTGGCACCACATCTATAGAACGCCGCGCCATCACGGAAACGTGAGTTTGCCTACCGGGAGATCAGGGCCGGTTCTGATGCGCGAGGAACTCGAGCAGGTCGGCTCTCGTCAGCACGCCCTTGGGCGTGTGACCGTCCACCACCACGATCGCCTCGGCCCCCCTGGAGAGGTCGGCAAACATGTCCTCCACGCCCGCCGATGACTGCACGGTGGGCAGGGGAGCGTCCATGACCTCGGCGACGTCGCGCTCGATGGCGTCTCGATCGCGAAAGACCCGGTCGAGAAGCGAGCGCTCGCGGATCGAACCGATGATGTCCGAGATGTCCTGAGGCTGGTCGCTCTTCGCGACCGGCACCTGTGAGATCCCGTATTCCTGAAGCGTGTCGATCGCCCGGCCGACCTTCTCGTTCGCGGGGACCGCCACGACGTCGGGGATGTGGGGCTCGGCCTTCTGCTTCTCGATCAGTACCTCGCCGATGCGCGCCAGGGTGCCCGGCCGGTCCAAGAAGCCGTGTTCGAGCATCCAAGATTCGTTGTAGAGCTTGGAGAGGTAGTTCTTGCCCGAGTCGGGAAGGATCACGACCATCACGTCGTCGGAGCCGAGCTTTTTGCCGACCTCGAGAGCCGCCCACACCGCCGTACCGCAGGAGCCGCCCGCGAGTAACCCCTCCTCCTTCGTGATGCGTCGCGCGGTCACGAAGGAATCGCGGTCCGAAACGGTGATCCACCGATCGATCACGTCGCGGTCGAGCGTGTCCGGCCACGAGTCCTTGCCGATGCCCTCGACCAGATAGGGGGCAACTTCGTCGCTCGTGAAGATCGAGCCCTCGGGATCGGCTCCGACAACCACGATGTCCGGGTTCTGCTCCTTCAGGTAACGCCCGGCCCCCGTGACGGTTCCGCCGGTGCCGACGCTCACGACGAAGTGCGTGATGCGGCCTTCGGTCTGCTCCCAGATCTCGGGCCCGGTCGTTGCGTAGTGGCTCTCGGGGTTGGTTTGGTTGTGGTACTGGTTGGGCTGGAACGCGCCGGGGATCTCCTCCGTCAACCGGTCGGCAACCGAGTAGTAGGACTCGGGCGACTCCGGGGCTACCGCCGTCGGCGTGATGACGACCTCCGCTCCGTACGCCCGGAGCAAGGCAACCTTTTCCTGGCTCATCTTGTCCGGCATCGTGAAGATGCAGCGATAGCCCTTGAGCGATGCCGCCATGGCCAGACCGACCCCGGTGTTGCCCGAGGTGGGCTCGATGATGGTGCCCCCCGGCCGCAGCAGCCCATCTTGCTCGGCTTGCTCGATCATCGTCAGACCGATGCGGTCCTTCACGCTGCCGCCCGGGTTCAGCATCTCGAGCTTGCCGAGCAGGGTGCAGGACAGGTGGCGCCCGATCCTGTTCATCCTCAGCAGCGGGGTTCGTCCGATCGCTTGGAGCAGAGAGTCGTATGTCGTCATCTGGGCATCGTAGTAGGGGCCCCATAGGCGGGGAATGCAACTTTTGCAAGCAGGTTGACGTCTATGCAGGGAAAGCTAGCCCCTTTACCATGGAGCGTCCATGAGCCAGTCCAATTCAGACATCAGCCCCACGAAGCGACCCTTCTGGTCGCGCGTCCCACGTCCGGGGCGCAAGATGACGATCGCTCTCGGCATCCTGTTCGCCCTCCTCGCTCTGAGCGGCGCGGGCGCCGCCTACGCCACGATGGAGTACAGCGAGCGCTACGAGGGCCGGGTGCTTCCGGGGTCGCAGGTGGCCGGGATGGCGATCGGCGGGATGAACGAGGAAGAGGCCCTCGAGGCCGTCCGCGCCGCGATCGGTCCGCAGCTGAACCGCGAGATCGAGCTCACGTGGAAGAACAGGAGTTGGACGGTCACGCCGAAGGAGCTTGGCGCTCGCAGCGATGCTCGCAAGGTGGTCGCGGCCGCCATGGCGGCCAGCAACGACACCTCTTTCTTCGAGAAGATGCAGATGCGTCTCTTCGACGCCGAGTTGTCCTTCGACCGCACCGTCGCCATCACCTACCCGCGCCAGGGCGCCCGCGGCTTCATCGAGGGCATCGCCTCCAACCTCGACCGGGATCCCCGGGACGCGGCCATCGACTACTCCACGGGATGGGTCGAGATCACCGAGGCGCGGCGGGGTCGGCGGGTGCTGGTCAAGCGCGCTCACCGCTCTCTCATGGCGGCTCTGCGAGACGGAACGGAGAAGGTCGCTCTTCCGATGAAGGAGACCGAACCCGAGGTCACCGGCGAGAGCTTCGATCAGATCCTGTTGGTCCGCATCGGGGAGAACAAGCTCTACCTCTACGAGGACGGTGCCATAGCGCGCGAGTGGACGGTCGCCACCGGCCAGCCCGAGTACATGACGCCCACCGGTCTCTACGAGGTAACCGAGCTCCGCTACATGCCCACCTGGGTGAACCCCTCCCCCGACACCTGGGGCGCCAACATGCCCGAGTCGATCCCTCCGGGACCGAACAACCCACTCGGGGTGCGCGCCATCAACTGGTCTGCCCCCGCGATCCGCTTCCACGGGACGTCGGCCCTGTATTCGCTGGGCTACAACGCCTCCCATGGCTGCGTCCGGATGTCCAACACGGACGTGGTCGAGCTCTACGACATCGTCGAGGTGGGCACGCCCATCGTCTCCGTGATCGCGGGCGAGCTGAGGCCCATGTACGCGTCGGCGCCCGATCCCACGCCTGTAGCCGAGAACTCGGACGACTCCGCCCCCGCCAGCAGTGCCGAGGACGCGGAGGCAGATGATTCGACCAACCGCAAGGGCGACGGAAAGAAGGGCGACTGACCGTCCAACGGAAGCCCCCTCGGTTCGGTGAAGAGGATCGCCGCCTCTCTTACGGGAGCTACCTGAAGGTCCCCGAACTCCTCGACCTCCAGGAGCGGGAGTCCGATCCACCGGCTCACGACGAACTGCTGTTCATCACGGTTCACCAGGTCTACGAGCTCTGGTTCAAGGAGCTCCTGTTCGAGCTCGAGGCGATCCGCGACCACATGTCGCGCGGCGAACCGCAACGAGCGCGCCACTACCTCGAGCGGGTGCATTCGATCGAGCACGTCATGATCGCCCAGCTCCCGGTTCTCGAGACGATGTCGCCGCAGGACTTCCTCGAGTTCCGCTCGCACCTCGCTCCCGCCAGCGGCTTCCAATCCGTACAGTTCCGCGAGCTCGAATTCATCTCGGGACTGAAAGATGCCCGGTACCTCGAGCGGATCAGCTCCGATCCCGCCGAAAGAGTCCGGCTAGAGCGCCGACTGGAGGAGCCCACCTTGTGGGATGGCTTCTGCACAATGCTGGAACACCGCGGACTGCCTATGCCCCCCGACGACGAGGAGGTCCGCCGCGCGAGCCTCCTGAAGATGGCGCGCGATCGGGAGAGCTTCACCGACGAGTTCTTCGCGTCCGAGGCCCTGCTCACACACGACGAGCTCTTCGCGATGTGGCGCTATCGCCACGTGCTCATGGTCGAACGCCAGATCGGAGCCAAGACCGGAACCGGCGGCTCGACCGGCGCCACCTATCTCCGCACGACGCTCGACAAGCGCTTCTATCCCGAGCTCTGGGATCTGCGGAGCTATCTGTAGTCAAAAGCGCGCGAAGCGCGAAGAAATCTAGAGTTCCCTCTTGCGAGCTCGTTCCCGGCTGCGATAAACTGGTTGAGTACCTCGCAGAGATGAGTAGGCCTCGGCCGAAAGTCACTGCGGGGTACATCTCTTTTCCCCTCTTTCCGCCCGACCGCGCCGGCGCTCACACGCCGGTAGCGCGGGTCCGCCGAGGGCAAACAACCCCAAAACCGGCGGCGAAGGGTTGAGCTGGTGGCCGCTCGGGCTTCTGGGCCCCCTCGAGATACTTGCGCGCGGTCCGAGCCGTTCTTTGCTATGGGAGATCGGCTCAGCAGGCCTAACGTGGCAAAGAACCCCCTAGCGGCCGATCGGGCACGGCCGCGCCAACCGCTCACCGTAATCGCCGCCGGTTTTGGGGTTGGTTTTGCTTGCCCGGCCCGTCCGCCCGGCGCCGATCAGGCGCCCGGCAGTGTCCCCCTGCGTGCGGCAGGGCCCCCCGCCGGAGCGGTCGGCCGGGGCGAGTTACAAAACTAGCTTAGGTACGAGTCGCTACATAAGATTGAGTCCGACGGCCGGCTGCGGGATCTCTGTGTGGCTAGCGAGGGAGTGAGGAGAGGAACTGGGAGACGCGGGTGTTGAAGGCGTCCATCTCTTCGATCATGCAGCCGTGGCCGGTCTCGTACATGGAGAGTTCGGCGCCCGGGATGGCGGCGGCGATCTCCTCGGAGGCGAAGCCGGGCACCATCATGTCCATCTTTCCGCCGAGCACCAAGGTGGGCACCGTGATCTCGCCCAAGCGGTCGAGGACGTCGTGTTTGTCGACGGCGTCGAGTTGAGCCTCGAGGATCTCGGGCCCCGCCGCGTCGGGGCCGGTCTCGGCGAACATCGCGGCGATCATCTGGTCGAGCACCTCGCCGGCGGCTTCGAAGAACCGGGGCGTGAACATGCGGACCAGAGTCACCTGAACGAAGGTATCGACACCTCCGGCTCGAAGGATCACCCGGGCGAGCTCGCTCTGTCGGCGCATGAAGTCGATCGGGCGGGCCCAAGTGACGCCGAGGAGCAGAGCCGACACCCTTTCGGGGTGATCGAGGACGAGTCGCTGCGCCACGGCGCCGCCCATGGACAATCCGAACACGACGGTCTTTTCGATCTCGAGGTGATCCAACAGAGCGATGGCGTCCGCGGCCATCTCCTCCATCGAGGTGGGGGCAACCCCGGCCGAGCGGCCGACGCCGCGGTTGTCGAAGGTGATGAACCGATGGGTGTTCGTGACGGCCGGGATCTGCGAGGCCCAGTAACGCTGATCCAGGGCGAAGCCCATCACACCGAGAACCGGTGGGCCGTCGCCCCTGGCCTTGTAGTGAAGCCGAGCGTGACCTACGTCTGCGATGGGCATAAAGCGGATAGTAAGGGGAGCCGAAGAAGCCTCTAGGACTACCTCTGAAATGGAGTTACGCTTGTGGCTATGAGAAAGCTACTGATCGGATCATTGCTGGGCCTCATGCTCGTGCTGGTGGTCGCGGCCCCCGCGCTGGCGCTCCGAGACCCATTCGACCCCGTGATCTCGCAAGCCCAGCTCACGGGTGGAACCGGCGACACCACCGGGACCACCGGAGACGGAACCGGCACGACCGACGGGACGGGCACCAACGGAGGTACCCAGGTATCCGGCACCGGCGCGGACCAGATGGCCAACACGGGCGCCGAAACCGAGCCCTGGCTCGTTGCCGCCTACGCTTTGATCGCGATCGGAGCGGGCGCCGTCGTCGTCTCCAAGCTGAACGCTCCTCAGCCGGTCACGCCCCGACGCTAGACGGCTCGTCGAGCCGATAATCCGGCCGCCCGGGTAGTTGGTCGCTTAGCCTGCCGGGGCTATGAATCTCTGCACGAAACCCAATTGCGCGCGCCCCGGAGCCGTGGTGTTGGCTTACGACTACGCCGACCGCAAGGCGATCCTGGAAGACGCCCCCGCGGGTCAGCTGTCACCCCACGTCTATGTCTTGTGCCTGAGGTGTGCCGAGCGACTCCGTCCTCCACGGGGATGGGAGCTGGACGACCGGCGGCTCGAGCCCGCCCTCTTCCTCGAGCGCGAACGGGACCTGGTCGCGGCCGCCACGGAGCAGCCGAGCGAGGAGCTCGGTGAGAGCACCACCTCGCGCCGCCA
>Ga0299913_10000842_pt1 | contig 20902 bp, 14 predicted proteins | sample RVTome_9_FD_201360 | JGI IMG/M metagenome (GOLD analysis project Ga0299913, IMG submission 201360) | Soil microbial communities from uranium-contaminated site in the Upper Colorado River Basin, Wyoming, United States - RVT155D38 (version 2) ... | reverse complement strand
GCCTGCCGGATCGGGAGGCGCGCGTCGAGGAGTTCTTCCTGCGGGCGGCGGCGGCGCGGCCCGGCCGGCGCTTCCTGCTCGGAGGCAGCGGCTGGGACGGCAAGCCGCTGCCGGGGAACGTCCGGAACGCCGGCCACGTGTTCACCGCCGATCACAACGCCTTCAACTGCACGCCGCGCGCGGTGCTGAACGTCAGCCGCGAGAGCATGGCGCGCTACGGCTTCTCGCCCGCGACGCGGGTCTTCGAGGCGGCGGGGGCCGGCGCCTGCCTGATCACGGACGCATGGGAGGGGCTCGAGCTGTTCCTCGAGCCGGACCGCGAGGTGCTCGCCGCGCGGGACGGCGGCGAGGTCGCGGCGCATCTCGACGGGCTCAACGAGCCCCGTGCACGGGCGATCGGACGGGCGGCCCGCCGCCGCGTGCTCGCGGAGCACACGTACCGGCACCGCGCGGCGGAGCTGTCGCGCCTGCTCGACGGCCGCGCTCCCGGGCCTCGCGGGCGTGTCGGGACGCGGGAGCTGGGAGTTGGAAGTTGACGGTGTCCGATCCGCTCTCCATCGTCTTCCTGGGCCTCTCGATCACCTCGTCATGGGGCAACGGCCACGCGACGACGTACCGGGTGCTCGTGCGGGAGCTGGCGCGCCGCGGCCATGACATCCTGTTCCTGGAGCGCGACTGTCCGTGGTACGCCGGCAACCGCGACCTGCCCGATCCGCCGTACGCACGGACGCGGCTCTACGGGAGCCTCGAGGAGCTGCGCGACGGGTGGACACGCGCCATCCGCGAGGCGGACGCCGTCATCGTCGGGTCCTACGTGCCCGACGGCATCGCCGTGGCCGACTGGGTCGAGAGCGAGGCGCGCGGTGTCACGGCGTTCTACGACATCGACACGCCCGTGACGCTCGCCGCGCTCGAGCGCGGGACATGTGACTACCTGGATGTGCGGCAGGTTCCGCGGTTCGACCTGTACCTGTCGTTCACCGGAGGTCCCACGCTCCGGCGGCTGGAGACCGGATTCGGCTCGCCCGCGGCGCGCGCGCTCTGCTGCTCGTTCGATCCGGAGCTGTACTACCCCGAGGAACGGGAGACCGAGTGGGACCTCGGCTATCTCGGCACGTACAGCGCCGACCGCCAGCCGGTGCTCGACGCGCTGCTGATCGAGGCGGCGCGCTACTGGCCGCTCGGGCGCTTCATCGTGGCCGGACCGCAGTACCCGCCGGAGATCGACTGGCCGGCAAACGTGCATCGCGAGACGCACGTGCCGCCGGCGGCCCACCGCGCCTTCTACACGGCGCAGCGGTTCACGCTCAACGTCACGCGGCAGGACATGGTGCGCGCAGGCTGGTCGCCGAGCGTGCGCCTGTTCGAGGCGGCGGCCTGCGGCGTCCCGATCGTCAGCGACTGGTGGGAGGGGCTGGACGCGTTCTTCGCGCCGGGACGCGACATCTTCATCAGCCGATCCGCCGGCGAGACGCTGGCGCTGCTGACCGGGCTGCCGGACGCCGAGCGCCGGACGGCGGGCGCGCGCGGGCGCGCGCGCGTGCTCGCGGAGCACACGGGCGCACGCCGCGCGGAGCAGCTCGAGGCCTACATGCTGGAGGCGCGCAGCCGAACGGCGGTGCTGCCGATCGGAACCGCGGTGGAGGCCGACTTCTAGGCCCGCCTCGCGCCAGCGCCGGCCCGGCTCACGGAAGAGCGCGCGGCCGCATAGCAGGCGCTGCCCGCTGCCTGCCGCCAGCCGCCAGCTGCACTAGACCGCCAGCGCGCCCGTATCGTTCACGCCCAGCACGAGCGTCCAGCCGTCCCAGAGCCGCAGCGTGGTCACGGAGGCCGGCCGGATCTCGAAGCGGCCGATCGCGTCGAGCGAAACCTGGGCGTAGTGCGCGAGCGCGGCGCGGATCGCGTCGGCGTGGCTGACGAGGAGGACGGTCTCGCCGGGATGCGCCGCGCGGATCGCCTCGATGCCTCCGGCCATGCGCGCCTGCACTTCCGCCATCAGCTCTCCTCCGGGCGCCCGCGTGGTGCTGCGCTCGGTGTTGAAGCGCTGCCAGAGCGGGTCGCCGTCGAGCTCCGCGATCGTCCGGCCGGTCCACTCCCCGAAGTCGATCTCCATCGCCGCCTCGCAGAGGTGCAGCTCCAGCGACCGCGCGGCCGCAATCGGCTGCGCGGTCTCGACGGCGCGTTCGAGCGGGCTGCTGTAGACGGCGGCGATCGGCAGGGAGGCGAGCCGGGCGGCGAGACGCCCGGCCTGCGCGTGTCCCTCGTCGTTCAGGTGGACGCCCGGGGTCCGTCCGGCGAGCGCGCGTCCGACGTAGTCGTTGAGCCCGTGGCGGACGAGCAGGAGGGTGGTCGGGGCGCGCATGCGGCGATTCGGACGAGGGACATGGTAGAGCAACGTCGGCGAAACCGCCCGGTCACTGCGCGACGCGCAGCTCCTGCAGCGCCGGCTCCAGCCGCGTCAGCTCCGCCTGCAGCGCGCTGAACGCGGCCTCGACCCCGGAGACATCGCCGCTCCGGCCCATCGTCTCGAGGCGCAGCGCGGCCTCCGTCGCGGGCTTCGCGGCAAAGGTCGCCACCGAGCCCTTGAGGCGGTGCGCGGTGCGCATGATCGCCTCCGCGTCCTTCGCGCCGACGGCCTGCTCGAGATCCTGCACGAGCGACCCGACGTCCTGGAAGAACAGGTCGATGATCTCGCCCAGCAGCTCCCGGTCGCCGTCCACGCGCTCGAGCGCGAGGGCGGGATCGAGGACGGCGTCCGACCCGGCAGCGCCGGCTGCGTGCTGAGCGCCGTTGTTGTTGTCGTTCATCCGCTGTTCCACGATGCGCTCCACGGTCTGGGTCAGCGCCACGGGGCTGACCGGCTTGGTCAGGTAGTCGTCCATGCCTGCGCGCAGGCACTGCTCGCGGTCGGTCGGCAGCGCGTGCGCGGTCAGCGCGATGATCGGCACGTGCCCCCCCATCCTCGCTTCGCGCGCGCGGATGGCCCGCGTGGCGTCGATGCCGTTCATCTCGGGCATCTGCACGTCCATGAACACGAGATCGGGCGTCCATCGCTCGAGCACGTCGACCGCCTGGCGGCCGTTGTGCGCGATGCGGACCTCGTGTCCGCGGCGCGCGAGGATCTGCTCGGCGACCCGCTGGTTGATGACGTTGTCCTCGACCAGCAGGATGACGCCGGGCCGCGCGGCCGAGGGGACGGTCGACCCCGCCCCGGCCGGCGCCTCGCTCGCGCGGGCGGGCGGCTTCACTGCGGCCTCGCAGGCCGCCAGCAGCTCGCCATCACGACATGGTTTCGGCAGGAAGGCGACGACTCCGCAGCGCCGCCCCTCGTCGAGCTCCTCCTGGCGCGGCGCCAGGGCGCAGCCGATGAGCTTCGCCGCGGGTGCAGAATCGCGCAGCAGCGTGACGAGCGCGGTCATTTCGCCGCCGAGGGTCGCGGCATCCGCGAGCACGACGCGGCACTCGCGCCCTCCGGCCGTACGCAGAAAATCGGACGCCTCGGCCAGGCTTCCCGCCGGCGCGGGCGCGAGCCCCCACAGCCCCAGGCGCTCGCACAGCACATCGCGCGTGGCGGCGTGCCCCTCGATGACCAGCGCCGGCACGTGCGGCAGCCGCGTCGCCGTTCCGTCTCCGGCGGACTGCGCGGCGACGGGGATCGCCACGCTGAACGTGCTGCCGCGATCGACTTCGCTCTCGACGCCCACCGTCCCGCCCATGAGCCGCACGAGCGACGACGCGATCGCCAGGCCGAGGCCGGCGCCGCCGTAGCGCCGCGTCATCGACCCGTCGGCCTGCGTGAACGCCTCGAAGATCGCCTGGCGCTTGTCGGCGGGGATGCCGATGCCGGTATCGGTCACCCGGATCGTGACGAGCCACTCCGCCTTCGCCTCGTCGGTCAGCCACGCCTCGACGTCGACGTGCACGCCGCCCTCGTGCGTGAACTTCAGGCCGTTGCCGGCCAGCGTGTCGATCACCTGCCGCAGCCGCTCGGGGTCGGCGACGACGACGCGCGGCACGGCCGGAGCGACCCGGCACGAGAGCGAGAGGCGGCTGTCGCGGGCGACCTGGGCGAGCCCCTGCAGCGTGCCGGCGAGGCAGTCGCGCAGGTCCATCGGCTGCGGGCGGAGGACGAGCCGACCCGAATCCAGCTTCGCGAAATCCAGCACTTCGTCCATGACGTGCTGGAGCGCCTCCGCGGAGCTCTTCACCATGTGAAGCTGCTGGGCCTGCTCCCCGCTCAGGTCGCCGTTCATCAGCAGCCCCGTCATGCCGATGATGCCGTTCAGCGGCGTCCGCAGCTCGTGGCTCATGTTCGCGACGAACTCCGACTTGGCGCGGCTGGCGGATTCCGCGGCGTCCTTCGCCTGGCGCAGCACCTGCTCGGTCCGCTTGCGCTCGGTGACGTCGCGGCCGATGGCCTGCACGCCGACCTGCGTGCCCCCGATCGTCGACCGGTGTGTGTCCAGCTCGAGCGTCACGCGGTGTCCCTCGCGCGCGATGAGATCGACCTCGAAGGTCGTGCTCTCGCCGGTGCGGATCGTCTCGGCGAGCATGTCCTGGATGCGCCCGCGGTGTTCGGGTGCGACGAGATTCGCGATGTCGAGCTGGAGCGCGTCCTCGCGCGAGTAGCCGGTGACCCGCTCCGCGGCGCGGTTCAGCGAGACGAGCTGGCCGTCCGCCCGGTAGGTGCAGATCACGTCGTTGGCGTTCTCGAACAGCTCGCGATACCGCGCCTGGAGGGCGATCTCCTGCTCGAGCCGTTCGCGGATGACCGCCGTCTGCTCGCGGACGCGCCGCCTGAGGAAGGCGACCCAGGCGAACGCAGCGAGAATCGTGCCGCTGAGCGCGGCCACCACCCACAGCATCCGCCGGAACGTCCACCAGGACGGCGCCGAGAGCACCTGCACGTCGCCGGCCGAGCGCAGGAGCAGCTTGAACGATCGCGGCACGCGCGGGCTGTCCCGCTCGTCGGTGACGACGTTGCAGATGCCGCTGACGCGGACCGTGCTGCCCCCCGTCAACGCCTCCGCGCTGCCGTCATCAGGCGGCAGCTCCGCGGTGAACAGCACGCCGCCCGCGTCGAGCAGCAGCGTGCGGCGCGCCGGCGTGGTGACGTCCTGCAGCAGCCGCGCCTCGATGGAGACGAACTGCGAGTCCATGCCGCCGCCCAGGATCTCCTCGGCCGTCGTCACCACCGGTTGGGGCGGCTCTCCCGGCGACGCGCTCAGCACCGTCACGTCGCGCAGGATCGGCACGTCGCTGCCAGTCTCCGGGAACCCGGCGATCTCGACGCGATCGCCGAGCCGGAGGGTCGGCCGCGTATCGGTCGGAATCGCCGCGACGGCCCCGCTGTCGTCGCGAAGGTAGAACTGGCTCCCCATCGTCGCCGTGACGATGCCGCCCGCGCGGATCCGGTGCTCGAAGCCGCCGACGGTGGTGTAGCGGAAGAGACCGCCGATCGGCTGCAGCGGCAGCGAATCGGGCGGCAGCGCCGGACGTTCGACCACCACGTGGTGGATGGACGGCACGTAGAGGAGCGCACCGATAAGCTGCCGGCTGGCGCCGAACTGCGCGCCGACCACCGCGGTGATGCGGACACGGGCGTCGACGAGGTCGCGGGGCGCCGGTCCCTGCCACGGACCGGGGAAATAGAGCGGAATCCGCACCCCGCTCGAGACCACGTCGACGAAGAGCCGCGCCCCGGCGCCCTCGTAGACGACCGGCGGATACACGGCGCGGACGATGGCGTGGACCTCGACGAACTGGCTGTCCTCGTGTCCCGTCGTCAGGCGCGTCACTTCCACGGGCCGCGCGGGCGGCAGCGGCTGGCGTCCGGTGACGCGCACGGAGAGGCCGTCCACGCGCGGAGCGAAGTGCCCCGGGTCGGTGGTCCCGGTGATCTCCACGACATCGCCGGTGCGCAGCGCCGGCCACGCGTCCAGGACGACGTTGATGCCGGCGGTCCCGTCCTGGACGAAGAAGTGCCCGCGGGCGGCGTCGTAGTAGGTGACCACGGCGCGCAGCCGCACCGCACGGCGCAGGCTCGCTTCCGCCGCCGTCAGCGATCGCACGCTCAGCGCGGTCGTGAGCGGCGCGGCGGCGTCACGGGCGCTCGCCGTGGATCGCGCCGCGGGCGCTCCGTCCTGGGCGTGGAGCGGGGACCACGCCGTCCAGAGGCACACGAGGATCGCCGCCGTCACCGCGAGGGGCGTACCGGCCCGTCGGCGTGCACGGACCTGCACGGCACCGGCCGCCCGCCGTCTGCAGGCCGCTACACGGGGATCGTCAGGCATGCAGAGACAACGGCTCCGGAGCAACACTGGGTTTTGTCTGGACGCGGACTGGATCGGGCGCGCCGGTCCGTCCTGTTATCGACGCCAGGCAGCCGGGGAATGAGGGGACGGCGGCGAGGGGGCGCCGCGGCGGAGCAGATCGTCCCACAGTTGCACGGCAAGGACACCCATCAGCTCGGGTCCGCCGGCGGTGAGATGGGCGCGGTGCCGCTCGACGAGGCGCCGGACGGCGCCGGGATCGAAGTATCCCTTCTCGCGCACCGTCCGCTCCTCGAGCAGGTGCTCTGCGAAGGGCGGCAGCGCGTCGGCGCGCAACCAGTAGCCGGCCGGCGCCCGCAGCCCGCGCTTGCGCCGCCAGGCGATCTCCCGCGGCAGCGCGCCGGCCATGGCGCGGCGCAGGATGTACTTCTCGCGCAGCCCGCGCAGCTTCAGGCGCGCCGGCACGCGCGCGCAGAGCTCGACGAACTCGTGGTCGAGGAACGGCACGCGCACCTCGAGGCCGTGCGCCATCGAGGCGCGATCCACGTGGCACATGACCAGGTCGGGCAGGCGCACGGTCAGCTCGTAGTGCTGGAGCTGCGCGAAGGGGTCCCAGGCGTCGAAGTCCTCGGGGTGCCAGACGGCGTCCAGGCCGTCGTTCCCGCCGCCCGCGAGCCGCTCGCGCAGATCGGCCGACCAGAGCGGCCTGAGGCTGTCGTCGGAGCGCGGCGAGAGGATCATCCGGTAGCGCTCGATCGCCATGGGCAGCGGCGTCGAGACCAGCCGCGATGCGCGGGGCCACCGGCGGCGGACGGGAGGGAGGAGGGCGAGCCGGCGCATCCACCGCGGCAGCCAGCGGAACGATTGCAGGAGCTTCTGGCTGCGGAACCAGTCGTACCCGCCGAGGATCTCGTCGGCGCCCTCCCCCGTCAGCACCACCTTCACGCCGCGGGCGGACGCTTGCGACAGGATCAGCCGCGCGACGTGAATGCCGCCCAGCGACGGGTTCTCGGCGTGCCAGACGGACTGCGGCAGGAGCTTCAGGGAATCGGCGCCGCAGAACTCACGCTCGCCGGAGAGGCGGTACTCGGGGTAGCCGTCGAGCGTCCGCTGGTCGTGGAACTCGTCGAACTCGGGCGGCTCGAAGGTGAGGCTGAACGTCCGGATCGGCTCCCGCCGCCGCAGGCCCGACATCAGCGCCACGATCGCGCTCGAGTCGAGCCCGCCGCTCAGCCACGCGCCCACCGGCACGTCGCTCCGCAGGTGCAGGCGGACGCTCTCGGTGAGCTTCCCGCGCAGCGCCTCCGCCCATTCACTGGCGGATCGCGAATCTTCCGGCTCGTCCCGATGCGGGAACCGGACCCGCCAGTAGCGATGGCACGAGAGCGTGCCCTGCTCGTACAGCAGGTAGTGCGCCGGCGGGACCGAGCGGATGCCCGCGAAGAGGGTGCGCGGGCCGCGGACGAACCCGAGCGTGAACATCTCGCGGAGCGCCGCCAGGTCCGGCTCCCGATCCACCGTGCCGGCGATCAGGATCGACTTCTGCTCCGATCCGAAGTACAGGGCACCGTCGTGGACGGCGTAGTGGAGCGGCTTGATGCCCAGCCTGTCCCGCGCGAGCATGAGGCGCCGGCGCCGGGAATCCCAGAGCGCAAACCCGAACATGCCGCGAAGCCGCGAGAGGCACGACGGCCCGAGCTCCTCGTACAGGTGCAGGATGACCTCGACGTCCGATCCGGTCCGGAAGCGATGCCCCCGCGCGGCGAGCTCCTGCCTCAGCTCGACGAAGTTGTAGATCTCGCCGTTGCAGACGAGGACGAGCGAGCCGTCCTCGCTGGCGATGGGCTGCGCGCCGGTCTCGACGTCGACGATGGCGAGCCGCCGCACGCCGAGGCCCACGCCGGGCGCGGCGTGCAGGCCGGCGCCGTCGGGTCCGCGGTGGCGGACGATCTCCGTCATGCGCTCGAGCATGCCCCGATCCGGCGTGCGGGCCGGATCGGCGAACGCGATGCCTGCGATGCCGCACATGGGGTCGTAGGGTGGCTGGGTGGGTGGCTGGGTGGCTGGGTGGCTGGGTGGCTGGGTAGCGTAGACTGGAACGGCATGATCATCAACTCATCCGGCGCCCGGCTGTGGATGCTGGCGGCGTCGATCGCCGTGTCCGCGGCGGCCTGCGGCAACACGGCAGGCAGCACCCCCGAGACCACCTCCGCCACCTCCGACGGCGGCAGCGACATCGTCGCCGTCGTCGCGGGAGAGCCCATTTCCGCCGCCGCGGTGGAGGAGGCGCTCGGCCACCGGCTGGCGAAGCTGGAAGAACAGGCCTACGAGCTGAGGCGGCAGCAGCTCGACGAGATGATTGCCGAACGGCTGCTCGAAGCGGAGGCGAAGCGCCGCGACCTGTCGGTGGAGGCGCTGCTCGAGCAGGAGGTCGCCGCGAGGGTCGAGCCGGTGACCGACGCCGACGTGGACGCGTTCATCAGCGAGAACCGGTCGCGGCTGCCGGCCGATCCGGGCGCGCTCAAGCCGCGGATCCAGGCCTTCCTCGCCGCGCAGAAGGAGGCGGCCCGCCGGACGGAGTTCGTCGAGGGGCTGAAGGCCGCGGCCAAGGTCGACGTGCGCCTGAAGCGGCCGCGCGTGTACCGCGCCAGGGTCGCGGACGCCAGGGCGCCCTCGCGGGGCCCGGCGTCGGCGCCGGTGACCGTCGTCGAGTTCTCCGACTTCCACTGCCCGTTCTGCCGCTCGGTGCAGCCCACGCTCGACACGCTGCTCGAGAAGTATCCGGACCAGGTGCGGCTCGAGTACCGGCACCTGCCGCTCGACCAGATCCATCCGCACGCGAGGCGGGCGGCCGAGGCCTCCTGGTGCGCCGACGAGCAAGGGAAGTTCTGGGCGTTCCACGACCGGCTGTACGCGTCGGGGCCGGACGCCAGCGACGCCACGCTCGCGCGCCTGGCCCGCGAGGCCGGTCTCGATCGGCCGGCGTTCCAGGCCTGCCTGGAGAGCGGCCGCGCGAAAGAGCCGGTCCAGCAGGACGTGGAAGAGGCGGCCCGCCATGGCCTCACCGGCACGCCCGGCTTCCTGGTCAACGGCCGGCTGCTCTCGGGCAGCCTGCCGCTGGACGCGTTCGTGGAGGTCGTGGAAGAGGAGCTGAAGGAGACGAGCAGCCGATGACGGTGCGGGCCGCCTGAAGGCGGCCCCTACGGGGCATCGGGCCGCCTGAAGGCGGCCCCTACGGTACGGGCCCACGGCACGGCCCGACGCGTCGGCGGGACGGAGGATCCCATGGTCCAGCTCGATCGCAGGCAGTTCATCCGCCAGTCCGCGGGGATGGTCGGCGCGGCGCTGCTCGCGCCGGCGGCGGCCGCAGCCGCCCCGCCGGGGAAGGCGTCCGATCTCGTGCCGCTCGGCCGGACCGGGCTGCGCATCGCGCGGCTCGGCATCGGGACCGGCAGCCACAACGGCCACGTGCAGCGCAGCCTCGGCGCGGCGGGCTTCGAGCGCCTGATCCGCCACGGCGTCGAACGCGGCATCACCTATATCGACACCGCCGACAACTACAAGACGCACGTGCTCATCGCGGGCGCGATTCGCGGCCTGCCGCGCGAGCGGCTGTTCATCCAGACGAAGATGCCGTGGCACCGGCCCGAGTTCCGCGAGCGGCCGCTCGAGGTGCTCGATCGGTACCGCCGCGAGCTGGGCGTCGAGTACATCGACAGCCTGCTGATCCACTGCACCACCGACGCCTCGTGGCCCGACGATCTCGCGCGCATGATGGATGCCTTCTCGGAAGCGAAGCAGAAGGGCGTCATCCGCGCGAAGGGCGTCTCCTGCCACGGCCTGCACCCGCTGCGGCGCGCGACGGCGACCGACTGGGTCGACGTCCACCTCGTGCGCGTGAACCCGCAGGGGCGGCACGTCGACACCGAGCGCAACGAGTGGGAGGCCCTCGGGGACATCGACGTCGTCATGCGGGAAGTGCGGGCGATGCACGCGAAGGGGCGCGGCATCATCGGGATGAAGCTCGCCGGCAACGGCGACTTCAGGGACCCGGCCGATCGCGACCGTGCGCTGCGGTACGCGATGGCGTCCGGCTGCGTCGACGCCGTCACGATGGGCTTCGCGAGCACCACCGAGCTGGACGATGCGGTGAGGCGCATGGAGCAGGCGCTGGCGCACGCGCAGGGCTAAAGCCCTGCCCCACGCGCAGGGCTGAAGCCGCTGTTTCACACGCAGGGCTGAAGCCCTGCCCCACATGCAACGCATGCGTACCCTCGTCCTCGAGCAGCCGGGCTCGCTCCGGCTGACCGACACGCCGCCGCCGGACGCGCCCGGTCCCGGGACGGCGCTGGTGCGCGTGCTGCGCGCCGGCGTCTGCGGCACCGACGTGCACGCGTGGCACGGGCGGCAGCCGTACTTCACCTATCCCCGAATCCTTGGTCACGAGCTGGCCGTGGAGGTCGAGGCGGTCGGCGCGGACGTCTCCGCCGTGCGCCCGGGCGATCGCTGCGCCGTCGAGCCGTACCTGAACTGCGGCGCCTGCCGGCCGTGCCGGGCCGGCCGCGGCAACTGCTGCGAGCGCATGCGGGTGCTGGGAGTGCACGAGGACGGCGGCCTGCGCGAGCGGCTCGCGCTCCCGGCGCACAAGCTCCATCCGTCGGCCCGCCTCGATGCCGAGTCGCTCGCGCTCGTGGAGATGCTGAGCGTCGGTGCGCACGCGGTCGCGCGCGCGCGCCCGTCGGGCGGCGATGCCGTGCTCGTCATCGGCGCGGGGCCGATCGGCCTCGGCGTCGCGGCGTCCGCGGCAGCTGCCGGCGCCGCGGTATCGATCGCCGACGTCAGCCCGGACCGCCTCGCCTTCTGCCGCGATCGGGCCGGCTTCCAGTCGGTGCTCGACGTCTCGGGCGGCGCCGAGGAGGCGGTCCGCGCGGCTCACGGCGGCGAGCTGCCGGCCTTCGTGTTCGATGCGACCGGCAGCGCGGCGTCGATGCGGGGGGCCTTCAAGCTCGTCTCCGGCGCGGGCACGCTGGTGTTCGTGGGGCTCGTGCTCGGCGAGCTGTCGTTCGAGGACCCGGACTTCCACTGGCGCGAGACCACGCTGCTCGCGAGCCGCAACGCGCTGCCGGAGGACTTCCGCCGCGTGATGGAGGCCCTCGAGTCGGGACGGATCGACGTCCGCCGCTGGATCACGCACCGCGCCCCGATCGAGGACGGCGTGGAAGCGTTCGCGTCGTGGACGCAGCCGGGAAGCGGCGTGGTGAAGGCGATGGTGGAGGTGGGGAGCTAGCCGTTAGAGCGGTTGGCGGTCACGCGAGGTGCTCGGGGCATTCTTCCTTTTTCCTTCTTCCTTTTTCCTTCTTCAACCCTGTCCCTGATCTCGCACCCCTCCAGGTGGTCGTTCACCAGCCCCATCGCCTGCATGAAGGCATAGACCGTCGTCGGCCCGACGAACGTCCAGCCACGCGCCTTGAGGTCCTTCGACAGCGCGCGAGCGGAATCGGGTGCGATCAGCGTGACGAGCACACGCTTGCTGATCCGGCGCGGGCGCTCCCCGGGCACGGGCTGCCAGCGCCAGAAGTAGGCGGAGAGCGAACCGTGCTCCTTCGCCAGCTCCCGCGCGCGGCGCGCGTTGTTGATCGTGGACTCGATCTTCCCCCGGTGCCGGACGATCGCGGCGTTCCCCAGCAGGCGGACGATGTCGCGCTCCGTGAAGCGCGCGACGCGATCGACGTCGAAGCCAGCGAACGCCTGCCGGAACGCTTCCCGCTTCCGGAGGACCGTCAGCCAGCTCAGGCCCGCCTGGAAGCCCTCGAGGCAGATCTTCTCGAACAGCCGCCGGTCATCGGTGACCGGAAAGCCCCACTCCGTATCGTGGTACCGGCGGTAGTCGTCGCTGGCGTTGCACCACCAGCAGCGCACCCGCCCGTCGTCCCCCCGCACCAGCCCGTCGCGCATCTCACGATCCCTTCTTCACCACGAGGATCTGCCGGGCCTTCAGGTTCGTCCTGACCGTCCGCGTGCCGTCCGGCCAGCGCACGACCAGCTCGTCGACGACGTCCGCGCCGCCGAGTCCGAAGTGCGGGCGGGGATCGTGGGTGCTCAGGAAGGAGTCGCCCGACGCGATGTCCCGATGCTGCGTCCGTCCGCCGGCGCGGATAGTGACGGCGGCGCCGACGGGATTCGGTGTGCCGCGATCGCCTTCGAGCGCCACGATCAGCCAGGAGCCGGTCCGGCTGTCGTTGCGCAGCAGGCTGGGCGGGGCGTCGAGGTTCGTGATCAGCAGATCCAGGTCGCCGTCGTTGTCGTAGTCGCCGGCCGCCAGTCCGCGGCTGGAGTGCCGCTCGGCGAACCCGGGTCCTGCGCCCGCGGTCGCGTCGGCGAAGATCGGCGACGCCCCGGGCCCGCGGTTCTCCGCGAGCAGCCGCGGCTGCGCGTACGCCATCCCGAAGTCCGGGTGCCGATCGACCTGCGGGTAGATGTGGCCGTTGGCGACGGCGAGATCGAGGTCGCCGTCATGATCCAGGTCGACCGCCGCCGTGCCCCACGACAGCGCGCGGTACGTCAGCGGGCCGATCCCGCTCGCGCGCGAGAGATCGTCGAACAGCCCGTCGCCGAGCGCGCCGTACAGCGTGGAGAAGTCGTCCGCGAAGTTGGTGACGAACAGATCCGGGTTGCCGCTGCCCGTGAGGTCGCCCGCGGCGAGCCCCATGCCGGCCTGCGCCGCGCCCTTCTCGTCGAGCGCGACGCCGACCCAGGTCCCGACCTCTCGGAACCTCCCGCCGCCTTCGTTCCGGTACAGGTAGTTGGGGTCGGAATCGTTCGCGACGTAGAGATCGAGGTCGCCGTCGCCGTCGGCATCGAACGCGCGGACCGCGAAGCCGAACGCCAGCGCCTTGTCCTCGACCCCCGCCTCGGCGGTCCCCTCGACGAAGCGGCCGTTGCCGTCGTTGCGGAAGAAGTGGTCCGGCGCTCCCTTCAGGCCGAAGGGGCCGACCGCGACCATCTCGACGCCCTTCCAGCTCAGCGTGCGCTTCGCGTTCAGCACGTCCTCGAGCGAGGCGTCGATGTACGCCGCGATGTAGAGATCGAGATCGCCGTCGCCGTCCGCGTCGAAGAAGGCGGCGCCGGTGTTCCAGCCGGGCGCCTCGATGCCCGCGGCGGCCGCGACGTTCTCGAAGCGGCCGTTTCCGAGGTTGCGATAGAGGACGTTGGGACCGAAGCTGGTGACCAGGATGTCGGGCCAGCCGTCGGCGTCGTAGTCGGCGACGAAGACGCCGGATCCCCAGTACCCTTCCCCTCCGGCGCCCGCTTCGTCGGTGACGTCCTGGAAGGTGCCGTCGGGAAGCCCGCGGTACAGCGCGTTGCGGCCTCGCTCCACGATGCGCGAGCCCTCCAGGCGCCAGCCGTTCACCAGGTAGACGTCGAGGCGGCCGTCGCGATCGTAGTCGAGGAAGGCGGCGCCGGCGCCGGCGGAGTCGAGCAGGTGGTCCTTCTCAGGACGTCCTGCCAGCAGCGGACGCGTGAGGCCGGCCGCTTCGCTCACGTTCACGAAGTGGAAGCGGCCGCGTTCCGGGGCCGCGCCGGCGGCGAGCGAGACGAGCATGGCGCCAAGCGCGACGGAGACGGGGAGCGGCAGCGCGGCGCCGCGCTGCCGCATCCTGGCGTCGATCACCGGCTTACTTCGTCGACGCGAGCAGGTCCCGCACCACGGGCTGGATCCTGGCGAGCTCGGCGTCGACGACCGCCGCGTCCGGCTTCGAGCGCATCTGCGCGATGGCCCTCGAGGACTCGAGCAGCTTTGCCTTGGCCGCGCGCGTCACGATGACGTACCCGGGCTCGTAGATGCCCTGTGCCTCCCCAGCGGCATTGTGGTGATAGCCGCCATCGATCAGCTTCTTGCGGACAGCCGCGACCGAACTGTCCCCCTCCGTCGCGATCTCGGCGATGGCTGCCGCCAGCGTCTCGATGGCCTTGTGAGCCGCCGCCGTGTCGTTCGCCGCGAGGGCCCCGACGAGCCGTTCCCTCTGCGCGCCGGCATGGGCGTAAGCCGCCGCGAGGATCGAGCGGACGAGGTCCTTCTCGGTCTGCTTGAGCGCCAGCACGCCGTCGGCAAGCGAGCGATACGTGGCCACCATCTCGGCCGGTGTCTCCGCGAAGGCCGGGGCCGCCAGAAGGAGGGCGGCCGCCGCGGCCGCACCCGTGAGCCGCAGGCGGAGCGCGGCAGTCTGTGCGTGTCGTCGCATCGTCTTCTGCTCCTGAGAAAAGGAGGAAACCGCCGGGCGACTATATCCCATCGAGCGCGCTGGGCACCGTTGGCACCTGTTGGCACCCGCTGGCACCCGCTGGCACCTGCTGGCCCCTGCTGCGCCGGCTAACCCTTTCGGGTGAGAGCCGCCTAACCTGATTGCAGCAGTGGCGCCGCCGCCTGTCAACGATACACTCAAGGTTTCCCGGATCCTCGAGGGCCCATGGCGCACATCAAGCTCGACGAAGGACTGCCCGGCATCCGCGGGCTGCTCGCGTACCGTCCCGAGACCGCCGCGCCGCTGAGCGCGCTCGCCGACGTCCTGCTGCACGGCGACCACACGCTGACCCGCGCCGAGCGCGAGATGATTGCCGCGTACGTCTCGGCGCTGAACGGCTGCACGTACTGCCGCGAGAGCCACGCGGCGATTGCGGCCTGCCACCTGGGCGGCGACGAGGCGGCGGTCGCCTCCGTGATTCGCGATCCCGAGCGCGCAGACGTGTCGCCGAAGCTGAAGGCGCTGCTCGCCATCGCGGCCCGCGTGCAGCAGGGAGGACGGCAGGTACGCGACGAGGACATCGCGCGCGCGAAGGCGGAGGGCGCGACCGACCTCGAGATCCACGACACGGTGCTCATCGCGGCGGCATTCTGCCTCTTCAACCGCTACGTGGACGGGCTCGGCACGTGGACGCCGGAGGATCCCGCCGGCTATCGCGAGCGCGCCGCCTACGTCGCCGGGCAGGGATACGCGGGCGTGCTGCGCAGGGTCGCCGGCGCGCCCGCCGGAGGGGATCGTGGCTGACGCGGCGGGAACCGGCGTCCCCGCGGCCCGCCGCTCGCCGCCCGCCTTCGCCTGGGACGAGTGGTACGCCGCGGCCGGCGGCCGCACGATCAAGATCGACGAGGTCACCGAGATCCTCCGGCGCATCCATGACGAGCAGTACCCGCGCTTCGAGGGTCCGGTGGCGGAGACGCGGCACCGGTTCGCCTCCCCCGAAGAGGCGGCGGCGAACGTGAAGGCGGCCGCCCTTGCACTCGGCGCCGACATCGTCGGCATCTGCGAGATCGAGCCGAGCGACGTGTACCGCGGCCGCACGGTCGGCGAGAAGTACGCGATCGCCGTCGGGCAGCGCATGCGGTGGCGCGAGTTCCAGGTCGTCCCTTCCCGCGAGTCGGCCATCGAGTGCCTGCGGGTGTACTTCACGCTGGGCGAGACGGTCATCGGGCTCGCCGCGCACGTCCGCGCACTCGGCTACGCGTGCCGCGTCGAGCACCCGATCGGCGACAGCGACATCCTGCACATCCCCATCGGGCTCAAGGCCGGATTCGGCGAGCTCGGGCGGCACGGATCGATCATCCACCCGCGGCTCGGGCCGCTCTTCCGGATGGGCAGCGTGATCACCTCGATGCCGCTCGCGATCGACGCGCCCATCGACGCCGGCATCGCGAAGTTCTGCGACACGTGCCGCGCCTGCCGCAAGTACTGTCCGGCCGACGCCATCCCCGACGAGCGGAGCCCCGCGTCGGGCGCCGATCACCTCGGCAACCCGCGTTACGTCGTCGATACCGGCCGCTGCTTCCCGTACTTCGCGAAGCACTCCTACTGCTCCATCTGCCTGCCGGTGTGCGTCTACAACCACAAGGAGTGGGCGCGGGACTTCGAGGGGTTCCAGACGAAGCTCTTCCCCGACGTCCGCATGCTCGAGGCGCCGCCGCCGGCCGACCTGCCGGAGGAGCGGCGGCATCACTACCCGAGGGTCCGTCGTCCCTAGCCCGCACAGCCTCACCTCTGTGAGTCCGCCGTTTCACCTGTCCGTGGCCGCCCGGCTAGTGCATTCGCGTACTCGTTCGCAGGCGCACATCGGCACATGCTGACGTCTTCGCATCATGGCCGCCCGCTCCCGCGCGGGCAGAAGGACAGGATTCCATGCGACGTGGATGTGGAGCAGCTTTGTGTCTCGCCCTCGGCCTGCTGGCGGCGAGCGGCCTGGAGGCTCAGACGGCCTCGGCCACGCTGAGAGGCCAGGTGAAGGACCCGCAGGGCGCCGTGGTACGCGGTGCGACGATCACCATCACCGTGCCCGCCACCGGATTCGAGCGGCGCGCGGCGACCGGCGACGATGGTCACTACGTGGTCACGAACCTGCCGCCGCGGACCGTCGACGTCCGCGTGGCCGCGCCCGGCTTCGCCGACGTGCGGCGCGAGGGCCTGCCCCTCGAGGTCGGGCAGACGGTGGTGCTCGACGTCGAGCTGCCCCTGGCGGGCGTCGCCGAGACGCTGACGATCGGCGGCGACTCCGCCGGCACGGCCATCGATGCGGCCACGTCCGTGGTGGACGCCGTCATCCACGCGCGCCAGATCGAGACGCTCCCGCTGAACGGGCGGAACTTCCTGGAGCTGGCGCTGCTGGCGCCCGGCAACGCGCCGGCGCCGAACTTCGACCCGACGAAATCCAACTCGGTGGCGATCTCGTCGGCGGGCCAGCTCGGGCGCGGCGGCAACATCATGATCGACGGCGCCGACAACAACGACGACGTGGTCGGCGGCCCGCTGCAGAACGTCACGGTGGAATCGGTCCAGGAGTTCCAGATCGCCACCAACCGCTTCACCGCGGAGTTCGGGCGATCGGCGGCCTCGTTCATCAACGTCGTGACGAAGTCGGGGACGAACACCCTGCAGGGCTCGGCCTCCCTCTTCGTGCGCGATGACGGCTGGCAGGGGCTGCCGGCGACGTTCGACCGCTCCTCCGGGGAGCGTCCGCCCTTCGATCGGCAGCAGTTCTCCGCGGCCGGCGGAGGGCCGCTCGTGGAGGGCAAGGCGTTCTGGTTCGGCGCGGTCGAGTACCGGAACCAGGACGGCGCGATTCTCGTCGGCAGCCGCGACGTCGCGAACCGCACGATCCGGCGGTCGTTCGCGCCGGCGCCGCTCGACGATGTCCTCGGCTCCGCCCGCGTGGACTGGCGTCCGGGCGACGCCGACAGCTTCATGTTCCGCTACGCGGCCGAGCGGGCCGACGACATCTCGGCGAGCACGCTCGATCGCGCGATCGGCTCCGCCTCGCAGCGCCAGGACTCGGAGAACCGGTTCCACTCGGCCATCGGGTCGTGGAACCGGATCTGGTCGCCGACGCTGCTGAGCGTGACGAACGTCTCGTTCAGCACGTTCCGCAACACGATCGCCCCGGTGGCCGCGGGTCCGCAGCTCACCTTCCCGAGCATCCAGGACGGCACGTCGTTCCGCGTCCCGCAGGGCACGGATCAGACGCGCTTCCAGATCAGCGAGACGGTCTCGCTCGTGACGGGGGCGCACACCATCCGCGCGGGCGGCGAGTGGCAGCGCGTGGACGGCCGCTTCGACCTGGACGTGTTCCGGTCGGGCCGCATCGAGCTGGTCGAGGACTTCGCCAGCTTCGACCACAACGGGGACGGGACGGTCGACGATGGCGACCTGCTGTTCGCGGTGACGCTCCGGAGCGGGCACCCCGACCAGGGACTCGTGATCGACGACGCCGACAACCACCACTTCGCCGTGTTCGTGCAGGACGACTGGCGCGTGCGGGACGATCTCACGCTGAGCGCGGGGCTGCGCTACGAGATCGACACCGACGTCAAGAACGTCAGCCGCGTCGGCGAGCTGAATCCCCTGATCCTGCCGTTCCTGCAGGGCGAACGGACGCGCGACGCCAACAACCTCGCGCCGCGGGTCGGGTTCAACTGGACGCCGCTGCCGGAACGCGTCAGCGTGCACGGCGGCTACGGCATCTACTACGACCGCGTCACGCTCCAGATCCAGTCGCTGGAGCGCGGGCTCGACGGACGCGCGCTGCCCATCGAGGTGCGGGCGGGGAACGTCTTCTTCCTCGATCCGGAGACGGGGCGGTTCCCGCCCTTCGCCCCCTCGATCGCGGACCCGTTCACCGGCTTCATCCTGACGGGCGCGGGTGCGTCCGGCATCAACATCATCGACAACCGCCTCCAGAACCCGATGGTGCAGCAGTTCAACCTGGGCTTCCAGTACGCGCTGCCCTACGACGTCCGCCTGCAGGTGGACGGCGTCCACAACCTCGGCACGCACTTCATCATCGGGCGCACCATCGGCGAGGTCTTCAATCCCGTCGTCGGCGGCCCGGATCGCGTCGTCAACCTCGAGTCCAGCGTCAACACGCACTACGACGCGCTGCTGCTGTCGGCCGAGCGGCGGCAGGGGCCGAACGGCTTCCGCGCCTCGTACGCGTGGTCGAAGGCGCTGAACTACGCCAACGACGACCAGATCCCGTTCGCCAACGGTCCCATCGATCCCGACAACCTGCGGCTCGAGTACGGGCCGACGCCGAACGACCAGCGCCACCGCTTCTCGCTGGCGGCCTGGGGCGCGGCGCCGGCGGGCGTGCAGCTCTCCGCCATCTGGACGCTGGCCTCGGCGGTGCCGATGGACATCCTCATGCCGGACGGCGCGATGCGCGTGCCGGTCTTCCAGCGGAACGCCGGCGGGCGCATCTTCGAGACCGGCGCCGAGCTCAACCGCGCGCTGACGGCCATCAACGAGGCGGGCGGCATCGGGGGCGAGCCGCTCCCGCTCGTCGGCGACGACGTGCGGTTCGGCGATTCGTTCAACGCGGTCGACGTGCGGGTGTCGCGGCCGTTCGACGTCCGCGGCGTCCGCGTCGAGCCGATCGTCGAGGTGTTCAATCTCTTCAACGTCACGAACATTCTCGGCGTGTCGGTGCGGAACTACTCGGGCTACTCCAACGTGCTCGTGCGCGACAGCGCGGATCCCGCGGATGCCGGATACCTCCGCTCCTCGAGCTTCGGGCAGCCGGTGACGACGGCCGGAGGCGTCTTCGGGTCCGGCGGTCCGCGGGCGCTCCAGATCGCGGTGCGCGCGACGTTCTGATGGAGCCACGCGCGCTCGCGCGCGAGCTGTCGCTGCCGGCGGCGGTGGCGCTGGTCATCGGCCAGGTCATCGCCGTCGGCATCTTCCTGACGCCCGGCACGATCATCCGGACCCTGGCGTCCCCCTTCTGGATTGCGGCCGTCTGGCTGGCGATGGGCGCGCTCGCCGTCTGCGGGGCGCTCGCCTACGGCGCTCTCGCGGCGAGATACCCGCAGGCGGGGGGCGGGTACGTCTACCTGCGCGAAACGTTCGGCAGCCGCGTGGCGTTCCTGTACGGATGGAAGTGCCTGCTGATCATGGACCCCGGGATCACGGCGGCGCTCGCCATGGGCTTTGCCGCCTACGCGGCGTATCTCGTGCCGCTCGGCAGCGCCGGGATGCGCCTGACCGCCGTCGGCGCCATCGCCGCCCTCGCCGCGATCCACATCGTCGGTCTGCGGCCGGGCGCACGGCTGCTGAAGCTGCTCGCCCTCGCGAAGATCGCGCTGATCGCGGCGCTCGTCGCGGCCGCGATCGGCAGCCAGGCCGGCGACTGGGGGCACTTCCTCCCGCTCGTGGACCGGCGCGCCGGCTCGCCGCCGTTCGGCGCGGCGCTGGCGGCGGCGTTCGTCTCGGTGTTCTTCGCCTTCGGCGGCTGGTGGGAGGTCACGAAGATCGCGGGCGAGATCCGCGATCCCGCCCGCACGCTGCCGCGGGCGCTGTGGATGGGCCTGCTCGCGGTGACGTTCGTCTATCTGGCGGTCACGCTGGCCTTCGTCTACGTGCTGCCGATGGACCAGGTCCAGCCCGGCGAGGCGTTCGTCGCGCAGGTGGGGTCCGTGATGCTCGGGGCATCCGGCGGCCGGATCGTGGCGTTCGTCGTGGTGGTCTGCGTGCTCGGGAGCCTCGCGGCGATGCTGATGGTCGCGCCGCGGCTGTACTTCGCGATGGCGCGCGACCGCCTCTTCCCCGAGGCGGCGGCGGCCGTGCATCCGCGCTTCGGCACGCCCGCCCGCGCCATCGGCCTCCAGGCGGCGCTCGCGTCCGTCCTGGTCGCGCTGGGCACGTTCGAGAGCATCGTCTCCTATTTCGTGTTCATCACCGTCGTGTTCATCGCGCTCACCGTCGGCGCCGTCTTCGTGATCAAGCGCCGGGATCCCGCGTGGCACGTGCCCGGCTACCCCTGGGCGCCGCTGCTGTTCCTGGGGATGGTGGCCGTCCTGCTGGTCGTGCTGGCGGCGAACAGCCCGCTCCAGGCCGTGCTGGGCGCGGCGATCGTGGCCGCCGGCGTGCCGGTGTACTCGCTGATCGAGAAGCGTCGTCCGCTCGCGGCGGAGGGCGCGGTGCGATGAACCGGCGGGTCACCAAACGCGGCTCGCGACATGAGCGCCGCGGTAGTGTGGCGTGAACAGCTCGACGTCCTCGTGGTGTTCGCGGCCGTCAACCTCGTAGTCGATGCGGTAATCGCGGAAGTGTACCTGGCCATCGAAGTATGGCAGGTCGTGCTCGCGC